>OIYY01000159.1_pt1 | contig 52517 bp, 40 predicted proteins | sample 1588341 | NCBI WGS metagenome assembly OIYY01 (sample SAMN03283287) | human gut metagenome | biome: human-associated habitat; material: feces | host: Homo sapiens | place: Peru | collected 2012
ACCGATAGCAAACGCCCCGGGGCGGGGAGCCGGGCAGAAGCCGGTGCGAAGTTTCCGTCAAAAGTTGGTATAAATCCCTTTTGCATGCATAAATTATAACAACAAACTACCAAAGGAGTCGCCCATGCAGAATAAAACAAAAATTGTTGTCCTTCATATGAAAGAATTGATATATACCGCTATTTTCGCGGCACTGGCCATTCTTTTTGTCATACTGTTAATTGTCATGTTCGGGAAAAAGGAACCGGATACGACTATAGAAACCATGGCAAGCGCCACCTATGTTCCCGGCGTATATTCCACCAGTCTGACGCTCAACAATCAGGTCGTTGACATCACGGTCACGGTAGATGAAAGTCATATCAATTCGGTAGAGCTCAACAATATAAATGAAGCTGTAACAACGATGTTTCCTCTTATGGAGCCTACATTTGATTCCATTGCAGCTCAAATAAAAGAAGGTACAGCACTCTCCGATATCGCTTATGATCAGGAGAATTACTATACCTCTCAAATACTCATTCAGGCGATCCAAACTTCTTTGGATAAAGCATCAGCTGCTATAGTGTCTCAAAACGGGACCTAATGCTTCCAGCTCTTCCATCCAGATGGCTGCGCTTGCATCAGAAGGCATGCGCAGATCACCTCTGGGAGATACGGCAACGCTTCCGACCTTCGGTCCATCCGGCAGGCAGGAGCGTTTAAACTGCTGTGCAAAAAATCTACGATAAAAAATCCGGATCCATTTATAAATTGTATCACAGTCATATTCACCGGCAAAAGCGCCCAGTGCCAGACGGAATACCTTGATCGGTGAAAATCCGCACCGGAGCATGTAATACAGGAAAAAGTCATGCAGCTCATACGGTCCGACCAGATCCTCTGTTTTCTGGGAAATCGTGCCGTTTTCAGGTGGCAAAAGCTCAGGACTTACCGGTGTATCCAATACATCCAAAAGGATTTTTTCAAGCTCCGGATCCTTGCAGGTATCTGCATAATACCGGACCAGATGACGGACAAGTGTCTTGGGCACGCCCGCATTTACTCCATACATGGACATGTGGTCGCCATTGTATGTCGCCCATCCTAAGGCAAGCTCTGACATATCTCCGGTACCGATGACCAGACCTTGGGTCTTGTTGGCTAAATCCATCAGCACCTGTGTACGTTCTCTTGCCTGACAGTTTTCGTAGGTCACATCATGGACATCCGGATCCTGTCCGATATCCTTAAAATGCTGGTTGACTGCTGCCTTGATATCGACCTCGATCAGTTCAGCACCTGCAATTTCAGCCAGCTTGCAGGCATTGTCATAGGTACGGCTGGTTGTTCCAAAGCACGGCATCGTCACAGCCTTGATTCCACTTCTGTCAAGTCCGCACAGATCAAAAGCCTTCATTGTAACAAGTAGCGCAAGTGTCGAATCCAGCCCGCCGGAAATTCCGATCACAGCTGATTTTGCTTTTGTATGATCCAGTCTCTTTTTTAGGCCGTATGACTGTATCGAAAGAATTTCTTCACATCTGCTATTGCGCATTGCCGGATCCTTTGGCACAAACGGCTGGCGGTCAAAGGTCCTGTCCAATACGTCCTCTTCTATTACAAGCGCGACCGGAATGATCATATATTCCTTATCGTTGGGGTTGGAAAAAGAATTCATCCTTCTTCTTTCCGAACGAAGTCTGAAAATATCCAGATCACTGTATACATGACTACAGGTAAAGCTGCGTTCACTCGCTAAAACAGTTCCATTTTCGGCGATAATATTGTGTCCGGAAAAAACAACATCCTGTGTGCTTTCTCCTTCTCCGGCACTGGCATATACATAGCCGCAGACAAGACGTGCCGATGTTGCCTTAACCAGCATCTCGCGGTATTCCTTTTTACCTACGATCTCATTGGATGCCGATAAATTGACAATGACATTGGCTCCGGCGATCGCATGGTCTGTGGACGGCGGATTGGCTACCCAGACATCTTCACACAGCTCGCAGGCAACACAAAGCCCCTCCATCGCATCTGACGTAAATAATAAATTGGTTCCAAACGGCACTTCCATACCTTCATAATCTATCACGACCGGTGTGGCATTACCGGATGCAAAATGACGTGGTTCATAATATTCGCCATATCCGGGGATATAGGTCTTGGGGACAAAACCCATAATCTCGCCACAGTTGATAACAGCTGCCACATTATAAAGACGGTTTTCCCTTTCAAGCGGAAGTCCGACAAAAATCAGTCCATCCACACCATCTGAATGTTCTACAATAATATTCAGTGCCCGCTTTGCTTCCGATAATAATTTTTCCTGCAAAAAAAGGTCATGACAGGTGTAGCCGGTGATGCAGAGCTCCGGAAATACCATGATCTTTGCTCTTTTTTCTTCTGCTTCGTCAATACAGTCACAGATCTGCTGTGCATTGTACATCGGATCTGCAACCCTGATATGCGGGGTCAACGCCGCTACCTTTAAAAAACCGTTCTCCATTCTATTTCTCCGTTTCTTGTCCTGCCTGTTTTCTTTATAACTGATATAATGTTCTTCTTACCTGCTGATACTCTTTGCAGATATCTGTCCCGGCAGAAAATCACTTTTTCTTGGCCTTCTTTAATAAGTGCTTTAATTCTTCAACCGAAAAATGATATCCCATATTGCAGAAGTGACATTTTACCTCGATTTCTTTCCCTTCCCGGATCATTTCATCGATATCCTTTTCCCCGATACTGATGATGGCTTTTTCGATCCGCTCTTTAGAACAGTTGCAGTAAAATTCAGTCGGAATGATATCCGTAATTTCAACTTCCATTCCTTCAAGCACGGTACAGAGCATTTCCTCCGGTGTATGCCCCTGATCAAGCATAGAAGTAACAGACTGTATTTTTTTGAGATTTTCTTCCAGCCGGTCGATCACGGCATCTTCGGCAAAAGGCATCAGTTGGATGATAAATCCGCCTGCCTGCTTGACGGTATTGTTTTTTTCCATCAGGACACCCAGACCTACAGAAGAAGGAATCTGCTCTGAGGTTGCAAAATAATAAGTCAGATCTTCGGCAATTTCTCCGGTCTGTAAAGCCGTCTGTCCGACATAAGGCTCTTTTAATCCCAGATCACGGATAACCGTCAGAATGCCATGCCCAACCGCACCGCCGACATCCAGCTTGCCGATCGCATTGGGTGGCAGCATAACCTGCGGATTGTCCACATAGCCCTTTACCCTTGCTTTAGAATCGGCTGTTACTGTCACTCCATGCAGCGGACCGTCTCCCTTGATCTGCAAAGTAAGCAGATCATCCTCATCCTTTAACATCGAACCCATCATGGCCCCGGCTGTCAAAAGCCTGCCAAGTGCAGCGGTTGCCACCGGGCTTGTCCCGTGTGCGTTTCTTGCAAACTCCACAAGATTTTTGGTTGTGGCCGCAAACGCCCTGATCTGTGCATTTGCAGCTGTTGCTCTTACAATATAATCATTCATCGTCTGTTCTCCATTTTTATCTGCAAAGTCTGATATAAAATATTTACCGGTATTTTTGACACCTGCCTGTCGGCATCTGTTTTCTAATCTTTTTGATATCTGTTTGCTGATATTTTTTACTTACCGCACTCTCTGGCAAATATATAGATACGTTCGCTACGGTCTGTTACCTCTGCCTGCGTATCAGCATCTAAGGCCTTTTCAAAGATCATACCGGCGGCTTCCAGCAGTTTTTTCATTTCTTCCAGTGTATAGCCTCTCTGGAAATGAACCTCTTCATGCTTTTCATAAAGCTCTTTCTCTCCGCTCGGAACAAAAATTGTCAGATCATACTCATTGATCTTTGTTTCCTCATCATAGGCATTTTCCCAGATAAAGCTGCCTTCATCCCGGTTTTCCGCGATCACGGTATCGCCGATCACCTCACGATATTTATACTCCGTGTTGAAATCAAAAATAAATAATCCGCCGGGATCAAGATAATTGTTGACCAGTTCAAAGACCGTCTGAAGCTCTTTGGGCTCCGTAATATAATTGATACTGTCGCAGATACTGTAAACAGCCGCCACCGTACCATACAATTCAAACTCTCTCATATCCTGACACAGATACAAAATATTGTAATCGGAAGCTTCTGTCCCCGTGCTCATGCGGTCTGCCTGTTTTTGTGCGGCGACATCCAGCATATCATAGGAATTGTCTACCCCGATCATGTCATATCCTTTTTTTGCAAGATATTCAGTCATGACACCGGTTCCGCAGCCCAGATCCAGCACGATCCCATCATAAATTCCGTATTCTTTTAAACAGTCACTCAGGAATCTGCCCCATTTTTCATAAGGGGTTGTATCCATAAACATATCATATACAAAAGCGAAACCAGTATATGCTTCATCCATATCTCAATCCTCATATACGAAAGCTTTTTTATTAATTGAAGTATCCGTCAGGCTCTTAGATCCTTATAATGCAAAGATGGCTCCAAAAACACCTGCGCTGACAATTCCCATAATAATTCCGGCAAGCACAACACCGAGCATAACAGCAGTCACACTCTGCTTAAAATCCATATCCAGAATACTTGCTGCAAGAGTTCCCGTCCATGCGCCTGTTCCGGGAAGCGGAATACCAACAAACAAAAGCAGAGCTACAAACAAGCCTCTTCCGGCTTTCTCTTTCAGCTTTTCACCACCCTTATGCCCTTTTTCAAGACAGAATGTAAAGAATTTGCCAATAACCGGCTTATCACAGCCCCATTCCAGAACTTTTCTTGCAAAAAAGAAAATAAACGGCACAGGAAGCATATTGCCAAGCACTGCGATCACATAGCAAAGCGGCAGACTAAGCGGAGATCCCGCCTGAATAAAGGCCACCGCGTAGGGGATTGCCCCTCTTAATTCAATTAACGGTACCATCGATACAAAAAAGATAATCAGATAGTGTTTTAACATGCAACAATCTCCTTTATAGTATTAATTAATGTCTTCATTTCCTCATCTGTACCAATGGTTATCCGCAGATAATCCCTGATACGTTCGCCATTAAAATGACGTACATAAATATCTCTTTTCCGGAGTTCTTCAAAGATATTTACAATATCATAATCCGGGTGGGTCGCAAAAATGAAATTACTCATGGAATCCTTAAAAACAAATCCCAGCTCTTTCAACTCTTTTTTTACCCATTCTCTTGTATTTACAATTTTACCAACAATTTCTTTAAAATATGCATCATCACGCACAGCCTCTATTCCGAGTGCAAGTGCCGGACGGTTCATGGTATAAGAGTTAAAAGAAAATTTAACATCGCTCAGATACTTGATCAGCTTTTCACAGCCAAATGCATATCCGATCCGGATACCTGCCATGGCCCTTGATTTTGAAAAGGTCTGGACAACCAGCAGATTGTCATACTTTTGGATCAAAGGCAGCGCACTTACCCCTCCAAAATCAATATATGCTTCATCCACAACGACAATGACATCCGGATTGGCCTTTACAATGTCTTCAATAAATGCAAGATCTACTAAAACACCGGTCGGTGCATTGGGATTGGGAAAGATAATCCCCCCACATTCTTTACCGATATAATCCTCTTTATTGATCTCAAATTCATCATTAAGCGGGATCTGGCGGTACGGGATCCGGAAAAGATCTGCCCATACATCATAAAATGAATAGGTAATGTCCGGAAACAGCAACGGCTTTTTACTATTAAAAAAAGTCATAAAGATCATGGCAAGCACATCATCCGACCCAACACCTACAAAGACCTCCGACTGCTTTACACCGTAATAATCTGCCAGTGCCTTTGTCAGATCGGATGCTGCCGGATCCGGATACAGTCTCAATGCATCTGCCTGAAAGCTCTGCAATGCCTTTGCCACACCCGGTGCAGGCGGATAAGGACATTCATTTGTATTTAACTTGATCACATTTGGATTTTGAGGCTGCTCTCCCGGAGTGTACGGGACAACCTTGCGGACATTATCTTCCCAGCTCATGATTTTTCTCCTGTTTATCTATATTTCTTTTATTCATGCATTTTTAATTGTTATCGTTTACGGATAATGCAGAGTGAATCTGTCTCCTGCATACATTCTACATTATAATTCTTTGCAATCCAAATACCAAACGGATTTTTTGCAAAAAACTTTTCCCTGTTATCAACCGTATTTTTTGCCAGGAAAATAACAGTCGGTTGTTTTTCCGGATACAGTTCAAAATATTCTACCCATTGTTCATTGAATGCCGGTGTACTGATGGTAGTCGGACTGACGATCCTGCCATTTGCATACAGATTGCACAGACTTTCCGTTCCCATAAAGAGCACCCGATCATCCTTTGTGGTATTTTCCTGTATTGTATGATAGTCAGATGTAAAACGAAGAGCATCCTCTTTTTTTACATAAATACCATGCAAAGGTCCCTCTTTTACCTGCACAAGTCCATCGGTAATATCTCCCGGAACATACTCTGTATTGCGCATGTAAAAGCCCTTGCACATCAAAAGGCTCGTTACAAACAGGATTGCTCCGATCCATGTCAGAAGCCGGATCTTTTTTTCCTTCTCACTTCCTATGAGAAGTGTCAGTCCCACAAAAAGCATATTTCCGGTCACCAGATAAGAAGCACTGCTGGTAGGCCCCACATTGGAAGCTAACAACACACCTAAAAATGCCGCAAGCGAAAACCACCAGATCCACTGCAGCTCCAAAAGCGGCTTTTTTCGCTGACCATTTTGAACATTCCAAAGCTCTGAAGCATCCTGTTTTTTTTGATCAGCATAAGATTCTGACGCATCCTGATATTTTTGTTTCTTGATATACATCTCTTGTTTTTTACCAAATGCTATCAGGTACAGTGCCATAGCAAACTGAATAATATATCTTACCTGCAGACGAAACGGTCCCCAGGTAACCACAAGTCCGGCAAAGGTAATCAACGCCGCGGTCTCTATTTCAAAGACAATGCAAAGTAAAAAGCCCAATGTGCGGTCCGGCTTTTTTAAAAGAAGCCATATGACGACCGTTACTATAGCCGCCGGAACCAGTAAAATCGCAAACTGTACCAAAACCTCCAGCCACTGCATCAGATACTGGGAAAGCTTTGTGGCAAAATCATACTGATGTGCACCGTCCATAAAAACCTTTGGAACGGCATCCAAAAGCTCCTGCAGGCTCATATACCGGAAAACAGCTGCAAAGAAAATACCTGCCGCCGCCAGACATCCCAGACTGAGCCATATAAACGGCTTTATCACTGACTGCTGCCACGTTTGTGATAAAGCTGCTTTTTTCTGCTTCCCACAAATAATCAGACAGACAATCGCCGCCGGATAGCAAAGCACCATTCCCGGATAAGCCAGTACATCCATAGCCAGAGAAAGACCCGATAAAAACGGAAACAACATAGCTCTGTTTGTATTTTCTGTTTTTATTCCTTTAAAAAGGAAAATCAAAAACAAAGTAAAAAACCACAACTGCTGCATCGAAAAGTCCATATCGAGCATCCATTTTGGAAGAAAGCTGCAATAAATCAATGCCGCAATAAAGGCAATTGCCTTTCCTTCACTGCGTTCCTCCAAAACAGCCGTTTTTTTGCAGGAAACATATACCAGAGCGGACATACCGATATGGATAATAGCCGTCACAGCCCTCATATACAACACAAGATACTCCATTGAGGGCATGATTATCGCATAAAGCTTTATAAACAGGTAAGGCATAAAATAAGAAGTCTGGTGAACTTCCCACATATCCTGAAAAAGCCTGTCCCCCTGCAAGGCACGATAAGGCAGAGCAAGGGCATAGGCTTCATCAATATCAAATCCGGTCATAATTTTAACAAAGGCTGCAACTAAAGAAAGAACAATCAAGACACATACTGCAGTTCCTGTTATCGTTTTGCTTTGTTTGTTCATGAATATACGCAACCTTCCAAAATTTGTAATATCGTTATGATACCGGAATCGGAATGTCAGAAAATCAATAACATTTTTAACCGCATCATCTGAGTATTATATCATGCCATGGATTCGGTTTCAACGATTCGGGCTTTTATTCTATTTGTCCTTTATTCTATTTTTTCCATTTGTACTTTTCATGATACCTGCACCTCGATTTCCTCCCGTATCTCTTCGCGGATACGCTTCCTGTCTATCTCAATAACCGCATAATCTCCTTCACATTCTTTTACGAAGGCTTCCTTAAAAACAAACACATATCGTCCGGTACCCAGATTGCCAAGCTTGCGATCCGGCACCTCAACAACCCAGTCACCAACAACACATTTTAAGAAAATACGTGTCAGTCTCTTTCGTTCATTGCACTCACTGACTTCATAAACCACACAGCTATAGTGCAGGGCCGTAAGCAGGAAATAAAGTCCGAATGCCGTAAGTCCCGCAACCAATATTGCCGCAAGAACGGCTGCCGCAACCTTTCGCACGGTCTTTTTTTCTTTATCTTCCGCCGTAGCTTTGTTATCCATTTCATTGACTTCAACCTCATGGCTGCTCAGTTTTTCCTGCATCTTTTCCTTGAAAGTACTGTTCACCGCATTGTCTTTATTTTGATCATTCAACTGCGATGTGTTTTCTTCATGAAAATTTTCATATGAACGGTCGTCAGAAGCGTTTTTTTCGCTGGATGAAGGTTTTTTTGAAGATTTGGTATTTTCTTTGGTGGTTTTACTTTTATTCATATCAGATTTTTTGTCGGCCTCTGAATTGCTTCTGTCATGATTATTATTGGGGTTGTCATTTCCAGTGCCTCCATCATCATTACCCGGATTATTGTCATTTCCGTTTCCACCATCGTTATTTCCCGGATTATTGCTATTTCCGCTATCGTTATTTCCGGTGTTGCCTCCATCGCTTCCGCTTCCATCACCATCACCGCTTCCGCCATTACCACCATGATCTCCATTGTCCGGCTCTTCTTTTTTCACAATACTGCTGACATTCTCACTCTTTTTGGCAGTCAGTCCCATATTGTCACGCACAACGATCTCATAATCGCCGTTTTTATCTACATCCTTAAAGTTATCCTCCTGCCAGGTTTCCCCATTATCAAAGGAATAAGCCTCTTTTGAAAGTCCGCTCCCATCGCAATCATTTGCAGATACACTGATCCGGACTTTTTCATCTCCAATCGGAAGCTGCGTTACCGATTCAATAATCGGAGGAGTATTGTCCACATGATCAACTGTCACACGAGCGGATTCCATATTTCCCAAAACATCATAAGCGGTTATCTCATAGACACCGGACGGAATGCTGTCCGTATCAATATGCATCTCTTTTTGTCCATCTTCTTCTGCGGCGAAGCTTTTGACAAACTCTTCATCCATTTTCTGCAATGTCACTCTTGCCATACCGGATTTTTCATCGGCGGCATCAATATGAATAAACTTTTCATTGGTCCATTCCTCATCCCTGATATTAACACCTTCCCCACGCTTCCTGACATCTGCCGCAAGCTTTGGCTTTTCACGGTCCACATTGGAGATTGTCGTACTCTGCTCGGCAATATTCCCCACAGCATCACGCACGCGCACAACATATGTTCCATTTTCTTTTACGGTAAATTTATTGCTCTCCGTCCATGCACCGTTATGAAAGGAATAGGCCTGTTTATGCAGTCCACTTCCGCTATCACTTGCCACAACCTCAATTTCATTTTCCGTACAGAATTTTTTCGCATTGCCTGTAACACTGTGAATTGTCGGTACGGTACGATCAATATTGGTTACCGTTATGCTCTGTGTTGCTTCATTTCCAACAGCGTCTCTTACCTTTACACGGTAGGTTCCGTTTTCCGTAACCGTAAACCGGTTGGATGAGGACCACGCTCCATTGTTGAAGGAATATGCCGCCTGATGCAGCCCGCTCTCCTTGTCGGAGGAATCGACCGTCAGGATAGCACTGGTACAATAGTCGCTTTTATTTATCCGGAAGGAAGAGATTGTCGGCGCCGTTGTGTCAATGCAGTCAACATTTACTGTATGAGCCCCACTTTCATTTCCCAGCTGATCAAAGGCCCTTACCTGATAGCTTCCGTTTGTACTTACCCGGTATTGTTCGGTAATACTCTCCGCATTGGCTCCGTTCCCTGCCGAATGTATCTCCGTTCCGCTCTTGTAAAAACGTATGCCACCCGGACGCGACTGGTGATCTGTTGCGGTCGCTCTTAAAACAGCAGCCGATCCCCATGTCCTGCCATTTGACACGGCCGTAGTTCCCGAAGGAATGACATCGCAGGCAACAATGGGTGCTACCGTATCAATACTGGCTGTATTTTGTGGAGTAACATTTTTCAGATTTTGATAATACCAGACGTGATGATCGTGACCATAAGATTCGGAGATATGAAGATATGCACCACCCGCAGGCTGATAGGTATAACAGATATACTCCGGAAGCTCCGCAAGTGATCCAACCTGAAAAGAAGCCCGTACAGTATTATTAGCATCCGGTTCTGCACTTCCAACGCTTCTTCCATCATAAATAGCGCCCAGATTCAATGCTCCCTGCTGCCAGATTTCACCATTGGGCTTGTAAGCAAAGTGACATCCGCCGGACGGATTAAGGTTATTCCCCACATAAAAATCGCAGCCGTCATACTTGGAAAACGCAATAAAGTTTTCTGTCAGCTCATAATCAACCCGGTATCCCGAAAGCGTCGAATATCCATTGATATTCTGTCCGGCTCCCAGTGCCGTGATCGTCACCTTTCCATCCTGATAGGCTCCTGTCATCTGATAATCATATGCCCATATATTTTGCGTATTTGCCGCAAGCATCAGTGCACATGCAAAAAAAAGTACAAATTGCTTCCGTCTGATTTTACGCATTTTCCTTTTCCATAGTTTGCTTTCCCATATTTTATTTTTACGGATTTTCCATTTCCATATTCTCTTTTTCATTTCAGACTCCTTCATGCAAATATAGTTTTATAAATCTTTTCAGCATAAAAAAATCTTAAACACCCATAGGCATCATTCCTGTCTGTTAAATTGTGATGTAATTTAATAATTGAGATTTTGAGCGATACGCTCATAAGAACCGGTAGCGCCGGAGATTACCACGCGATGTGTGGCTTGTGGATAAAATATAGCACAATGCGTTTCATTTGTCCAGACTATAATTTTTAATTGTCTTAAAATTCCGGATAGTGAACATTTTTTTGTAAAAAACTTTTCAAAATAAGAATTGTAAATAGTTTGCAATGATGGTATAGTTATCGCAAAGCATATTTTCTTTTCGGAGATTTTCTGTTTCCGACAAAACATATCTTTATGATGCATGCCATCATATCTGTTTATCTTTTAGAAAATCCATGCTTGTAACTAAATAAGGGCAGGGATTTGTAAAGGAACAGGCAAAAGAAGATATGATCTGTGCGAAATTTGTTCTAAAGAAGTTCCTGCCAATGCAAATGCAACGAAAGGAGCCGCCTATGAACAATGCTGGCAAAAACATGTATGAAAAACTCACAATTCGGAACAAATTTATGTTCGGAAAGGTAACCCAAAACCCTATGATTGCGCAAAAGATGGCAGATCTTTTGACACCGGTAAAAATTGGAGCCGTCACAGAAGCAGAACGCGAAAAATTTTTACATCACCGAAGCTCATCTAAGTATGTAAAACTGGATATGTATCTGGAAGATGAGAATGGACGCGTTGTAGACACGGAAATGCAGAATAAATCCAATAACAAGATGGTGCAGAAGGAACTGCCTCTTCGCATCCGGTACTATCAGGGCATGATAGATCAGGAAATTTTGTCCAGTGGAACTGATTATATATTTTTGAAGGAAACATATATCATTTTCATATGTACTTATGATCCGTTTGGAAAAGGAAAATATGTATATCATTTTCACATGACATGTGATGAGGACGATAGCATTCAGCTTTATGATAAGATGAACTGGATCTTTTACAATACTACCGCAGATTTGTCAGAAGCACCGGAAGGGATTAAAAAATTTCTAAGCTATGTTGAAAATGAAGCTGCAGAGGATGAGTTTACCAGACTGCTTGATAAAGAAGTGAAGAATGCAAGACTGAATGAAGAATGGAGGTCGGAGTATTTGAAAACATATGTGAATGATATGGATATGAAACGCGAAGGATATTTAGAGGGCGAAGCTGAAAAAGAAAAGGAATTATTACAAAACCTTATGAAAACAATGCATCTTACCGAATCCGAAGCACGGGAAAAATTGGGGATCAACTCGGATAAACACCAATCTTAACCTTAAAATCTCTACCACAATATTTTATAACAGCTCATCGGTCTTTCATTATCCCATGAGCTCTCCTACTCCGCCTTCAGCGCCCCGGTCGTATAGGCCTGAAAACGCAGTGTCTCAATAAATTCCGAAGCATTATCGGCTGTCACATATTTTCCAAAGCCCTGTATCAAAATTTCATCCTCGTTCCCGCCATTCTGCATAATATCCATGATAATGTCCGCAGCCTGCGGGGTGAAATGGCTGGTCTCAAAATAGTAGGAATCGTCCATCGAAATCCGGTTATATCCACTGAAATTGTAATAATCCGTCACTGAGGCCAGCTGTTCGAGGAAATCCAGATAGCCGTTGCGGATGGACTTTTCGTATGTCGTAATATACATCGGATTGGTAAAAACCGTCAGCTTGATATCATGCGCCTGGCAGATATCGCAAAATTCTTTTATTTCTGCAATTGCTTCTTCTGTCCTGGGCAAATAATAGGTAGCCCAGTAAGCATCGGTATTGTTCTTGTCAAACTCCATCCGGATATCCAGATCTTCACAGCCTGTGGAATACATTCTTTTCTGCAGGGCTTCATCATCCCCATCGTAATTGCGGATCACAGACAGGGACTCAAGTGTCGTGATTGTATCCAGATATGCAGTATAAAAACCGATCTTATCATGTACGGAGCCGACAAACGGAAACGCCTTCCGGTATAATTGCTTTTCGTGGTATTCAGGCGCAACCAGATAGGATATGTTATCAAGGCTCAGGTATACCTGTTTGGGCACTTCTCCATTGTCGATCAGTGCTTTGAGTGTATCGACCTGCTCTGCCGGGATTCCTTCCGAATAGGAAAGATTGTACCAGTTACCGTCCGGAAGCCTGGACACGTCAATAAATCCGGCTCTGGAAGAGCCGAACAGATACGAATCATACTCATCCTTATGTTCAATTACAAATTTTGTCTTGATATAATTTTTATTGGGCTCCACCCCGTTGTCCCGGATTTCATCCGCATGAAAAATATTGTACGGATCAATCACAACATTGACAGGGATCACTACGACACCCAATAAAAGCACAAACAATAGCAGTCTCGTCAAAAAACGATCCATATTATCCCTGCTTTCATTAAAATTTAAAATAAATAAATTCCTGCGACGTTCCATTATGAATATGATATGCCAGAATCACAATAGAAAAAATCAGGTAAATCGCATACCGTACGGGCACCGCCAGCCGGTCAAGCTTTCTCAACACATCGACCTTTTGATTGGCAACATCAAATCCAAACAAAACCAGAATGGCAGCTATCAGCATATAAAAATCTTTTTTGACCATGCCAAGCTTGCGATATGCCAGCATAAGATCCATATTGTAAAACATATGTCCAAACATTCTGAGCGCCTGTGATACACTGTCTGCCCTGAAAAACATCCAGGCACAGGAAACCGCCAGGAACGTAATGATAACACCTATTATTTTTGGTATCCGTATTTTACAATATTTCCGGTAGATACGGTAAATCACCTGATAGATACCATGCAAAAGCCCCCATACAACAAAAGTCAGGCTGCCTCCATGCCAGATACCGCTTACCAGAAATGTGATAATTAAATTAAAATACGTTTTAACTTTTCCCTTTCTGCTGCCTCCGAGCGGAATATACACATAGTCCCGAAGCCATGTGGAAAGTGAAATATGCCACCTGTCCCAAAACTCACGGATATCAGATGCCAGATACGGGCTCTTAAAATTGTCCATGGAAACCACACCAAACAGGCGTGCAATTCCGATCGCCATATTGGAATAACCGGCAAAATCACAATAGATCTGGATCGTATAGAAAAACATGACGATCACATAACTGATGCCTAAAAAAGCATCAGGCATCTCAAATACCAGATCCACATATCCTGCCAGGGTATCAGCGATCAAAAGCTTTTGAAAAAGCCCCCATAAAATCAGACGCATACCATAAACAGCCTGCGCCTCATCAAATATCATATCCTTTTTTAACTGCGGGATCAGGTCTCCTGCCCGGTTGATCGGTCCGGAAACAATATCCGGAAAGAATGCCAGATATAAAAACAACGGCACGACCTTTGTCTCCGCCTCTATCTCGTTTTTATAGACATCCACCATATAGCTGATGGACTTAAACATATAAAAAGAAATGCCGACAGGAATCACAATATTCTGAAAAATTCCCGGCAGCAAGCCCACATATTTGAAAAAGGCCAGTATGATGATCTGCACGATGATGCCAAAAGCCAGGGTCTTTTTATTACAATGCCTTCCCACCATATACGTCAGGAAGGAAATAAAAATAAGAAGCAGCACATATCCGGGCGACAGCGACAGATAAAAGCCGTAGCTGATCAGCAATAAAAGCGGCATCCGTGCTTTTGCGGGTGCTGCCCAGTACATCATAAAGACCATCGGCAAAAAGATGGCAAATGCTAAAGATGTAAACTGCATTTTTAACTCCGTTTCAAAAGTCTCTCAGACTTTACTCTTCTTTATCTTCATCTGCGATTGCACCGGATGCACTTGCAGAAACCGCAACCACAATAATAACGGCAATGATAACAACCAAAAGGATCAGTGCCAGCATTCCAATCATTAATCCCATTTCCTTAACATCCTTTCAAAAAAATGATATCTACGTTTCTATTTTACCCCAGGTTTTATAAATAAGAAATATAAATTTAAAAAAAATCATATATTTATGAAAAAGGAATTGGGGTTATATCTTGAAACCATATTATTTTTCCGTGAAATATCTATTATTGCCATGTTTTTTTATTCTTGCTGTTGTACTTTATATCAGCTTTCACCACGAGATCAGCGTCAGCAATACCGTAAACGGACGTGAGCTGCCCATTTACTGTGTGCAGACCGACAAACCGCAGATCGCCATTTCATTTGATGCGGCCTGGGGCAACGAGGATACCCGGCGCATCCTTGAAATTCTGAAAAAGAACGATGTCAAAGCAACCTTTTTCATGACCGGCGGCTGGGTCGAAAGCTATCCGGATGATGTCAGGGCAATTTATGCCGATGGACACGACCTTGGAAATCACAGTCAGAATCATAAAAATATGTCACAACTGTCAGATGAAGAATGCAAACAGGAGCTTTTATCCGTGCATGAAAAAGTAAAGGAGCTTACCGGCTATGAAATGTTCCTCTTCCGGCCTCCATACGGAGATTATGACAATCATGTCATTACCAATGCCCGTTCCATCGGATACTATTCCATCCAATGGGATGTAGACAGTCTTGACTGGAAGGACTACGGCACCACCTCCATCATCAACACCGTCACCCGGCACAAGCACCTTGGCAACGGCTCCATCATTTTATGCCACAACGGCGCCAAATATACGGCAGAAGCACTTGATTCTCTGATTCAGGAGCTGAAAGCCCAGGGCTATACCTTTGTGCCCTTATCTGAATTGATCTACAGGGACCATTACCACCTCGACCAGGAAGGCAGACAGATTCCGGACTAAAAAGAATTGAAGCATGCTTTTTTTGATGATATGATGAAAATGGAACATACAGACCACACCAAAGAGGGGACATTCATGAATATAAAGTGTAAAAACTGCGGGGGTATTCTGGAATTTGATCCGGAGCTTCAAAAAATGGTATGCAGCCATTGCCTGAGCATGTTTCCGGTAGCGGAAACAGAAAAAAAACATACAACGGTCTTTGATTCTTCTCATTTTTCACAAGAAAACAATGTCGCGGACGAACTCATGGACGTCGATATTTATACCTGCGAGAGCTGTGGAGCCGAGCTTATCATCAATGATGTCGAGCTTGCTTCCTACTGTGTCTACTGCGGTCAGCCCTCCATTGTATTCAGCCGTACCGAAAAGCGCCTCCGCCCTCAGTACATCATTCCTTTTAAAATCAGCAAAAACCAGGCAGGCACGGCGATCCGCGAAAAATTTGTCAAAAGCGAATATCTTGATAAGGATGACAAATTTTTTGCACCGGAGCTTCTGCGCGGAATTTATATACCATATGGCATGTTCTGCTTTCACGCAAATGACGAAGCCTATATAAGAGGTGTACCCTATATGGTAAACAAAAAACAGAACCACTTTCCCCAATATTATTATCGAAAGGTTTTTGCGCGGATCGGTCACATTCCGGTAGACGCGTCCTTTCATTTTCCCAACAGGTCGGCAGATAAGCTGGAGCCCTTTTCAGATCAGGATCTGACCGAATTTGACAGTGGCTTTTTATCCGGCTATTACGCTGATCTGCGCGATGAGGATTTCAATCTTTTGCGGTCCCGTGCCGTATCAAGAGCCAAAAAAATACTTACCTCGCGCCTCTTATCCATTCCTATGGTCGAGCATCCTGTTTTGATAAAGGATAATCCGCAGATAAAATGTGTCAAAGAAATATATGCTCTTTTACCGGTCTGGTTTATGGTCATCGAACACAAGGGCGAAAAATATACGATCATGGTAAACGGTCAGACGGGAAAAGTCGTCGGAACGCTCCCTGTTTCTTATAAAAAGATTGCTTTTTTCTTTATTATGAGCTTCATTGTATGCTTTTTGATGATATCTACCCTATCCCTGATCGCGGCATTTACCGGCTATTTCCAGATTGCATTTTTGGCATACGCACTCGGCTCACCGCTTTTATTGTATGAGGGCATCAAAAAGATCAGAAAATACCGGCGCGACAAGCAGCTGTCCACCTCTGAAACGATTAAAAATTTTGTAAAGGAAAGGCAGGAATACTAATATGGACTATCTTGGTTATATGTTAATCGGTACCATTGTTTTATCACTTTGTGCCGCCTTTTTTACCGTTGCAGACGCATACACAAGGATCAATGACCATGGCGACTTTACCGAGGACAGTCAGGCCTACATGAAGGACTTTGATGTGTTGGAACAGGAACGCGGCATCGACCCGTCCTCCATTCCATCCGGGTAATCCAAAAACACTGCTAAAACAGGCAGTGTTTTTTTGTGCATTTTTTCTTTGGAATTCTCTTTTCCTCCTATTTTACAGGTTTCTGATTTTTGATATAATGTTTATTAGGTATGAATTTGGGTATTTTCCAAAAATGAAATGTAGAGGGAGAGAGAAAAAATGTTGATTATTATCATTTTATTAGCGATTCTGCTCGCAGTTTCTGTATTTTTTAATTACAGACTTTACACAGGCAACAAACCACAGCCCGCAAGCTCCGTTCAGATCGCGACCAAAGAAATCTTGAATCATGACGTCGGAGCGGTTCTTATTATTTCCAACGGCGACAAAATCGTTTATTACAACAACGAATTTGCACAGCTGTTTCCAATCATCAAGAATCTCACCACCATCGCCGATCAGCCCGGTATCCAGAAGCTGTTTGCATCCAAGGAATATGTTTCGGAAGAGTTTTCCAAAATTTATGAGATCCGGTCCAACTGGCTCGACACCGGGGAATTTGACGGCCGTTATGCATGGCTTACCGATATTACCGGCCACTACCGCACCAACAACCAGTTGCAAAAGCTAAAGGAGCAGGCCGAGGCAGCCAACAAAGCCAAATCCAACTTCCTTGCCAATATGTCACACGAGATCCGTACTCCGATCAATACCGTGCTTGGTATGGATGAGATCATCATTCGTGAAGCCACCGAAAAAAATGTTATCGGATATGCCGAGAATATCCGCGATGCAGGCACCACACTTCTTTCACTTGTCAACGACCTTCTGGATTTCTCCAAGATCGAATGCGGCAAAATGGAAATCCTGCCTGTTGAATATGAAATTGCTACTGTACTTTCCGAAGTTATCAATATGTTTGAGATCAAGGTTGCCAACAAGGGCCTTGAGTTTAACACGATCGTAGCCGAAAGCATCCCTTATCTCCTATATGGTGATGATGTCCGTCTGCGTCAGATCATCATCAATCTGTTATCCAATGCCGTAAAATATACCAACGAAGGTACCATTACCTTAAAGGTAGGCTGGGAAGAGGCCGGTGATTCATCCCTCAACCTGATCGTATCCGTAAGCGATACCGGGATTGGAATCAAAGAAGATGATATCGAAAAATTATTCCTTTCCTTCGAGCGCATCGAAGAAAGACGCAACCGCAATATCGAAGGCACCGGCCTTGGCTTAAGTATCTCCAGACAATTACTAAACTTAATGCAGTCCGATCTGAAGGTACAGAGTACATACGGCGCCGGATCCACCTTCTCCTTTGTATTAAAACAGGGCATCCGCGACCGCAAGCCCATCGGCAAATTCCGTGAGAAATATGCTTACAGTCGTGAGAAGCACAAAAAATACCGCACAACCTTTGTTGCCCCCAATGCCCGCATTCTGGTCGTTGATGACAACGCCATGAATATTTCCGTTGTAGAGGGTCTGTTAAAGAGCACACAGATTCAGGTAGACAAAGCCTCCGGCGGTCTCGAAGCTCTTGAAAAATGTGAAAATACTTATTACGATCTGATCCTGATGGATCACATGATGCCCAATATTGACGGTATCGAAACACTGCACCGCCTAAAAGCAATTGACGGTCCCAATGTTGACACGCCTGTCATTGTCCTGACAGCCAATGCCGTTGCCGGTGCCAAGGAAATGTATGAAAACGAAGGCTTCATCGACTACATGTCCAAGCCGATCCAGGGCAAGCCTTTGGAAGAAAAAATCCTCCAGTATCTGCCTGAAAACCGCTATGTACTGGTCGAATATGACAAAGTGGAACAGGATTTATACAGCAAGCTCTGGGATGCTGTAGCCAGAGAGATCCGTTCTGAATATGATTTTAAACTGATCGATGTACGTTCTGCTGTCGAATCAGCCGAAGGAAGCAAAGAAACCTTCCGTTTCTTACTGCAGTCCTTCTATGACAACTCCGACAAATGCAAGCACGATATCACGACTTCCTACGAACAGGAGGATTACAAAAACTACACCATCTATGTACACGCCCTGAAAAGCACCTCCAAGATGATAGGAGCACTTGGGTTATCTGAAAAAGCCAAGGCGCTGGAAATGGCGGGAAAAGACAATGATATTGACTTTATCAGAGCCAATCATGCCGACCTGCTGCCTCTCTACGACAGCATCATCGCTGAAATCGCAGATTATCTTGAGAAGGTAAAGCCTGATATTGAAGAAGAGGCTGCTGTAGAAGTAGATGAAAACGTTGCCCGCGCGATTGAGGAAGCAAAAGCAAAAGACAATACAGAAAAAAACGACAAAGCTTAAAATACCGGCAATCATTCTTTTATATCAATACTGCTCTTTCATCAGATAAGAGCACAAAATAAAACGCCTGACTACAAATGTAGCTTAGGCGTTTTATTTTATCCATCAAACAGATCCGTAATCTGTCTGCCATTATGTATCAGCTATCTCAGACTCAGCCGTCAACTTCTTCAAAATAAGCACGTATCTTGGCCAAAAGACTGAATTTACCAATCGGCTTTAAGATATATCCGATCGGATCCAGCTTGAGACATTCACTGATCTTGTTGGTATCAGAAACTCCGGTTAAAAAGAATACCGGCAGATCCTTTAACTCTTCATCATTACGGATAACCTCGAGCGTCTCTTTTCCATTCATGCCGGGCATCAGATAATCAAGCAATACCAGATCCGGTCTCTTTTCCCTGATCATATCAAGAGCTTCCTGCCCATTGGTCGCGGTTGTTACACGATAACTGTCCCTTAGAAATGTGTATAATAGCTGTAACATATTCTGATCATCATCCACGACCAGTATTTTCCTCTCATCCATCGTATATCCCCCTTTTCTTTAATCTATCATGTCCTATACCATAATATCATATTCTCCATATCGGTTTCAATCAATGCTTTCTAAAATTTTGATAACCTCTTTACTGCGGTCAGCCCAGGTATGCCCATTCTTTGCCATCCGATAACCCGAATCCGCAATCCTCTGCATCTTGTCCGGATCATCTAAAAGTCCACGCACAATGACAGGCAGCCTCGAAAGCTCATCAAGCGCATATACAGCAGCATTTTCTCCATCCCTCAGGATTTCATCAAGATACACCGAGGAATCGGTCACACAAACGGCTCCGTTTAACATGGAATTGAAAATCCTGTCATGTGCCCCATCCTTAAACCACGGCATCACATTCAGGGAAATCTTGCCCTGGGATATTTTTTCAAGACAGCCAAGCGAATCCAGACTGCCGCCTACGATGATATTTTCTTTGGCACTGCATACAAGCTGCTCCCATCCGCTTCCGAAAACATGTACCCGGATGCCGGCCTCCGCTAAGATACGCACAGCCTCTCCCCGGAAAAAGAACCGGATATACATGTCCAGAAAGATAATATGCCCCATTGTCTCCTTGAGCTCCTCATGAGTTGCCTCAGGAATTTCCCGCAGGATATGTTCCTTCATCACATCCTCAAGCAGACGGTCCGGATGCGCCTTGAGTTCATTGATAACACCCATATAAAAAGCAGTGTACTCATCATCAATCCGCTCTATATAGACATTGAAATTTTCCGGAGCCTCATAATTGCCCACAAATACAACATCCATAGGTCTGTCAGCTATTTTGGGGTAATTTCCGTCCTCATAAAGACCGGTCCCGCCAAGCGGCAGAAACGGCCCACGCCGGATATCGGGAAAATATTCCTGCATATAGCGGTCATGATTTCTGTCAATGCTGACATGGATATAACGCTTTGGAAGGCATTCAAAAAAATGATGATAATAAAACGGATGGTCTACAACAATATTGATGCAAGGAATATCAAAGGTATCCCAGATATAACCACCCATTTCTTCATCATATACAATTTCATTTTTTCCGCACAGACCATGATAATTGAAGGTAACAACCGCCGTTTCTCCCCGTTTGATAAACCGCAGAAGCCCCGATGCACTTTTTGCAGCCTTCTCATAGTCAAAAAAATACGTCTGATAGCCTTCTTTTAAGAATGTTTTTTCCATCTGCCGCGAAAAATATCCGGTCGTCTCAATATCTCCCTCAAAAAAAATGATCCGATTTATTTTGCCCTGCATCCCGCAGCACCTCCATCGTGTCGTCATTCGTATATATTATTTTCAAAAATGCCGTTCTATTCAGAAAACAGATACATGCCTTCTCCTTCGTAGATGACATAGTATTCATCCTCATACACCTTGACAGAATCTGTCATGATCGTGATATCTCCCTGGAAAAGCGCCGGTTCCTCCGTCCTTGCAAGAAGTAAAAATGTCTTGCCGGTATGATAGCCCTTCTTGTAATACTCCTTGCGGCTCAGCCATTCATATGGTGCAGATCCGTTTTCATCACCGCCAAGATTGCCCACATGGATCTCTCCATTGGAAAGATACTCGGTCACGTCTGCATTCCAGAAGGTCGCATATCCAAAATCATATCCGTTTTTTTCCAGAAAATCCATATAACCGTATCGCTTTTCACAGTCATTGTACTTGGTATCCTGCCACAATTCACCGTACAGGGACGCAAGCACCGTCACAACGACGATCGCAATGCACACCGGCTTAACAAGAAAATTGTCCGGCTTGTAATTTTGCAGATAAATTCCCACCAGAAGAATGGCGATAATATAAACCGGCAGCCAGTAACGATACTGCTGCAGCACATCCGTAAACACCAGCATATACCAGTTGATGAAAAAGAGTGCATGGAAATAATATAAAAGCAGTCTCTGCGGCATCGTAAGAAGCTCCTTGCGGTGTTTGGTCAAAAAAGCGATCACATAGATCAAAAATACCAGAAAGGCGAATTTGACCACGTTGACAATCCCCAGTCCGCTGACAGCACCGATCTCCCGGTAACCGACAAACTCGATCATAAGCTTAACAGACACCAGAAAACGGTCCATGACATCACCGATCGGCACAAAGCTTATCGGTGTCTGGTCAAAGCTGTAATTTGCTGCCAGATAGAATTTGTTGATCAGAAAGCCGATACCCGCAAAAAAGCAGAGAAGTATGGAAGTACCAAGCTTGAAAATAAGTCTGTTATCTGCTTTTTCTTCCCGGTCCACCCGGTCCAGAAAGAAAAATATCATCACAGACAAAACCATCGGCACATACAGACTTGCCAGATACCGAAGGCCTGACAGCCCCAAAATAAGCGCCGCCACACATAAAAGCACCAGTCTTATCCACGTGCTCTTCTTATCCTTTTTATCTTCCCGGTAAAAGAACATCAGCACACAGTATGTGCAGATCGTCTGTGATGTATAAAAATTGCCTAAAAGCATCATATCCAGATATTCGTTGGACAGGGGCGCCGCCAAAAGAGCCATCATCAAAAACAGATTGCTCTTTTTGATGCCGAACCGCTTGCCTGTAAAATAAAAAACAACGACTAAAAGAACATCATAGAAAATAACGGAAATCAGCTTTACGACGCCAAAATCACTGATAAAACAGAATAACGGTGTCATGATAAGCTGCGTGTATACAATCCTGATCTCCGTCGAATAAAACCAGTTTTTGGAAAGCAGTCCGCCCTCCTCCGACAACAACTTGGAAAGCATCACCTCTGCCGCCATATCCGAATGCATCAGATTGTCCGGCCAGAATACAAAATACAGAATGGATGCCAGCACAGTCACCACAGCCAGACATACCGCCACATAAAATCCGGCCCTGCTTTTTTGTATTTTATAAAAAAAATCCGTTATCCGTTTTTTTACTCCCATATTCATCTCCATCTGATGTCCTCATGAGCTTTTGACCCTGACATCAATCTATTGTATAATCATTTTAACACATAACCTATTAAAAAAAAGCACTCAAAATACAATTCATACGAACGTTTTTATACGGAGGATTTTATGCTCGCATTATTTCTTACTATCCTGCTTGCCGCACTCATCAGCTTAAAGCTTTTGCCCATAGTATCCGGCACGACACAGGAATTTACAGATTTTATCATAGAAAATGTATCATCGAGCGGTCTTAACAAATCAGCGGAATTATCGCTTTTCTGGGCAATAACCGTCGGTGGTGCCGTTTTTATGTGCCTGCTTCTTTTTTTGTATGAAAAAATGCAGAAAACAGCGGTTCCGGTAACTGCGCGCACAATAGCTCCCACCGTTCAGAGTTCTCTGTCCCCTTTAGGCCCAGATGACCGCACAGACAGCTATACAGATGCCATATTCTGTCCGTGTCTCTGTTTGTGCGCAACGGCTATCCCTTTTTTTGTATATCTGATCCTCTACAAACAGGTATCGCTTCCGCTTCTCTTTTTTGCCGGATTGTCCCTTTTTTCAATGATCAAACGCAAGACTGATATCCGTATGCTGCTTCTTACCTATGTGCTGACTTATTATGGCATTGTATCGGTTTTAAGCTTTGGATGCAGCTTTACAACGCAATTTGTCCTCTCCGGCTCCAAAATTTATATTCTGACACTATTGATCGGAACCGCTTTTCTGATACTTACCCATGTGATCAGAAAGCTTCATCCGGACAGTCTGTTTGCAAAATATCTGTTACTGGCTCTCCAGTGCCTGATGCCCGGTCTTTTCTCCGTGTATCTGATCGACAAATACCTTTATAAGGATTCCTTGATCCGCGTCCGCTATGCGACCGGATATTATATTTTCTTCGGAGCTCTGATCGCTGTCCTGTTTTTTATTCTTATCCGGCATGCGATCCGGTATTTCCGTGGAAAAAAAGATGATATTATCTGTTTTGTGACACCCATGATCATTTTCGCATACCATTCCTTTTGTGCGGCACCCATGTATGCACAGCCCGATCAGCATCATCACGGCGAGCAGATGATCCCCTTCAACCAGATTTTTGAACATGGCCAGTCATTATATAATACCTACACACCGGTCTCCGGTCTGTTCCCCTTTGTCAATGGATTTATCCAGCATGGTATACTGGGTGGAACTGTAACAGATTATGCACCCGCTATATCGATAACGATGGTTATTTTTTGCTTCATCATCATGTTTCTGATCTGCCAACACATCGGCGGCTCCAAGGCGCTGTTGTTTGCGGTGCTCTTCAACCTGCCCTGCTATAACAGACAGTACATGGTTCTTCCGGCGCTGTTATTACTAACCCTTCCCGGCTTATTAAAAAAACCGGCTCTCTGGATCTTCAGCTATATCCTGACCAGCTTTCTTTCCGGTCTGTACTATCCGCTCTTTGGCGCGGCGGTAATGCTTTCCATGGTTCCGGTCTGTCTTTGGGAGATCCGTGCACTGTGGGAGAAATCTCGTCGATCCGGGGCAGCTTTTCCTTCCTGTAGTCTGAAACAAGCCAATAAGGATATGTCTTCTGTCGCTTCTGACAATCTAAATATGAATACATCTTCTGCAAATTCGGCAGACAAACAACATAGGCGCCTGATGTCCGTTGGCTGTCTTATTTTATATGTTGCCCTATTTGCTGTCATTGCCTGCTCCATTCCGACGCTTTTCAGAATGTTAAAACATACTTTAACTTATTCCTCGCAGACGATTCCGGCAGACGGAATCGCTTTATCCAACCAGACAGCTCCTGATTTCTTCATGCCTTACCTTGCAGATATGCCAACGCTCAGGCTTTATCTGTACATGGCTCTGCGCTTTTTATTACCTGCCATCGGAATCTGGCTGCTTCTCTATTTTGCATATCGGGCACTCCGCCAAAAAGATGTTTTCCGGTTTCTTTTATTTGCAGCCGGTATCATAACGCTTGTAATTTCATACAGTTATACGCTTGTACGCGCCGATGTCGGAAAAGTTCTCTCCCGCACCGGCCCGATCCTGATCGCTGTTATCGGCATGTATCTGCCGGTCTGTCTGTTGTCACACAAGGAAATACTGAAAGAAAAAAAAGCAAACCTTCTGGCATTGGGCTTTTGTCTTTCTTTACCTTTTATCGTGTATATGCAGATCTCCCAGACCAAAAATCCCGATCTGTGGGTATATCCGGATGGCGATGCCAAGCTGGTCATGGACGATAGCTCCAAGCTGTTTGCCTATTATACCGTGCCGGATACCTTTTTAAAATCCGGGGATACAGATCTGTCTCCCCGTTATCAGGCACTACTCGGCGACGGATTTATGGTTGCCGACCAGGTTCATTACATCAAAGAATATGCAAAGGTTGTGGAAAAATGCGAACAGGTATCAGAGGATGTGACTTATATGGCCTTAGACGGTCAGGGCTTTTTTGATTATCTGGGAATTACCTGCTACGGCACCGGCTATATTCCTGCTGCCCGCAGCCTCAAGGCCCAGCAGGAGATCTGGGATTCCGATCCGCAGAATCTACCGGTTGTTTTTTACATCCAGCCGGAATATGATTACTATATTTTCCGCTTCATGATGGATGCCGGTTACCTCTATAACCACGAGGATCACGCCTTTTATCCACCCGGGCTGTATGATAAGCTGTACGCTGCAGGACTTGTAAGCGGCTGTGATGATTACCGAAAGGACTGCTCACCGCTCGATCTGGGGCTTTCAGCTGCATCCTTTGGTAATTCCTGCGATAGCTTTATGAAAAACAATGTACTGACATCAGAAACCGATCCCTCAGATCTAAAAAAACTTACCGGCAAAAGCTATGATGCCATGTATCTGGAATTTTCGGCAAAGCCTGCTGACAACCTGCTTGTGACAATATCCTTTACCGATACCGAAGGCAACTCTTTCGAGCAATATCAGACCACCTGCCAGTACGGTGACGGAGAGCTTTTAATACCGCTTGGCATGAATGCCTGCTGGACATTATCGGATATCAGCTCCTTTACCGTTTCACTTACCGATACGGACAGCAATATCCTGCTCTATGCCGTGACCTATCATTACAAAGATCAGCAGACAGTTGAAATTGCAGGTGAAAACAGTGCAGACCCAAATATCCTGACAAATATCCTGTTATATAAAATTACGCTGGACAGATAGCCAAAAGACCCTGCAGCCAACATCATGAAGATCATCCACGTGGATAAATCCCATGCTTTGGCCACAGGGTCTTTTATTATCTTTTCATATACAATCTATTCGTCAGACAGCAGTCATTTTATCTATGCTGTGATCAATGTGCCTGCTTTACCTTTGACAGCCTGAGAAGCTTTGTCAATGGATGTGATCAGTACACTTCCGGTCGGTACCTTTTCCAGATAGGTCACTGCGGCTTCCATCTTGGGCAGCATGTCGTTTTCGCCAAATTCCCCGGCTTCAATATAAGCTTTGACCTGCTCTAAATTCATGCGGTCGATACCTGTCTGTCCTTCCTTCCCGTAGTTGGTGTATACCTGCTCTACACTTGTCAGGATGATAAGCTGGTCAACCTTTAAATCTGTAGCCAGCTTGCCGGCAATGCAGTCCTTTTCAATAACCGCTGACGCGCCTTTTAAGGCATGCTTCTGCTCGATAACGGGTATTCCGCCACCACCGCATGCGATCACAACCTGATCGGCATCTGCCAACAGACGGATGGTATCAATTTCAACAATATCAATCGGCTTGGGTGCCGCAATCGCACGTCTGAAGCCTTTGCCGGGGATCTCCTGTACATAATTGCCCTTTTTGATCTCCATTTCGGCATCCTCCGCACTCATATAGCGCCCTATCAGCTTGTGCGGCTCATAAAAGGCTTCATCATACGGATCAACCGTAACCTGTGTCAAAATCGTGCTGACAGACCTCGAAATGCCTCTGGAAAGCAATTCTGCCTTTAGCGCATTCTGAATATCATATCCGACATACCCCTGGCTCATGGCCGAGCATACACACATAGGTGCCGGACTGTAATCAATATAAATACGGCGAAGCTCTGTCATCGCCTTGTGGATCATAGAAATCTGGGGGCCATTGCTGTGTGTAATGGTCAGCTGGTAATCAGCCTCAACCAGATCAGCCAATGCCTTTGCCGTATCCTTTACCGCATCCCACTGCTCTGAGATCGTATACCCCAGTGCCTGATGTCCCAATGAAACAACTACTTTCTTCTTGCTCATACTCCTACCTGCCTTTGTTGTTTATCTTTTTTTAGTATATCAAAAGCTACCTTAAATAGCAATGACTGTAATCATCGCACCAATCATAATACAAAAATCCGAGATGTTAAAAACAAGACCTCTGAGCTTGTCATTTTTGACCTCAAAGCCAAAGTAATCCACCACGTATCCGCGCACCATGCGATCATAGGTATTGGAAAAAGCTCCTCCGAGCAAAAATGCCAGTCCGGTACAAAGCAGCTTTTTGCCTTTTTTTCCAAAAGAAAATACATACATCAGAAAGCAGACCACACAAAGTCCCACAGAAAGCCCTTTTACAAATTCCTTGTGCTTACTTCCCAGATTGAGAAAAGCTCCCTCATTGTGATATTTGGTCAGATAGATCTTGTCCTTCAGAACCGGAACTTTGAGGACACCGGTAAGATGCTCCCCCTCTGTTCCGTTGTTTTCACGTGTCTGCTTGATCACCTGCTCGCAGGCAGCGATCAAAACCGCAATCCATGTCGACATTTTTCTCCTCATCTTTCTTCAAAATAATTGTATTGCCCATACGGCCTCACACCCCGGCCAGTACATCAAAAACCCCGGTCAGATCCAATGTCCCATATCCCCATTCTCTGGACGGATAATACAGATCATTTTTTCTTTCCGCACCTCTTATAAAATAATTTTTGACGCTCTGAGTATTGACAACGATATCTCTTCCCTGTCCGACAGCCCACTGCATAAAATCCGCGGCTGCTCCGGACGCTATGGCCGCTGCCATGCTCGATCCCGTCTCCGGTCCCAGTACCGTCGGAACCAGCACTCCCGGTGAAGCAATTGCCGGCACAATACTGCCGTCAACAGAAAACCCTCTGCCGCTGTTTAAATAAAAGCTCCGGTCACTGCTGTTGTAGGCTGAGACCGCCATCACGCCCCTGCTGTAGGCAGGCTCCGTCAATGTCTCATACGGACTCGGCCGCAAAAAATACGTGTCACTTTTCAAAAATTGTCTGAGCGGAAGCCAGGCGTGTACATGTCCTTGGCCGCTCCTTGTAAAAATACGAAGCTTCCAAATCCCGGATGCCGGATGTATAAAACGCAGTGTGATAAGCTCCTGTCCGTTTCCGATATCCACCGGTACATAATCTATCATAAGCCTTGTGTCGGAATAAATAAAGCTAAATTCCATACTTTGCCGCAGACTATATGGAATTTCCGAAATTCCCTCCCCACCGGGTGTCATGACCGAGATCGTGTAGATGTCCGGAATCTGTCCCCATATTTCCATATAAAAGCCAGGCTCATTTTCTCCGATCAGAAGTTCAATCTCTTCGTAATTTTGCTGTGCGGAATAAACCGGAGACATAATTCCGGCATAATGTCCGGCATAATTGCCTTCATTACCACCTCCCACAACCACACAGCGGTTGCGCTTTCTGCCAAGCCAGCCCAGATATCCGTCTAAAAGCGCCGATCCGTCATGTGATCCCATCGTGGTGCCAAGTGCCATACAGATGACCAGAGGCTTTTTTTCTCTTTCTGCCACCTTATCTAAATAGCTGAGCGCCAGCATAATGTCCGTTTCCTGATAGCAGGCCACATCCTGTGCTATGCTGTAAAACTCCCGCATATACTGCTTGCACTGCTTTAATTTTACCACTGCAATATCTGCATCCCGTGCTGCTCCGGTAAATCCGTTGGTCCTGTCATAGCCGCAGGAAGCGGAAATCATCTTTGTCCCATGCCCGTCTTCGTCTGTAAAAAGAACAGGACCGTCTTCGGCCAGATTGCGGTTGATGACTTCTCTTGTGTATTCAATTCCATAATAAAAACCGTCCGGCGGCTGTAATCTGTTTTCATCTGTCCGGTTACCAGTTCCAATACTTCTGTCATCCTGCTGTGCCGTCTGATCCCACACACTGACAAGACGTGTCGAACCATCCTCATTGCGGAAAGCCGGTAGTCTGTAGCGGATCCCCGTATCCAGAAAGCCAAGGATAACGCCCTGTCCTGTCAGGCTCAGCGGTTGTCTGCTAACCTGTAAAATTCCGGAATCATTTAAAACCGACAAATCATTCTGCAGCCCATAGCACTTGGGAATATACTGATAGCGGTATTCCGCGCTGTTTAATGGAGACACACCGGATGCCTCAACATACAGGATATACAGGTTATCCGTTATTTTTATGACACATTTGTCATCACTTAAATTATCTCCCGGAAATAAAGAACCGGAGGATATATCAAATCCCAAAGGGATGTCCCGATAATCCTCCGATAAAATACGATATTCACACTCGTTCATGTTTGCACCTGCATAAAGCTTTTTATCAGTCTATGCCGGCCTTGCAAAAACTATCCGCGGATCTCTATGACCGGTCCGCCTTTACCATCGATATAATCTCCGGTGATCGTCACAGTACCGATATTGTCATCCTTGGGAATTTCATACATGATATCCAGCATGAATTCCTCAATAATAGCACGTAATGCACGCGCTCCGGTATCCTTTTCCATAGCCTTTTTGGCAATCGCGCGCAGGGCACTTTCATCAAAATGCAGATCTACCTCATCCAGAGCCAACAGCTTCTGATACTGCTTCAAAATTGCGTTTTTAGGCTCACGCAGGATATCCACCAGCATATCCTCGGTCAGACCGTCCAATGTAAACAAAATAGGAAGTCTGCCCAAAAACTCCGGGATCATACCGTATTTTTTCAGATCCTCGATCGTCACCTGATTGTGGATATTTTTTTCTTTGTCAAAGGTATCCTTTAAAACAGCATCAAATCCGATAGAGCTTTGCTTGGACAGGCGCTGTTTGATGATCTCGTCCAGATCCGGAAAAGCCCCACCGCAGATAAACAGGATATTGCGCGTATTGATCGTGGTAAGCGGAACCATGGCATTTTTGCTGCTCGCACCAACCGGCACTTCAATATCCGCCCCCTCCAACAGCTTTAACATTCCCTGCTGAACCGATTCACCGGAAACATCGCGGGAATTGGTATTTTGCTTTTTGGCAATTTTATCGATCTCATCAATAAAGACAATCCCCATCTCGGCCTTATCCACATCATTGCCGGCAGCTGCCAACAGCTTGGAAAGCACACTTTCAATATCATCACCGATATAACCCGCCTCTGTCAGACTGGTCGCATCCGCGATCGCAAGCGGCACATCCAAAAGCTTTGCAAGCGTCTTTACCAGATACGTCTTACCACAGCCGGTAGGTCCGATCATAAGCATATTGGATTTCTCGATCTCGATCTCATCCATGGTATTGGTTGCCACACGTTTGTAATGATTGTAAACGGCTACAGACATTACCTTTTTGGCTTTTTCCTGTCCCACAACAAACTCATCCAGCTTAGCTTTGATCTCATGGGGTGCAGGAACATCTTTCAGATCGATCAGCGGCTTATCTGTCTTTTTACGCTTTTTTAATCTGGTCCGTTTGGAATTGGGATCCTGCTGCAGATCATTGAGATTGACAAAACGGATATTGGGAAAGCCCTTGGGAATATCCTTTCCATCCTTGGAAGCCTCATCATCCGAATCGGCATTCTGGTTTAAGCCCGGCATACCAAAGCCGGAAAGCGAATTGAGCAAAGCAGCATCATCCATTCCCGGATAATCATACTGGCCAATGGCATCCATGGTCTTGTGCATACAGTCATCGCACACACAGATATTCTGTGGCAGCTTGAACTGTCTGCCTGTAATGCTTTCGGGACGATGACAGATGAAACATACATTATCATACTCGCTGTCATCATTGTCATCATCTTCGCTGTCAGCACTGCCATCATCTTCGTTGTCAGCATTGCCATCATCTTTGTTGTCAGCACTGCCGTCATCTTCGTTGTCAGCACTGCCATCATCTTCGTTGTCAGCATTGCCGTCATCTTCGCTGTCACCATCTTCGGCGCCAGAAACATGATCGTCAGAATCTACATCGACATCTGTATCTCCATCTGTATCTGTATCTCCATCTGTATTCATATCATCGACTGCACGAACAACACCTGTATCATTCCTGTCCCTGTCATCGGATGCGGCATTCTCATCCACATCATCCGCATCATCAAAATCGGATTCGTCAAAATCATCATCCCCGGCGCTCATGTCAAATAAGGGTGCATCATCCTTATCCACAACCTCCCGGAAATCATTTTCAGGCTTGATAAACGGTTTTTGTCCCGGTGCATCATCAAAATCATTTAAATAAGAGTCATTATCCTCTTCATCTGAAAAATCATCCTCATCAAAAAAAACAACTTCATCATCAACATGTTCCTCATCCGTCACTTTTTGTTCGTCTTTATTGGAATTATTGAATATATCAAAAAAACTGCTCATTATTTTCCTCCAAGTGTTACCGTCGTTTCATACGGCTGATATCCATCATTGGTACGGGTCATAAGCTTTGCTGCGACCTTGTCACCAACTTTATAATAAGATAAGACCTCTGTCAGGTCACTCATCTTTCCTACCGTATATCCGTCAATCTCCAATAAGATGTCCCCTTTATGGATGCCGGCCTCTTTGGCAGGTGTATGGTCAAATACCTGTGTAATGTAAATTCCCTCTTTGATATCGTATTTTTCCAAAAGTTCACCGGTAACAGCCATACCGCTGATTCCGAGATATGTGGCCGAATCATTTTTTTGCGAAGGTTTTGTTTTTTTCTCCATCAGATCCTTTAAGATCGGTTCTGCCGTTGAAATCGGGATCGCATATCCCATGCCTTCCGTCGCATAATCTGCGATCTTGCTGGAATTGATTCCGACCACCTCACCCCTGACATTTAAAAGTGCCCCGCCGGAATTGCCCGGATTGATCGCCGCATCCGTCTGTATCAGATATTTTACCGCAGACGAATCATCCTTACCGACCTCCGTTCCGTATAACGGACCTTCATCATCCGTATAGGCTCTGTTGACAGCACTGATCACACCTGTTGTCACAGACTGCCCGGTGCCAAGCGCATTTCCGATCGCGATCGCAGGTTCTCCTACCTTTAAGTAATCGGAGTTGCCAAGGGTAGCTATCCTGATCTGCTTTTTGGTCGCAGGATCAAGATCAGAAAGATTGATGGCGATCACTGCCAGATCCATGTCCGCATCCGTTCCTTTGACGGAAGCCTCTGCTACAGATGCGTCAATAAACTGCACTGTCAGCTCATCGGAATCCTCAACAACATGATTGTTGGTGGCGATTAAAAGCTCCGTGTCATTTTCTCCGACAATAATACCGGAGCCGCCGCCCTCAGTCTCATAATCATACAGATATCCCCAGAAATCATCCTCAATGGTGTATTTGCCAAAAATAGATACAACACAGGGCATCACGCGGTCAACGACCTCTGTAACGTCCGTCACAACCGTTGCCTGCGTCTCCTTGGCAACCGTCATGTCAATTTCGGAATCGGAATTCATCTCATTGATGTCAGCCATCTGGTTGGTTTCTTCCTCTCCGTCTTTTTCTGTATCATCCACACCGTTTTTCTTTTCTTCCGGATCAGCTTGTTTTTCCACAGCTTCCGTCTTTTCGACCGGATCTAAAAGCTCCGGTGCCGCCTCCTGTCTGAATACAACAAGAATTACGACGATCACAAGCCCTGCCACCAGACCAAACATCAGTCCGCACAAAACGCTCATGCCCATTTTCTTTAATTGTTTGTCTTCCGGCTGCTGCAGCTTTTGTTCTTCTTTTATCTGTTCATCCATTTAATATCCCCCTGACACAGCATGCAAAGATCTGAGGTATCTTCCGATTTCCTTATCAGCATCCGCACTACTCAACAGTAACAGACTTGGCAAGATTTCTTGGTTTATCTACATCCAATCCTTTTGCAACAGAAACATAATAACCAAGCAGCTGCAATGGCACAACAGCCAGTGAGGCTGCAAAATGCGGATCTGTCTTCGGAATATATACTGTAAAATCAACCGTATCCTCAATTTCATAATGGCCATAGTTGGTTAATCCCATCAGATATGCACCACGGCTCTTTACCTCTACCATGTTGGAAATGGTTTTTTCATACAGATCATCCTGTGTCAGCAGCCCGATTACAAGCGTTCCTTCTTCAATCAGGGAAATGGTTCCATGCTTTAATTCTCCTGCCGCATAGGCCTCTGAATGAATATAACTGATCTCTTTTAATTTGAGACTTCCCTCCATGGAAACAGAATAATCAATTCCTCTTCCGATAAAGAACACATCCTTTGCCGATGCAAATTTAGCGGCAAACCACTGGATACGCTCCTTGTCGGCAATGATCTTTTCAATCTTATCCGGCAGTGACAAAATTTCATCCACCAGCTCTTTGGCCTTTGTATCCGTGATCTGCTTCCTGTTCTGTCCCAGAGCAATCGCCAGCATATAACAGGCAATCAGCTGGGTACTGTAAGCCTTGGTCGTTGCAACCGCAATTTCCGGTCCTGCCATCGTATAGTATACATAATCGGCCTCACGGGAAATGGATGATCCGACAACGTTGATAATGGCAAGTGTCTTGTTGCCACGCTCTTTTGCCTCTCTCAAAGCAGCCAGTGAATCCGCCGTCTCTCCGGACTGCGAAATGACAACGACAAGTCCCTTCGGAGACAAGATCGGATTGCGGTAACGGAATTCGGATGCCAGCTCTACACGTACAGGCACTCTCGCAAAATCCTCAAGCACATATTGTGCCGTCATGCCGACGTGATAGGCTGAACCACATGCCACAATATAAATCTGGTCTATATCCCCGAGCACCTTTTCATCCATGCCAATAACTGAAAGATCAACCTTTCCGTCCTTTAATACCACATTGGCGGTATCTGTGATAGCCTTGGGCTGTTCATGGATCTCCTTCATCATAAAATGCTCATATCCGCCTTTTTCTGCGGATTCGGCATCCCACTGCACCTCCATGAGCGGCTTTTCAATCTCATCTCCATTCAGGTTGTAGAAATGAACCTCTCCGTCGGAAAGCTTTGCCATTTCCAGATTGCCGATATAATACACATGACGGGTGTATTTTAAAATAGCGGCTGCATCCGAAGCTACAAAGGACGCATCGCCCTGCGTTCCGATGATCATCGGGCTGTCTTTTCTGGCCACCCAGATCTCTCCCGGATAATCCTGGAACATCAGGCACAGAGCATAAGAGCCTCTGACACGCACCATGGTCTTGGCGATCGCATCAATGGGTCCGATATTGTATTTTTTGTAGTAGTAATCTACTAATTTAACGACTACCTCTGTATCGGTATCGGAATAAAACTGATATCCGTTGTGTAAAAGCTTTTCTTTTAATTCCTGATAATTTTCAATAATTCCATTGTGGACACCTACGACCTGTCCTTCATCCGCGGGATGATTTTTTACATAGGTACCGCTTACATGCGGATGCGCATTCACTTCGGAGGGTTCCCCGTGTGTGGCCCAGCGTGTGTGCCCCATACCGCAGCACCCCTTCATCGCCTTGCCTCCATCGGTCTTGTCGGACAGATTGGCCAGGCGCCCTTTTGCCTTGACAACGGCGATCGGTCCGTCTCCGTCCCTTACTGCAAGCCCCGCCGAGTCATATCCTCTGTATTCAAGCTTTGCCAGCCCCTCAAGCAAAATCGGAGCGGCCTGTTCTTTTCCGCAATATCCTAAAATTCCGCACATAATCAATCTCCTTCCTTTTCGGGATTTCTTCCGTATCCCCTGTGGACATCAACATTCCGGATACCTCTTTTTAATGACATTCTTTTCCAGTAATCCGGATTGGCGGTCATTCTTAAAATCTGTGTTTCCGGAAGCTTTTTATAATTTTTACCCATGCGGTATCCCAAAAATCTGGCACCGCTTTGTATGATCAGGCAGGGAATCCATTTTTTATACTTGTTGTTCCAAAGATAGGAAGCCGTGCTCTTAACCATACGTATACCTTCACCCTCGGATCTGACCCTTTCAAAAATCTCCGGATGATCTGCCTGTGATACGCCCAGATCAAAATTACGGTGAAACTGCTGCTTGGCTGTATAATTGTGTGAATGATAGACACAGGCATCGGCGCAATAAGCAATTCCGTAGCCCTCTTTGGCAATCTTAGCCGCATACAGCATATCTTCATTGAAAATGGCGCGTTTTACAAAACCTTTCACTTTATCAAAAACAGCCCGGTCATATGCCGCACATACATCAGAGCAGAAATACGTCTTGATGCCGAGCGTCCCAACATCCTCTTCATGCTTGACAAACGAGTGGTCCGGATAATTGAACCCTCTGGTATAGCGTTCAATGGGATTGCAATCCTCCCTCGGAAGCTGCCTTGCATAGGAAACCGCTGCCTTGTGGGAGAGCAAGGGTTCTATCAGTCTCTCGATCAGATATTCATCCTTTGGCAGTGCATCCTGTGTCATCATGATAAAATAATCTGCCCCGGAATGATATACTCCGGCATTTCTTGTTGCTCCGTGATCAAATTCCAGCTTGGATAAATGATATACTTTGCAGTTTTCATAATACTTAATAAAATCCGCTCCATAGATCAACTGATCGAAATAGGCCTCCTCCGTATTCATCAATATGATCCGGTTTGGAACAATCGTCTGTCTGTTTAACCGCCGAAGTACCTCCAGCAGTTCTTTTTTTGGTTTGTATGTGGGGATAATTACGTCTACCGTATACATTTTATGCGCTTCCTTTTCTGTCTCATACCTGTAAAATTCCACATATAGAGATGTGTGTCATAAATTTTTTCAACACATATCATAGTATAACAGAGATAAAACATGGGGGCAAGTTTCTTGCGAATCCACATACGATTTTCTTTATAGAAAAAGGGGCTTATAAAAGCCCCTTCTTTTTATTGTTGTTATTTTATTTTCCGGTATCGGAATGGATCTTGGCACTGTATTCCTGAACCTCCGGTGAAGGTGTATAGGACTCATCGCCAAACAGGAACTCATGCAACAGGGTAACATTGGTTGCAAGGTCAGACGGGATAACACAGTCGCCCTTGGAACCGATCACACCGGTAGCACGATTCTGCTCTGTCGGGAAGCCGGTATTATCCACGATCTTGTATGAAGTAATATCGGTTAACAATGATAAAATCTCATTTAATGTCAGGCTGGTAGCCGTTGACGGAAATACTTCATTTGCGATCTTATTTAAGGTCGCGGGATTTTTTAAAGCAACCGCCTGTGCCTTGTCAGCCAGTGCCTGGATAACCTCACGCTGTCTTTCGGCACGCTTAAAGTCATCACCTGCGGTATATCGGATACGACAGTAGGATACAGCCTGGATACCATCCAGATTAACAAGCCCCGTCTGGGTAAGCTTGGTATATTTACGTCCCAATGACTGGGCGGTCTCTACCTGATAGTTGTTCAGATGACCGATCTCTGATTCGTCAACATTGATCTCAATGCCGCCAAGTGCATCCACGGTGTCTGCAACAGCACCCCATCCTACGGTAACATAGTCTGTGATATTTAAGTCAAAGTTCATATTGAGCATATTGATAGCCTGTTTGGGACCTCCATGGGCATATGCATTATTGGCTTTATTGTAGGTATCATTGCCCATATTGAGGTAGGTATCACGGTAAACAGATGCCAGCCTGATCTCTTTGGTCTCTTCATTGATGGAGGCAATGATAATTGTATCGGTACGACAGCCTTTACCAAGGTTGTTGTTGCGGGCATCCACACCAAACAGGGCAATATTGCGGTACCCCTGCATATCACTGTTGATATCGTTAAATTTGACATCACTCTCATCAACCATAAACTCCTCAAGCATTTCATCGGTATTGGCTGTCTCATCACTGCTTCCGTCATTTCCGTCAAGATAGTCTTTGTGGATAACATCCAGCTTTGTGATAAAAAACAGAGCAACGATCAGAATCAGAACTACAAAAAACTCTACTCCGAGAATGATCCATTTTTTGCGCTGGCGTCTTTTTAATTCTGCCTTGCTGACACGTCCCCTGCCAGTACGGTTTGTGCCTCCGGTGCGGGCTCCTGTCCCGGAAGATCTGTTTGCAGAGCCTGTTCTGCCTGCGGGATTTGTTCTTTTTGCCGATCCACTATGCTTTGTGGATCCTGATCTGTTGGCAGAACCCGTATTTCTTGAATTTCTCTCTGTAGCCATTATTTTTCCTTTTTAATCCTTTCCTTCTCGTAAACGATCTAATATGCATTTTTATTGATAAAACCCTTAAACAACGTCAGGAACATGATTTTGATGTCCAGCCCCATAGTCCAGTTTTCAATATAATACAAGTCACACTCAATACGCCCCTTGATCGAACTGTCACCGCGATAACCGCTGATCTGCGCCCATCCGGTAATTCCGGGGCGCACCTGGTGCTTGATCATATAACGCGGGATTTCTTCCTTGTACTGCTCTACAAAGTACGGTCTTTCCGGTCTCGGACCGACAATACTCATATCCCCTTTTAATACATTAAAAAACTGCGGCAGCTCATCAATACTGGTATGACGTATAAAACGTCCGACCGGCGTGACGCGCGGATCCCCTTTGGTAGTCCATGCCTTCTTTTCGTCCGACGGATCCTGCACCCTCATGCTGCGGAATTTATACATTTGAAACCTGCGATTGTGCAATCCGACCCTTTCCTGTTTGAAAATAACAGGTCCTTTGCTGGTGCATTTGACCAGAATCGCGGTAACTAACAAAATCGGTGAAAACAAAATAATCGCAAAAACAGACCCGACAATATCCACGCACCTCTTTGCAACTGCATTCAGGGTATTCGTCAGTGGGACATGTCGGATGTTGATCACCGGAAGTCCATTCAGATCCTCAGTATAAGGTTTACTCGGGATGACACTGTTGTAATCCGGAATAAACTTTGTATGCACACCGGACTTTTCACACATTCCGACAATTTCCTCCAGATATTCGTAATCCTTCAGAGAAAGTGTAATGGCGATTTCATCCAGCTTATTTTCCGGAAGAATAATCTCCAGATTTCCAATTGTACCAAGCACTTTAACATTTTTGTACATCGTCCCCCGGGGAATGTGGTCATCCAGAATGCCCCGGACAACATAGCCCCACTGCGGATTCTGCATAATACGGTCAATGTACTGTTCGGCAGCTCTCGAGTATCCGACTAAAAGGATATACTTCATATTATATCCTTTTTTACGGAAGGTCCTCAATATCTTGCGGATCAGCACTCTGGTACCGGCCTGTCCCATGATATTAAATGCGTAAAAAATAAAGATCATCGAACGCGATATGTGGTTCTGCCTGATGATATACAAAATACCGATAAACAGGATCATACCGACAGTATTCGACTTGATGACATTGACAATGTCCCGCTGCGCACTCGAATATCTCTTGGATGTGTATAACCCAAACAAATAGTTTAGGATCAGATATCCGGGAACTATATATAAAAGCGTCGAAAAATATATTTTTGCACTTAATACACCGGTAAATTCGGCGTCATTATTAAATCCGGTCTGAAAACGCACATACCATGCCAGCGCATAGGTTGCAACGATCACCAGCCCGTCCAGCACGACATGAAGTCTGTTAAAATACTTTTGATTGTCTTTAATCAAAGATATCACCTATTTCCATATACAACCGCTATTGTACCTTATTTTGGCAAAAAGGGCAACCATTTTATAACATCTGTGTAATGTAAATTTAACATTTTTGTAACATTTTAATACAATCTTATATAATACTTAAGAATTTTATTTGAAGATCATTTGTCATTTTGTGTCCGAAAAACGCTTTTATACAAGCTCATACAGCCTGCGGACCAGGTTCCACCAAAGCTGCAGCTGAATCCATACATAGCTTAACAGGTTTTTCCATTCAAATCCGACTTTTTTCTCCCGTCCTTCTTTCTGACGGCACAAAGCCATTCCCTTCACAAGTCCCTTTACATATATGTTTCCATATCCCTTTTTAACAAAAAAGAGTGTTTTGATCAGGAAACCGATGATAAGCAGGGGCAAATTTAATACGATCTGAAGAAAAGGCATATTTTTATAAATCAGATATATACTATTTTTTGCAGATAAATTAATTTTAAACTCATTGTAGCGCGATCCGGAGGAACCGCTTCCGGCATGATACACAACCGCATCATGGCAGAAATAATTGCGGTAACCATGTATCTGTGCGCGATAACCGACATCTATATCTTCTAAATATGCGAAGTGATTTTCATCAAATGTTCCAATTTTGCGAAAAATTTCCATGCGGTAAATGGCCGCTCCGCCACATGCGGCAAAAATTTTCATGTCCCTTTCATAGCGCAGTCTGCTTTTGCCTTTGCCGATTCCATATGCCCAGCCGAGAGCACAATATAAATCCCCACAGTCATCGATCACATCCGGCTCATGCAAAGAAAGCATTTTGGCCGATGCCGAAAAAGCCCTTTTATGCGTATCCATAAACCGTTCCATGCAGAGGACAAAATCCTCCTTTACCTCGGTGTCATTGTTTAAAAGAAGCACATAGGGCGTATGGCAGGCATTGATTCCTGCATTGACAGCTCCGCAGAATCCGGTATTTTCCTTAAAATAAATCGCTTTTGCCTGTCCCTTTTTTTCATATTCCCGGCACAGCTCAAGACTTCCATCCACAGAGCCGTTATCTACCAGCAAAATCTCAAAATCGGATATTTTTCCGGCAAGCTCCAGCTTGTTCATACAATTTTCCAGATATTTTATTCCATTATAATTTGGGATTACAACTGTTGTTTTCATAAAATCCTATCCGAGCTCCATACTGACTAACTGCAGCATTATTTATAGTTTCATCCATCTGACATAAAACAATCTATATTTATAATTTTGTCCATCTGACATAAAACAATCTGTATTTATAGTCTTATCCGTCTGACACAAAACATCCCTATTCATCGCTACAGCTCTACAACATAATTGGGATCATACACAAGCTTCATACCTTTTTTAAGTGCTTCTTCCAAACTCTCCTCAAGCGAAGGCGAAACCCGGAGTGCACGCTCATCACAGGCCTTCACCTCCATATACACATCCGCCCGGTGCAGATATCCGCTGCTATAACGCTTCAATCCGGTAAACAGATCATCCGGACCGCCGACCACAACACCATCTTTGACGACACGGCCGCAGACTGCTGCCACATCCTTGCGGACCGCAAAAATATCCGGTACATAGGTGGTATCATAAAATCCCAGATGGGCACTGTCTTTTACAAGAGCCTGTCCTTCCATTCCCATCTGTTTGTAATAATCCTTTAAGGCCTCTTTGCCGGCATCATACGCATAACGCTTGCTCTCGGTATTGACCGCCGTCGAATCCTCGTGACAGCGCCAGTGATACAGCACATAAGGCGTATGCAGGATCTTTTGACCCGTCCTCCGGGAAAGAATGGCGAGCCTTAAAAGCAGGTCATAATCCTGTGCACCGTCATAGGCTGCACGCAGCAAAAGCTTTTTCATCACATCTGCTCTTACCATCAGAAAATGGCAGATATAATTGTTGGATAAAAGTAAATCAGGATTGAAATCCGGCTTGAAATTGGGATCGTAAAAACGCTCCGCTCTGGTATCGCATTTGTCCTCATCGGAATATACCGCGAGAATGTCTGCACTGTTATAACCGCCGGTACCGCTTTCAGCACTGTTTGTGCCGTTCTCATCACATTCTGCCACGTTGGGATCACAAACCAGCCTTTCTGTCATCTTCTCCAGCGCATCAAATGTCAGCAGATCATCATGATCCAACAGGGCAATATAATCACCCTTTGCTTGCCTGATGGCAGCATTGGTATTGTCCGAGATTCCTTTATTTTCCGTCAGACGGATATACCGGATGCGGTCAGCTTTATCTCCCTTAAGATCATCCGCATGCTCTGTTTTAAATATTGCCACATTTTTCTCAACCAAGTCTGAATGACTGGCATCTGCAAGCACCAGCTCCCAGTTTTGATATGTCTGCTGTACGACACAATTTAACAGATCGTAAAGAAACTCTTTTTTTGTTTCGTAGGTCGGAACAACAATACTGACAAGAGGGGCTGCTTTCCCGGATATGGTACTGTGTCCGCTACCGAATATGGTATGTTCAAAATCCTCAGTTGTCTTTCCATCATATGATGCAACTCCCCAGTCTTTGTTTCCGACATATGCCAGCGCTTTCTTAGTCGCCGCATCGACATGGACATGGTCCACTCTCTCCAAAGCCGCATAAAAGGCAGCCTTTGCTCCGTTTCTCTTGGCATAGCGGACTGTTTTTAACACCGGTCCCATCAGCCGTATTATGATATAGAAGAAAAGCACGTAGCCAATCAGATACAGGGAATAATAATACATAAACAAACGGGACGGCGCTGTCAGAAGAATCAACGGAAGCTTAATCAACGGCAGCGATAAAATGAAAAATACCGGCCATTTTTTCCGTACCAGACAATATCCCCAGCATAAAAGCAGTAAAATTATCGGCAATATCGGACTGTAGATCAGCGAATATCCCGCTTTTTTATCTGTATAGGACGGATAATGCCTCCATTCCAACAGACAGATCACACGGCTTCTGAGTTCTTTATTCACTGGCTTTGTCAACGGATAACCACGGAAGGTATCATAGTTGGCAACGCCTTCTTTATCAAACAATTCGGTTGTGTTTTCCAACAGATCCTCCGACTGCATAAAGCAGGTAAAGCGCTCCTTTAAAAATACGCCGGGATGCTTAAGGATCAGGTGATAATACGCATTTTTAAACTGCGCATACTGTGCCGCGGTATAATCGGTCCGCACAAAGTCCGGATCGGACCAGAACAGGCTGATACCGTTCTTTCCTTCTTTGGCCCCTTCTATTGCCTCATCCACACGGACAACCGCATCAATCTTTTTAAGCTCCTCGCTGTCAGGATCGACTTCATCCTCCTTTTGGATCAGATCAACCAAAGGCAGGACAACACTTGTCAGATCATACTGACTGCCGCTTGTAAGCCGGTTCCCCAGAGTCTGCGGCGCAAACAGAATAAGCGTTAGCACAAGGTAACTGCAAACAGAGCGTACCAGCTTCTTTTTATCAAGCTTCTTAGCCAAAAGAATGATCAGTAAAAGCGGGAAAAAGACAAAATAATACACGGCTTCCGTCCGCCATACAGTCACAACCGCAGCAAGTAAAATACATTTTGCAAGCTTTTCGGATTGTTGTCTTGTTTCAAGCAAAAGAATAACTAAAGCAAGCTCTAAAAAGGCATACAGACTCATCCGCATCGGGTACAGATTGGAATCGAGTACCGGAAAAAATAAAAGCGGAATAAAGCTTAAAAGCCCCAGTCTGCCAAATCCCTTTTCAAACCAGGTGATGACATAGCCTGCTAAAAGGGCGATGCAGGCGCACTGCACGATCACGATTCCCACAGGTGCCGGTATAAGCATCAGAGAAAAAACATAAAAAAGGCTCGTCAGATAATTCTGCCAGAAAACCGGTAAAAGCAATGTCGCACTGTTTAAAATGCCAAACTCATCCATTCTCCAGATGCCGGGCCATACCAGTAGAAGAACTGCCAGATTGATCACAAAATAGATCAACGTATTTCTGACGAAGCGTCTGTCTGCCTTTTTTACAAAGTACCCGATACCCTGCCACACAAGCAGCAATACAAGCAGAAAAACAGCTTTGGCCCCGACGGTCATTGCTGTTTTAATACTCTGTGTCAGATTTTCAAAGTCCCAGGTCACATAATCAAAGATCAGACGGTCGCTAAAAAAGGATAACAGCCAGTGGATCAGTGCTATGATGACGCAGTTTTTATTAAATTGTCCGTTAATAAACTTCTGCTTTATCTTTTTCACAATATACCTTTTCGTTGATGATACATTCATTTTCTGCAATGCTTATTTATATAATTCGCTTAAGCCTATGCATTTCTGACAGCCGGATTAAAATTTTCCTTAAAATAATCCAGTTCTTCCGGTGTTCCCAATACATGCACCTTGTCAAAATCAACGATGGAAATACGCACATCCATCCCCTTCTGAATCATATAGTTGTACAGGGGTGCCACATATTTTTCACCCTTTTCGAGCTTTTCATCAGAAGTATAATATTCCTTGTAAAGCTGCTCATACAGCCCGCATGTCTTAAAATAATACGCACCGAGTGTACAGTTGTCGGAAATACGGCTCTTTTCCCTTACCTCGACAACCCTGCCTTTTTCATCAAGCTTTGCAAAGCTCCAATGATCGCCGTCAGCATGAAAACACGGAATAAAGCCGTCTCCGCAGATCTGCTCTGTCTTCATCTGTCCGGCTTCCACATAGGTGTCAATATTGTAGATCATCAGAGAATCCTGTTTATCCCACACATCGGCAGCAAGCATTGCCGTTGTAGCCTGTCCATCCGTCAGATAGTCAAGCTCTACAATCTTTGCATCACCGATTCCGATTTTTTTACAGGTGCTGTAGATAAAGTCAGACGCCTGATCTTCCTTGCGCACGATAAAAATACAGGTGCTGTTTTGCAGATCAAAGCCCTCAAGGCTTTCCATGGACCACTCAAACAGGGTCTTTCCATGTGCTTCGATCATATATTTCGGAACCTTGTATCCGGCCTTGCGAAAACGGGATCCAAGTCCCGCCATTGTAATTACGATTGTCATACTGTTACCTCCCCATCATGTGCCATTAATGAAACACCATATACACTGTCCATTTTCTGAATTGTCTGAATCAGCTGCAACCCATCCTTTGGCTTGCATTCCACGATCAGGTTGAGTCCGCGCTCTGTCAGCTTGCGTGATTTGACCCTGCAGATCTTATTGTCCTGTCTGACAGCCTCCAAAACAGCTGTCTCCGCTGCCACATCCTTAGCACTGACAACCAGTAAGGATGCCGCCATTCCGATCGGTGTAAGCTCCAGCACGAGCAAGCCTATCGTGATCACAAGGCTTGCCAGAATGGCTATGGTAAATAAATTGGCTCCGCAGATAATTCCGATACTGATCGCCCAGAACAAAAACATCAGATCCATAGGCTCCTTGATCGCTGTACGGAAACGTACAATGGAAAGCGCACCGACCATACCGAGTGAAATGACCAGATTGGACTGCATGGCCAGAACGATTGCCGCTGTGATCACCGAAATAAGTGCCAGTGAAACATTAAAGCTTTTGTCATAAAAGCTTTTTTTGGAATGCACATAATACACAATGAAAATATACGCAGCAAGTAAAACCGTAACTGTCAGGGTCACTGCAACCCTCCCGGTTGTGATGTTGCCGCCGTTAAAGCCTTCCAAAAAAGATTTTTTAAATATATCGGAAAATGTATTCATAGATGATATCTCCTGCATAAATAATATTTTGAAAACGAAGTCTGCCTCAGATGCCCGATTTCCAGATTTTCCCGGATGTACGAGGGCAGAAATTCATCAAACTTTACTTCCATCAGTGTATATCCTAAAGGCATGATGCTGCGCTTATGCAGTTTTGGACAAAAGAAATCCTCAAATGCCTCTGAGGAAGCGATCGCATCATCAAAGGTCACGCGGACATTGCCGTTTGGCTCAATAAAAGGGGTCCGCTCATAAGCAACAATGACCTTGGGCTGCATGAGTCGGGTCTGCTTTAAAATAAGAAGCTCCTTGACAAGCGGCGGTTCTCTATGGAAATTGTAATCTGCTGTCATTGCGATATCTGCCTGCGTATCCGCAGCATTTCCCGCATTCCGCACACCGTCATCCATCAGCATCCTGTATTCGTCCATACCAATTGACTGCTGCCTCTTTTTTGTCATGCCCTTCTGCTTCATCTTTTTTTCCAGCACAATACGCTTGTCGGAGGCATTGTATATCCGGATGCGGTATTTGGATCTGGGATCCGTGCCCGCATCATTCTGATAATAGCAGTTGTTATCCGCATCATCGAAATAAACGCTCCGGATCTCATATGTGCCGCTTTTACCCGCATGTAAATCCTGCGCCATCAGGGCGGATACACGATTTTTGAGTATCGCTGCCTGCCTCTCGGAAATGATATATTTGTATTCATGTCGAAATTCCATGTTAAAACTCCATATCAAGTATAATATAACATGCTTTTATATCTGTCGTCACTTTATTTCATCGTCTTACCGGCACAGCTCGTCCACATAGCTGTCCACGTATGAAAGTCTCTGAATGGCAAAATCATAGATATAGGAAAAATCCTCTCTCTGGTTGCCATTGGGATATCTTGCAGCTTCCCTTGCAAATGCCCCGGAATCCTTTACGCGGTGTTCCAGATCTTTGATTCTCTCTGTAATGGCTTCATCCGAAAAAACACCCTTGCGCCATTTTTTCCATGTCTTTTTCAGATCAGCCTTGGCTCCATCTGCATCCAGCTCGATCATTCGCTGGGCGGGCTGCCAGATGACCGGTTCTGTCGCAACCGACAAAAGATCCTCTGAATAATATTCATTATCCGCATAAACCATTCCAAAGGAAATATTGAGATCCCACGGCACAAAATATCCGTACTCCTGTCCTCCCCGGTCACGCACCACATAATAATAATTTTTGTTCTGGTTGTCAAAGCCTGCAATCGCCTGATAAAAAAGCCAGTTGTCGATCAGATTCTGCTTATCATTGTACTTTGTGATATCCGCGATAAATGTAGTATCATCCGCTTCCAGATCCGACGCCAGCCGGAACAAAGGCGCCCATTCTTCCTCTGTCTGCAAAATGGTATCTCCCTTTAAATAAAAGCCTCCGCGGTAGTCCGGTGAATTAGCATCCGGTAACGCTCCGGCAAAATCCGATGACATCCAGTCACGGCTGTATTTTTTCTTGTAAATCCTTTCGATCACAGCTTCCTTTTCGGCTAACTGCTGCGATACCTTGTTTAGACCAAGCTGCTTGGCATCAATCGGCACCATCAGATCATACAGCCCCTGATAACCGTCATTGATCATGACCTCCACCATCGCAGACTGAGTGCCATATGAATACCCATACGGATTGTTGTTGGCTCCGACCTCCTGCCACAGATCAATGCAGAGCTGATCCCGGATACGCGTATTGTCCGCATAAAGAGAATTTAAGATCCAGTCATCATCCTTCCGAAGCCCCAGCAGATTTTTGTCGGCCTTTTCATAGACTCCATCCTCATTTTTATCTTTAAGATAAAGTCTCAAACTCTTTTTTTCATAGGCAAGACTGGTATTGCCCCTCGGCCTTGCCTTGGTATAGCAGGTAGTCACCCAGTCTCCGGAATGATCCGTATCATAGACCTTTAATAAAAAGATCTGTGTCTGGTCATCCGCAAGCTCCCCGGTTCCTGTAAAGGTTATCATAGGCAGACCGGTAAACACCAGATGGTATTCTGCATATCCATCCTTGGAAAGTGCCAGAAAATCAACGGCTTCTCCCGAAGCGATCATCTGCTTTTTGTCACATTCCGCATAATCTTCTAAGAAAAATAATTCTGCATTTTCTGTCTGTTTATTTTTCCGGTTCTTATCCGGCTGTTCATTCTGTACCAGATCAAAAAATCCTGACCATTTGCCGGCTTCCCAGTCTGCATCTTCCATATCAAGCGGCAGATAAAACGTCCTGCTTTCCGCATCATAAGGAAGCTTTTCTCCATCAAAGCACAAAGAAAAGGCCTGATCCGTCGTGGAATATTTTTCTTTTATTTTTGCATATTTTTTTTGGTCCGCCACATACAGCCCCTGACCCTGACTCCGATCATGGAAACTGCCAATGATAAGAGTAAGCACAAATAAGACCACGGCTATGGCAAGCAATATTTTCTTTTTCATTAAAAGACCACCATTTGTCTTATAAGCTTTTTTCAGACATGGAAAGCGCAGCCGCAATAACCGCATCCATATCATAATATTTGTATTCACCCAGACGGCCGCCAAAGATGACCTTCTTTTCTTTATCGGCAAGCTGTTTGTACGCTGCATAGAGCTTGCTGTTGGCTTCATCATTGACCGGATAATACGGTTCGTCACCGGGCTTCCACTCTGAGCTGTACTCCCTGGAAATCACGGTTTTGGGAATATCCTCTCCATTTTCATCTTTACCAAATTCAAACCATTTATGCTCTATGATCCGGGTAAACGGCGTATCCTCATCTGTATAATTGACAGCTGCATTTCCCTGATAATTGGGAATATCGAGCACCTCATTTTCAAATCTTACCGAACGGTACTGAAGGTTTCCAAGCGAATAATCAAAATAGGCATCAATCGCTCCTGTATAAACGATCTTTTCAGCCAAAGCATCATATTCCGCCTTATTTTGCAGGTAATCCTCTGCTAACCGCACCTCAATACCCTCCAGCATATTGGCAACCAGCTTTGTATATCCGCCGACCGGGATTCCCTGATACAGCGCGTTGAAATAATTGTTGTCAAATGTCAGACGCACCGGCAGACGCTTGATGATAAATGCAGGAAGCTCCCTGCAGTCCCTGCCCCACTGCTTTTTGGTATATCCTTTGATCAGCTTTTCATAAATATCACGGCCAACTAAAGAAATCGCCTGTTCTTCCAGATTGCGTGGCTCTCCTGTGATCTCTTTTCTCTGCTCCTCGATTTTCTGCATAGCCTCCGCAGGCGTTACAACGCCCCACATCTTGTTGAAGGTATACATATTGAAGGGCAGCGAATACAGTTCGCCCTTGTAATTGGCCACCGGCGAATTGGTGAAACGGTTAAACGTCGCAAACTGCGTCACATAATCCCACACCTTTGCATCATTGGTATGAAAAATATGTGCACCATACCGATGCACATAAATTCCTTCGATCTTTTCTGTATATACATTGCCGGCGATATGTGACCGTTTGTCGATCACCAGAACCTTTTTCCCTTTTTTCTTTGCTTCATGGGCAAAGACTGCGCCATACAGCCCGGCTCCCACAACCAGATAATCGTATTGCATAATTACTCCTGACAACGGCTTTTTTTGCAGATCTCGTCCAGCTCATCCACACTGTACTTCAAAAACTCATCCGGACGGATCGTGCGGTCATCTACATAAAAGCCATGATGTCCCGGCCAGGGCTTGCCATAGATGATTTCATCATACGGAATGTCCCACTTGTCCAGCCACTTCAAAAGAACCTTGGCTGTATTGGCATTGATCAGTCCGATATTGCCATTGTAGCTGTTCATATTGCGGGAGGTAAACAGTACGATCTTTGCACCGCCCTCTTTGTACTCGCGCAGCTTATCGATCATTTCCTTATAGGGAACAAGATCAATATATTCCTCTTCTTTTTTCTTGATCGGACACAAAGTACCGTCAATATCAAAACAAAATGTTAATCCTTCGTACATGCTTCCACCTCATCTAATATATTGATTGCATTTAATAAAAATCCGAACACTTTTCCGGGCTGGTCCATATGATAGGGCAGCATGGATAAAAACAGACTTGCCTCATACAATCTGACCAGATCATACCGGTAGCCGTTTTGTTTGAGATATTGCCTGAAGATTTCCTTGTAGGCCTCATTGTCGGCATCAACGGTAAGCTCCAGCTTAAGATCCCTTTTAATGGAAATCTCGTACAGACCGCTGTTGAAGAAATCATAGCATCCGCAGATCGAATGGGACAGCTTTGCAAGATCATAATAAGGATCTGTGTACAGATCTTCCTCTTTTAAGGCTCCCTTTGGATCTATGAGCTTTAATACCTCCGCTTCCCTGCTATAAAGAATATTGGAAAAACAGAGGTCCCCGTGTCCGACCGCCAGCCGGTCGTACTTCCTGATGTTAGCACCAGCTAACTTCTGATACAGTGCCTCATATTTGGCAACAACGTCTTCCACACTTTTATATGCCGTACCCATTTTGATCATGGAATCAAACCAGGCATACTGTTCGTATTTTTTAAGCTCATCCATACGTGCCTTCAGCTTGTCAATGTAGAGCTCGTCGGCAATTTTTCTGCCCTCATTGGCACTGACCTCTTTGACTGCACGCAGCCTGATAAAATAAAACAGCTTATCAAGGATGTCCTTAAGCTCTTCCTCGTCAACTGCTCCGTGCACAAAACGGATGGCAATATCCGTCATGTGGAAGCGCTCCATGGTATAGGAAGATCCGTTCTCATCCTCTTTATAATCATAAGGCATGACAAACCACATCTTCATATCTTCCGGAAGCAGATGATAAAACTGATACTCAGCCCTGATCTTTTCCTTTTTGGTTGAACGCTTGGTAACCGTATATTCGTCGCCGTCAAGTGCATTGAAGAATCGCGCATCAAAGCCTCCGGTAATAAAGGTCAGAAAGTTAGCCCTGACTGACAGATCCATAAATGCATCATTGTCGATCCGCTCTGCCTGATACTCTCCTGCTACCAGTGCTTCAAACGCATCCTCATACTTTGCCGCTCCGTCAAGAAAGCTCATCGCAGGCTTTCCATCACAAAAGGCTGTATACGGCTCATTCATAAACTCTGCCTTTTTCATCAGTACGGCAAATGCCTTTGTATCCTTTAGTCCGAAGCTGGAATACAGATGCACGATCGTCGTATTGTTATCCATGGGAAGTGCCGCAAACAGCGCCGCATCATCCTGTTTTCCTTTATAATAAAAGACTGATACTACCTGCTTTTCTTTGACAATCTCAGCTTCCATGCGGTCTTTTAAGGTCACACGCTTGAAAATTGTCTCACCATAGGATTTGGCACCGGTAATTGTCTTAATCTCTTTTCCGGGCATTTTGCTGTCATCATAAATCACAAAAATCCGTTTCATCTGATTAACTCACTTTCTTTTTGCACCGTCCAATGAATGACACAAGAAGTGCAAGTAATAAAAATACTGCCATCAGCAACACACTGTAGCGCGTGTAGCTGGACAAAAGATACCTCGATCCCATACCGAAAATCGACTGGATATAGTTAATAAAAATCATGGCATCAAAGGGCTCTGAGAGTGCCTTTGCCAGAACGCCGATCGTAAACACTTCAAAAATCCAGCCGGCAAGAGAGGATAATAAAATCAGTGCAAAACGACCACTGATCAGCTTTCTTGTAAAATCAAACCAGTCTTTTACGACATCCAGTCCCTTTAGGGCAGCTAAAGAACGCGAAGATGTTTTTTCCTTGATCAGATAACGGTTCAGATAGCGATATGTCGGCAAAATCGAAATATAACAGACGACAATAACGATCAGTACTACCAAAAATATCACGGTAATATTCGAAAGCAACGGTGGATATGCAATACTGAACATCCTTCTTACAAACAGGATGTCGCACGGAACCAGGACCATACAGAGAGCCAGCATATCAAAAAATCTGTCTACCAGAATACTCAGGATGCCGACCTGCCAGTGCTTCGTCTTTCGGCTGATACAGTAAAACCGATATACCTCACCGATCTTAAAGGGAATTATGAAATTGACAAGAGTGGTCTTTAAGTACAACAGCACAAACTCCCAAAACGGGATCTTATGCTCCATCAAAACCAGATAGAGCCGCAGCATCTTGGAAAGATGTACCAGTATAAAGCCTGCTAAAAATAAAATCCATAAAATCATAAGTTTTCAATTCCCGTAATCTGCTCGCATGTATAGGAATCATGCGGATTTTCACGAAATTCACTGTGAATATATTCGTTGTTGAAGAAGTAGGTAAATGCCATTTTCAATACGGTAATCGCCTGATTCATCATCTTTACATTGGAAACCTGATCATCCTCACGCCATGATACCGGGTAAAAGCGGATCTTGTGCCGGTAATAATGGGATGCCAGAATCATCACATAGTTGAACATGAGGTTATCCGGGAACTTTTCAAAGAAAGAATTGGAAAGCATGGATGTCTTGTACATATTTAAGCCGGAGCCCAGATCAAAAATACGCTGTCTGGTCACAAAGGCAAAAATAAAGTCATATACGATATTCCCGAAGGTACGGAATTTGGAATAGCCTTCCAGCCTTGAGCCTTTCATAAAACGGGCGCCGAGCACACAGTCATACTGTCTGTAAATTCCTTTTTCAAGCATCGGCAGAAAATCATGGATATCTCCCTGATCATCGCCATGCAGCATACATACATATTCATAGCCATGGTCGACTGCATAGTGGAATGACATCTTCTGTGAGCCGCCAAGGCCGTAATTTTCGGTATTGCGCATCAGCTTGACCGGCTTGTCCGGGTGCTCTGAAAGAAAGGATAAAACAACCTTTTCCGTATCATCGGTGCTGTGGTTGTTGACCACTAACACCTCATCAAAATAAGAAAGCACCTCGTCATCTAACTGATTTAAAACACGGATGATCTGTTTTTCACAGTTGTATGCCGGAATAAACAACATCATTTTAGGCTTGCTCTGTTTCATGCTTTTTCTCCCTTCTGCTCCAAAAAGATTTTTCTGGTAATAAAGTTGTAGACCATGACGATCGCGGTTGCCACGATCTTGGCAGCGGCGGGAGCCTTGGCGGCCTCTTCCTCCGTCAGAGCATAAGGACGGATGGTGGCATGGGGGCAGACATACGCGCAGTTGTTGCACTGGATGCACTTGGTCTCGTCCCAGTGAGGAACGGTAACGGCAACGCCGCGCTTCTCGTAAGCGGAAGCACCCAAGGGGAACTGACCGTCGGGCAGATCCTCGAAGGCGGAAACAGGCAGGCTGTAGCCATCCATACGGCCGATGGGGTTCAGGATGTTCTTGACGACCTTCACGGTGTCGGCGCGGCCTTCCAGCTGCACGTCGGCCTTGTTGTCCTCAGCGGTAGCCCAGGAAGCGGGAACATCGATCTTCTTGTAAGCGTTAGCGCCCACGTCGATGGCGTTCCAGTTCTTCTCGACCACGTCCATGCCCTTCTTGGCGTAGGAGTGCTCGGCGGCGTCCTTCATATACTTGATGGCGTCTGCCTCGGGCATGACCTTGGCCAGGGAGAAGAAGGCGGACTGCAGGATGGTGTTCGTGCGCTTGCCCATGCCGACCTGAATGGCCAGATCAATGGCGTTGATGGTGTAGAGCTGAATGTTGTTCTTGGCGATGTAGCGCTTGGCCTCTGCGCTCAGATGATGCTCCAGCTCGGCCAGATCCCACTGGCAGTTGATGAGGAACACACCGCCGGGCTTGACGTCGTTGACGATCTTGAAGCCCTTGGTGATGTAGGACGGGTTGTGGCAGGCGACGAAGTCGGCCTTGTTGATGTAGTACGGGCTCTTGATGGGCTTGTCGCCGAAGCGCAGGTGGCTGATGGTGACGCCGCCGGTCTTCTTGGAGTCGTACTGGAAGTACGCCTGAACATACTTGTCGGTATGGTCGCCGATGATCTTGATGGAGTTCTTGTTAGCGCCCACGGTACCGTCGCCGCCCAGACCCCAG
>OIYY01000160.1_pt1 | contig 52466 bp, 45 predicted proteins | sample 1588341 | NCBI WGS metagenome assembly OIYY01 (sample SAMN03283287) | human gut metagenome | biome: human-associated habitat; material: feces | host: Homo sapiens | place: Peru | collected 2012
TGCGACTTATAGCCAGACGCTGTTTCCCGAATGCAATGCGTACCATAGACCGCTTTCATATACAGAAACTTGCATGTGATGCCTTGCAGGAGATGCGCATCGCGCATAGATGGGATGCCATTCAAGCAGACACGGACGCCAGAGAAGAGGCCAAATGTTTGGGTGAAGCATACACTCCAATTGTGCTTGCAAATGGTGACACCCACAAGCAGTTGTTGGCTCGCAGCAGATATCTGCTTTTCAAATCTGCCGACAAATGGACTGAAAGTCAGAGACAAAGAGCTGAGGTGCTCTTTGAAACGTATCCTGATCTTAAAGAAGCCTATTCGCTTACGCATTCATTAAGAATGGTATTTTCCAAGAATACCGTCAAAGATGCTGCAAGACTCTCGCTTGCACGCTGGTATAACAAAGTGGACGACTCTGGCTTTAAGAGTTTCAATGTTATTGCCGCCACGCTTTACGAGCATTATGATGAAGTCTTGAACTTCTTTGTTAATAGGGCAACTAATGCTTTTGCAGAGTCATTCAATGCTAAAATTAAGGCATTTAGAGCTGCTTTAAGGGGAGTAACGGATATAAAGTTCTTTCTTTTCAGACTTACAAAGCTATATGCATAATCCCTCTGGTTTATCGGGTGAGCCGTTTTCAGATAATAACCATCACCCCGTTCCAAAATATTAAAATCACATCAGTTATGGACAAAGCAACAACGGACCACATAAAGTTTTTGGCAGACAAGTATGAGACGGAAGCCTTCCTCGCTTCCGACCCCAGCCAGTTCATGCACAAAGTCAGCGGAGACGCCAATCAGGAGACTATGGCTTTCATTGCCTCATGCCTCAGCTACGGATCACGCAAGCAGTTTTTCGGCAAGATACAGTATTTGCTGGATGCCTCTGAGGGCAATCCGTATGAATGGATAGGCTCAGGCAGATGGGAGGAAGCGCTGCCCGACACCACAGACTGCTTCTACCGCCTTTACACCTTCCACGATATGCACACCACACTCAGCACTCTCGCAAGCCTTATCAGCGAGCACGGATCGCTGAAGGCGTACGTAAACAAAAATGCCTCCACCGGCATTGAAGCGGTGGAGGCCATTTGCGCGTACTTTGCAGAGCATGAGGCTAACGCCATCATACCCAAGAACGCCAAGTCGGCATGCAAGCGTATATGCATGTTTCTGAGATGGATGGTGCGCGACGGGTCGCCCGTTGACCTCGGTATGTGGTCTGACATCATGGACCGCCGCACGCTCATCATGCCCCTCGACACGCACGTCGTGCAGGAGTCGCTGCGCATGGGACTGCTGAAAAGCCGCACAGCGTCGATGGGAACGGCACGACGACTGACAGACGCCATGCTGGAGATATTCCCCGACGACCCGCTAAAGGGCGACTTTGCGCTGTTCGGACTTGGAGTGGACGAGGAGCGATAAGCATTTGCTCCCCATCCCGCCCGTTACTTCTTTATCACCTTCAGCACCTGGTCAGCGAAGCTACGCATGCCCTTGATGGAAGGATGGCTGCTCTTCTTGTCGATGTCGACGAGCTTGATGACGGGTACGCCGTAATGGGCACACACCTCATCCACGGAAGTGTTTATCTCCTCCTTCAACTCGGAATTGAGGATGAAGTAGACGTCCACGTTGGGATAATGATGGCGGATGTCGGACAGCATCTTCGCCATAGCCGGACGGAATTTATAGAGGTCTGCCTTGGTCCAACCCGCATACTTGTATTCGCCCATATTGACGCCAGCCCACGAGTCGTTGGTGCCGCCACAGATAAGGATGATGTCAGGATTGCCCAGACGGGTGCAGCGCGTCACGAAAGAACGGTCAGTATAGTCGTTGCCGCTGTATCCGGTGTTGCAGATAGTGGCACCGGAGTACGACTCGTTCTTGCCCAACTTGTAGCCGCCTTCCTTTATCACCTGCCACCACCAAGTCTGCTCCACATCACACACATCCGTCATGTTCGTCTTTGCCGGTATTTTATACCAGCAAGCCTGACCTGACGGGATGAAGCCTTGATAAGTGGAATACGAGTCGCCAAGAATAGCGACGGTCTTGCGTGCCTGCGCACCAGCCTGCAACATAAAAAAGAACAGGCAGAGGAATGTCAAAATCTTTCTCATTATTATATTTAAATTTGTATATGTTAATAATATGATGCAAAGTTATACATTTATATTAACATTTGACGCTTCTAATCTTGTCTATTCGAACATAAATATGTAAATTTGCACGTATGAGAATAGACATCATTACCGTACTGCCCGAAATGCTTGAGGGCTTCGTAAACGAATCGATATTGGCACGAGCCCAGAAGAAGGGCTTGGCAGAAATACACCTCCATAACCTGCGCGACTACTCGACGAACAAGTGGCGCAGGGTGGACGACTATCCCTATGGAGGTTTCGCCGGCATGGTGATGCAGTGTGAGCCTATAGACCGCTGCATTTCGGCGCTGAAAGCCGAACGCCACTACGACGAGGTGATATTCACATCGCCTGACGGAGAGAAGTTTGACCAGCACATCGCCAACGACCTCTCAATGAAGGAGAACATCATCATCCTCTGCGGACACTACAAAGGCATCGACCAGAGAGTGCGCGACCATCTCATCACTCGCGAGATAAGCATCGGCGACTATGTGCTTACGGGCGGAGAGCTGGCTGCTGCCATCATGGCGGACGCCATCGTACGCATAGTGCCGGGAGTGATTGGCGACGAGCAGAGCGCACTGAGCGACTGCTTCCAGGACGACATGCTCTCAGCCCCCATCTATACTCGCCCTGCCGACTATAAGGGATGGAAGGTTCCTGAGATTCTGCTTAGCGGCAACGAGGCGAAGATAAAGAACTGGGAAATGGAGCAGGCAATGGAACGCACAAAGGCGCTGCGCCCTGACCTGCTGGAGAAATAAAGAAACCTTTAACAAATATACCAACTGCCGTGGCATGGCGTAAAGGATCAGCACATGCTACGACGAAACCTTCTGATCCACTCCTTAGACCTTATGGAACAAATCAACCAAACCACACAGCCACAAGACAACAACTCTCAGATGCCAAAGCCAAACAACAACATGGTGATGGCTATCCTTTGCACAGTATGCTGCTGCCTTCCGTTCGGCATCTACGCCATCATAAAAGCCTCAAAGGTGAATGGCTTATACATGGCTGGAATGTATAACGAAGCTGTGAATTCAGCTAACGAAGCCAAGAAATGGAGCACAATAGGAATCGTTACAGGCCTCGTGATTCAGATAGTATACATGGCTGTCTATTTCTTTGTATTAGATGCGGCTATTGACTAATAAGTACACATTTCTCGCATTAGCTTTGGCAGTCGGACTGATACTCTATCGCTTCAGTCCGACTGCTTATTGGTTTTGGCCGAAATGCCCCGTGAAGCTCATTACTGGGCTGAGCTGCCCAGCCTGCGGCATACAGCGGTTTATCCACGCACTGACCAACGGCAACGTGAGGGAAGCTCTGGCATACAACTACTACCTCGTCTATGCCCTACCCTATGCCATGTGCGTGGTGACGGCTTACTATCTGCCGCAGTCACGGATTAAGGACCGCATGACGGAGATATTCGAGGGAAAGACAGCCGTATGGCTATACATCATTACGTTCTGTATATGGTTTGTCGTAAGGAACATTCTGGACATATAAGAAACTAACATAAACATTTAACATAAAAATAAAAAAACTATGGAAAAAGACCAAGCAAGCCAACTGATTGCCATGTACGGTGGAAGATTCCCCGACTATGCGCTGCACAGCATGCACACACAGCTTCAGAATATGGACTATTCTGAGGCATCCATACGTTTGGCACAGTCAAAAGACCCGACAATAGTTCTTCTCATATCCATCTTCCTCGGACAATTCGGCATCGACCGCTTCTTCGTAGGCGACACCATGATGGGCGTGCTGAAGCTGATAACATGCGGAGGATGCGGAATATGGACCATCATCGACTGGTTCCTGATTATGGGAGTGACAAAAGACAAGAACTACGCCAAATTTAACGGAATATTCTAACTAAAACATAATGAACAAAAAATTCTTAATCGCTACATTGATTGCCGCTTCCTCAACAGCAGCGGCTTTCGCACAGGACGGACTGCTTAAGAAATACGCACAGCGTCTGTCAACACCACGTAACTACGTGTGCTACCGCACTACGGAGAAAATAAAGATAGACGGCAAGCTGAACGAGCGTTCATGGAACAAGGCTGCCGAGACAGAATCGTTCGTAGACATCAGCGGCGAAGGATTCCCCAAGCCCATCTACGACACAAAGGCTCGCATGATGTGGGACAACGACTATCTCTACGTAGCTGCCGTTATGGAGGAGCCAAACATCGTGGGACACTTCACACAGCGTGACACCATCATCTATCACGAAAACGACTTCGAGGTGTTTATCGACCCGACGGGCGACGGACAGAACTATTTCGAGATTGAGAACAACGCACGCGGCGTGGTGTTCGACCTTATGCTTGACCGTGCCTACCGCTCTGGCGGCAACTTCTACGTTCAGTGGGACTGCCCGGGACTGAAGCTCGCCGTATCGCACGACGGCACGCTGAACAAGGAGAAGGACAAGGACCGCTCATGGACCGTGGAGATGGCTATTCCACATAAGGCCATAACACGCAACTTCACCAATCCGTTGGTTGCAGGCAACATCTGGCGACTGAACTTCTCACGCGTGGAATGGCTGAAGAAGGGCGGACCGGAAGAAAACTGGGTATGGACTCCGACCGGAGAGATAAACATGCACGCTCCTAACCAGTGGGGCTTCCTGCAGTTCTCTGACAAGAACGTAGGCGAAGAGACAGAAGAGTTCCGCTGCCCATACAACATGGAAGCATACAAGCTGCTGTGGGCAATGTTCTATGCTCAGCTTGACAACCGCGAGAAGCAGGGCGCCTTCACCAGTTCGACGGCTCTCCTCGGCGTCACCGACTCTGACCTCGCCACTCTGCCGAAGGGCAGCAACGTGAACATAGAAGCCACCTCCACCCTCTTCAGCATCAGCGTAAGAGTGGGCGGAACAGGCAAGACCTACGTTGTGGACCAGAACGGAAAGTTCGAGGTGAAGTAAGGAAATGACAACTCGCAGAACACCTGCGACAAATAACAATAAAAGAAAATACGGATTTATCAGGCATTCCAGCTCTGATAAATCCGTATTGTTGTTTTTATGAGAAAAGCGATATTATTGCTTATCTACTAACTCTACTATAGACAAAGGCTTTCTACTTCATCTTTATTCAAACCAGTAATAGATGCAATAACGTCAATATCCATTCCTTTTGCATGCATGTTTTTTACAACCATAGCAATGCCTTCCTCACGGCCTTCTGCACGACCCTCCTCTTTTGCCGTGTCCAAGGAATTCTTAATGTCGCGATAAGCCTTGAGGCTAACATCGCCCACATTCTCGCTACTGAGACACTTCACGTCCTTTATCACCTCCTCACCATCGAAAAGGGAGTTAAGGAAGTTGACAAGCAACTCCTTATTTGGGTCTGTGCCGAAGATTCGCTTAAAGCCGAAATCGGTCAACAAACTGATATATCGTTCTTCTGATTGTCTCATAACTAATTGTATATAGCGTTAGGCAAAGATAGTGCAAATCGAATGCAGAATATCAAGCTTGCTTGAATATTATGCTGAGATGCAGCCTATCTTAGACAAAGATACAGCATTAAATCAGAATAATCAAACTTTTGCAAGAAATTATACGAGAATTAAACAAATGTTTACTTCCAGAACAAACCATCCATTATCTCGTAACGCTTCTCCATGTTCGGGTTTTCCTTTACGAATGTGTTAACGTCAATCTGTAGAACCGGAGCAATGGCTTTGCCGTTGGTGGTGGGCCAGTCAACGAGACCAAGACCGTTGGGATTGCTGGTCTTTACGAAGTTTACGTAGTAATTGCTGAAGATGTCAGACACGACGTAGTCTTCAGGCTGCCAGTCGTATACGCGGTTGGTAGGCAGTGTGCCCATAGCATACTCAATGTCGGCTGAGTGGACAGCACCGAGAGCACGCGGAGCAGCAGGAGTGTCAGAAGTCTTTTCCTGAACTCCACCGGCAAGGCCAGCCACCTTATCCTTCAACACCATGTCAGGACGCGGATGGCAATAACGGTAGCGATAAACAGGCTGACCACCAGTGAGTTTGTGCATGTTGCCCCACTTCCATGTAGAGTAATCAAGGAAGAGGTCGCCAGCGAGCTCGTTGCCCGGTTGTCCCATCACGTCTGCATCGGTGTTGAGGCCATAAAGCTTGAAGAGTTCGTCAGTAGCGTCGCCGAAAGTGGCTTTAACCGCATTCTTCAAGTTCTCCACTGTGGGAGCCTTTCCGTAGAGAACTGCCATCACGTTCATCTCCTGATTGTTGCCACCGATGAGCAAAGGCACCTTGGTCTGTTCGCCATTTGCGAACACATCGTAAGGCTGCTTGGTCCAGAAGTAACCGTCTACATTATATATAGGTACGCTTTTCACATTGGCTTTCTTCATCAGTTCTTCAGCAGACATAGCACGTAGGTCCTTGATGTCCTTACAGCCAATCTTTTTAGTCAATTGCAAGCCCTTAGCCTCAGCTTCTTTAAGCGTAGAAACCTTCTTCATTCCTACCACCGAACCGCTTGATCCCATTGCCTGGGCAAACAATCCTTGGCATAAAGGCGATGCCATAAGTGCGCTTACTGACATCGAGCCAGCCGACTCGCCTACGATGGTGATGCGATTGGGGTCGCCACCGAACGCAGCAATGTTGTCCTTTACCCATTTAATGGCAGCCACCTGATCGAGGAAGCCATAATTGCCTGAGCCTTTGTATGAGGTCTCCTTAGAGAGCTGCGGATGAGCGAAGTAGCCGAAGATGCCCTCTCGATAGTTGGCTGTTATGGAGATAATGCCCTTACGAGCCATGGCATCACCGGCATAGCGAGGTTCGCTGCCACTGCCAGCCATCAGTCCGCCACCATTAAAATAGATAAGAACCGGCAGGTGCTCGTCCATTGTCTTTGCAGGAGTCCAGATATTAAGATACAGACAGTCTTCACTCATCTTCTTCGTACCGAAGTTCATGTCGCCGAAGATATTCTCCTGCATAGGGTTGGGACCGAACTCTTTGGCTTGGCGCACGCCCTGCCATTTCTCCACTGGCTGAGGCGCCTTCCAGCGTAGGTCGCCTACAGGAGGTGCTGCAAAGGGTACGCCCTTGAATGTCTTGATGCCAGACTCGTTGATGCCTTCCAAAGTGCCCTCAGCAACAGCAACTCTTGCAGGTTGCTGTGCGAACAATACTCCAGCGAGTAATGTAAGCACAAAAGTCAAAAATGTTTTTCTCATACTTATTTAGTTTTAATCTACTATCACATTTATATTAAAAGCCGCTGAACGCATACTGACTTTTTGATTAATGACCAAATATCCAGTATGTGTCCAGCAGCTTCACATTATATTAATTATAACAAGATGCAAACCTTGCTTACTCGTCCCAAACCAGATATGCCGACACGAGCCAATGGTTCATCTCGTTGCCGTTTATGGGCTGGGCTTTCGGGATGTCAACAGTGAAGGTATGGCGGCCAGCCTTGAGGTCGCCGAGCTCCACTTCTTCAGGAACGACGTCGGTGCCGGGACACCAGTTGGAGCGTGAGAAGTCGGAAGAAGCGACCGGCTCTTCCACCTCTTTCTCCGTATAGCCATTCTCACCGATGTATGAAGCTACGCGCTTCTCAAGCCAAACGCCCGTAGCAGGATTGAAACGGCGGAACGAGGCGCAGTCGTCACGCCAAGGGATGAAGCGCTTCACTTCCTTGCCGTCTACAGAAAGGATGTTCTCCTTCTGCACAAACTCGTCGCCACCATCATGACCTCCATGTCCTGTAACGATATACTTCAGACGGACATTGCGTGCTCCCTTAGGAAGAACGAAGTCGGTGGTGATGGGCTTGCGTGCGAAGATGTCGGGATATTCCTGACCGATGTAGTAGACGGTGTTGAGGAGCGGCATTACCTGACGACGCTGCATGCGGTCGCAAGAGATGGTGCTCTCCTTAAACTGCAGCTCCATGCTTGCAAGATAGCCCTGCTCTGTCCATGTGTCAATAAAGACACCGACGTAAGCCTCATCCTCAAGAAGCGGATAAAGGTCGGTGATGTCCTGCTGCCACTGCACACACTTCTCCCATTTCGGGATGTAAACGGGACGGCGCTTAGAGGTGAGCGTGTCATTATTGCTGCTGTAGAAGCCCACACCGAAAGGTGTCATGAATCGCATCAGCTCAACGGTGGGCAGGTAGTCCTTGCCGGCCACCACGCCTACGAGCTTCTCAAGCTTCAGAGAGTCGACGGCAGGAAACTTGTTCTTGCCTTCAGCTATGGTCATAAGATTGATTGCAGACTTGCGCGGAAGCACGAAGCATGAGCCAGTCTTGTCCCATCTGTCGCCGTTGGAAGCGATGGTGGTCTTTATGTATACCTTTATATTGCGCTCATAAAGGGGCACCTGAATCTTCTTAAGGATGATGCGTCCGTTGACAAGGCGGATTATGCCGTCAGCATCAGCCTCATTAAATCCGGCAATCTTTGTAGGATCGTAATGCACATTGGTCTTGTCGAACACCTTTATCGTGGTGTTGCCCTTCGCAGCAAACTCCTTATGATTGGACTTGGGAGCAGCCATAACGGAGAGCGAGACCATCAGGAAAATAAGAACAGAAAAGTATCTCATCTTTATTTTTTACTGATTTTGAGTTTATCGGATTAGTTGCTCTCAATCACCTTTCCTGCACCGCGATACAGCTTGATGGGGCCGTCAAGAAGCACAGCCACAACCGTAATCATCGGGTCAAGTGAGCGTTCGGGTACGTTGATATACAAGTTGCCCGGCACCTCGCTCCAGTAGTTCTTGTTGAAAACCTTCGAGCTGATAATCTCGCCGTCGCCGACAACCCACACACGGTTTACCTTATTCATAAGACCCTTCACTTCGATGGGACCGTTGGGCTTGTAAGGAAGATAGAGATAAAGGATGTCGCCAGCCTTGTTGAGTGTGGAGTAACCCTGGAAATGCTCGCCCGGAATGCCAGCACGTGTGTCGTAGATGGCTTCCTTATGCTTCTTTGTCCAGCGTCCGAACTCCTTCAGTATGGCTACCTGCTCCTCAGGAATGGTGCCGTCCTCCTTAGGACCGATGTCGAGAAGCATATTGCCACCCATAGACAGACAGTCAACGAAGGTACGCAGAAGAATGTAGGGCGACTTATAGTTGGTGTCGGCATGCTGATATCCCCAAGAGTCGTTCATGGTCATGCAAAGCTCCCAATGCTTGTCTTCGGGACGTACCACGGGCACCCCCTGCTCGGGAGTGGCATAATCGCCGTAGCCCTGTATGCGTGAGTTGATAATGACGTTCTTGTTAGCCTTGCGGAGGAATTCAGACATTCCCTTGGCATTCCATGTCTCAGCCGACTGCTCCCAGTCGCCGTCAAACCAGTAGAGGTCTGGCTTGTATGCGTTAAGCTCGCCAAGCTGGTCGAAGTCGAACTTGAGGAACTTCTGCCAACGTGCAGGATCGTCCTTCACGTCGTAACGTGTCTCTGTACGAGTGAAGTTGGGATAGTCGGGATGCGACCAATCAATGAGCGAATAATAGAGTCCGAGCTTCAGACCGTGCTTGCGCACTTCCTTAACGAAGGGAGTAAGAAGGTCGCGCTTGGCAGCCGTAGCCTTCACAGTGTTAAGGTCGCTGTACTTCGTGTCCCACAACGCCACACCGTCATGATGCTTCGTAGTGATGACAGTATAACGTGCACCGCTCTCCTTGATAAGATCAAGCCAAGCCTTGGGGTCGTATTTGCTTGCGGTGAAGCCTGAGCACTGCGACATATACTGCTCATAGGGCAGATATTTGTTGTGGAACGACCAACTCTCTGATACGCCGTTAACGGCATAGATACCCCAATGTACGAAGATGCCCAACTTGGCATGATCGAACCATTCCATACGCTTGTCCTTCTGCTCTTCCGTCTCCGCCTGTACGGCGTCCTGTGCCACAGCACCTGAAGTAGCGGCGAGACAAAGCAGCGAACATAAGATTTGCTTTAGTTTCATACTATATATATATTATAATGTAAATTAGTTGCTTGAAGTAAGAAGTGGTATATTTGCAAAATTACGTCTTTTTACCTATATATCTTAAAAAAACAAATAAAAAAAGTAACAAAAAAGCAAAAAAGGGAAAATACAGGCTATTTTGTGCAATAGAATGAGTAATTTTGTAGGCTTAATAGGCGGATGGCAAACGCATTCAGCTTGCCAACCTCAAGACATACAGACAAGATATGAACAAAAGAAGTAGCACATCCATTCAAATGATTGCCGACTACGAAGGCGACGTGACAAACCTCTTTAATGTTAATATAGACGGGGAGCTTCCTATTCTTGCAACCCGTAACATTGCTATATTCCCTGGTGTTATCTCACCCGTCATCATAGGACGCAAGCAAAGCCTCAACTTGCTGGACAAGCTGCGCAAACATAACGATGCGGCATTTGCCGTATTCTGCCAGAAAGACCAGGAAGTGGAGAATCCGGAAGGCAAGGACCTTTTCGAATATGGCGTTTATGCCAAGCTCGTGAAGGTGCTGGAAATGCCTGGTCCAGGCAATAATCTCACAGCCATCATACAGGGCCTCGGCAGATGCCGTCTGAAGAGCATCACACGCACAATGCCTTTTATGCTCGGCGAAGTGTGCCCGGCGATGGAGGACATGCCGAAGGAAAACGACAAGGAGTTTGCCACAGCCATGGAGGATATGCGCTCCACAACGCTCAACTATATCCGCATGAACGAGGACCTGCCTGACGAATCGCAGTTTGCGCTTAACAATATATCTAATAATGTTATAGCCGTTGACTTTGTCTGCACCAACCTTCCGTTCAGCATCGAGGACAAGGAACTGCTTATCTCTACTGGAAGCATCAAGGAACGTGTCATCCAGACGCTCCGCGTACTGCACAAGGAAATGCAGCTGCTGGAACTGAAGCAGAACATTCGCTCAAAGACACGCGAGGATCTCGACGAGCAGCAGCGCGAATACTTCCTGCAACAGCAGATCAAGAACATCAAGGAGGAACTTGGCGGAGGCGAAGGTTCGCCCGAACGCAAAGACCTTGAGGAGAAGGCTAAGAGCAAGGCTTGGCCGGAAGAGGTGAACAAGATATTCAGAAAGGAGCTTGACAAGCTGGATATGTTTAATCCGCAAAGCCCGGAGTACAGCATACAGTATAACTATCTCCAGACAATGACAAACCTTCCTTGGGGAGAATATACCAAGGACAACCTCGACCTCAAGCGTGCACAGCGCATACTTAACCATGACCACTACGGCATGGAGAAGGTGAAGGAGCGCATCCTCGAATATATGGCTGTACTGAAGCTGAGAGGCGACCTCAAGTCGCCCATCATCTGCCTCTACGGCCCTCCGGGAGTGGGCAAGACCAGTCTCGGAAAGAGCATCGCAGCGGCAATGAAGCGCAAGTATGTGCGCATGTCATTGGGCGGTCTGCATGACGAGTCGGAGATTCGCGGACACCGCCGTACATACGTGGGTGCCATGCCGGGACGTATAATAAAGAACATACAGAAGGCAGGTTCGGCTAATCCCGTATTCATTCTTGACGAGATTGACAAGGTTACGCAGAACACCATCAACGGCGACCCGTCGTCGGCTCTGCTTGAGGTGCTCGACCCTGAGCAGAACAACGCCTTCCACGACAACTACCTCGACGTGGACTTCGACCTCTCCAAGGTGCTCTTCATCGCCACAGCCAACGATCTCGGTTCCATTCCGCGTCCATTGCTCGACCGTATGGAGCTTATAGAGGTGAGCGGATACATCACCGAGGAGAAGATAGAGATAGCCAAGCGCCATCTCATCCCGCGTGAGATTGACAACTGCGGCCTTACAGCCAAGGAGGACAAGCCGACATTCACCAAGGCTGCCATTGAGAAGATAATAGAGCAGTACACAAGAGAGAGCGGTGTAAGACAGCTCGAGAAGCAGGTGAACAAGGCTCTGCGCAAGCTCGCATACAAGAAGGCTCTCGACGACGTGCTCCCCTATGAGAAGATCACCCCCAACGAGATAGAGGACCTGCTCGGCAAACCGCCATTCTATCGCGACATCTATCAGGGCAACGATTATGCCGGTGTAGTGACGGGTTTGGCTTGGACAAGCGTAGGTGGAGAGATTCTCTTCATCGAGACTTCGCTGAGCAAGGGCAAGGCTGGCAAGCTGACACTGACCGGAAACCTCGGTGACGTGATGAAGGAGTCGGCGGTAATAGCCCTCGAATACGTAAAGGCTCACATCGATTCTCTCGGCGTGGACTATCGTATCTTCAACAACTGGAACATCCACATACACGTGCCGGAAGGTGCCACACCAAAGGACGGCCCTTCTGCAGGTATCACTATCGCCACCTCCATAGCTTCGGCTCTTACCCAGCGTAAGGTTCGCAAAAACACAGCGATGACGGGAGAGATAACTCTGCGCGGTAAGGTACTGCCTGTAGGCGGAATAAAGGAAAAGATTCTTGCAGCCAAGCGCGCCGGCATCACAGACATCGTGATGTGCCAGGACAACCGCAAGGACATAGAAGAAATCCCTGAGATTTACCGCAAGGGCGTAGAGTTCCACTACGTCGAGAACGTACAGGACGTATGGAAGTTCGCCCTCACAGACGAGAAGGTGGACAATCCCATCGACCTCAGCATCAAGGAAGAAGAAAAGAATTAAGTAAAAAAAAGAGACAAGAAAAACAGAAAATGACATTCGAACTCCAACATACAGACAGTGCCTCAGACGCTCGCACCGGTATAATAACAACCGACCACGGACAGATAAAGACACCTATCTTTATGCCCGTGGGAACGGTAGGCTCTGTAAAAGGCGTACATTTTCAGGAGTTGCGCGAGCAGGTGAAAGCCCAGATTATCCTCGGCAACACTTATCACCTCTACCTGAGACCCGGACTCGACACTATACGCAAAGCAGGAGGCCTGCATAAGTTCAACACATGGGACCGTCCTATCCTTACCGATTCGGGTGGTTTCCAGGTATTCTCGCTTACAGGTATCCGCAAGCTTCGTGAGGAAGGATGCGAGTTTCGCTCACACATTGACGGATCAAAGCATATCTTCACTCCTGAGAACGTCATGGACACGGAGCGTATCATCGGCGCCGACATCATGATGGCATTCGACGAGTGCCCTCCTGGAGAGAGCGACTACGAGTATGCCAAGAAGAGCCTTGCCCTCACACAGCGCTGGCTCGACCGCTGCATTAAGCGTTTCGACGAGACCGAACCGCTTTACGGACACCGTCAGAGCCTCTTCCCCATCGTGCAGGGATGTAAATATAAGGACTTGAGAAGAGAGGCTGCAAAGTTTGTGGCAGACAAGGGAGCCGACGGCAACGCCATCGGAGGATTGGCTGTAGGCGAACCGACGGAGGTGATGTACGAGATGATTGAAGTGGTGAACGAAATTCTCCCGAAAGACAAGCCCAGATATCTTATGGGAGTGGGAACACCGCAGAACATTCTCGAGGCTATAGAGCGCGGAGTGGACATGTTCGACTGCGTTATGCCTACACGTAACGGACGCAACGCCATGCTCTTCACCTACAACGGCACCATGAATATGCGCAACAAGAAGTGGGAGCAGGACTTCTCTCCTATCGATCCCGACGGATGCGACATCGACCGCATCCACACAAAGGCGTACCTCCACCACCTCTTCAAGGCGCAGGAACTTCTGGCTATGCAGATAGCGAGCATACATAACCTCGCCTTCTACCTACGACTCGTCACAGACGCACGCACCCACATCGAACAAGGCGACTTCGTACAGTGGAAACGCAGCGTTATTGACAATCTCGGAAGAAGGATTTAGGAAAAAACAGTAAGATGAAAAGAAAGAACATCAGACGCTTTCGCCACCTGCTCCACGTCGCACGATGGTGGGAATCGCATACAAGGACATTAAGGAAGGCAATGGCATGGACAGCACGCAAGCTTGCTTTCCTTAGAGTATTGAATGTCCTTAACCCGCTGAGATACATAAAGATTCTCGACTGGTATATCATACGTAAGTTCATCGGTACGTACATCTATTCCATATTGCTGATTATCAGCATCTCCATCGTCTTCGACGTTAACGAGAACCTTGCGAAGTTCAGCCAATACCATGCGCCTCTCAAGGCCATCGTATTCGACTATTACGCCAACTTTGTGCCTTACTTCGCCAATCTCTTCAGCCCGCTCTTTGTCTTCATTGCCGTGATTTTCTTCACGTCAAAGCTGGCATCCAACTCGGAGATTATATCGATGCTGGCAGCAGGCGTGTCCTTTAAGCGACTCATGAGACCATACATGATATCGTGCGTGCTGATATCCACTCTGTCGTTCTTTCTCTCTGCCTACGTCATTCCGCACGGAACAGTGGTAAGGCAGAACTTCGAGTCGATGTATAAGAACAAGAAGAAGAACACCAGTGCGGATAACGTGATGTTGCAGGTAGACCGAGGCACGATAGCCTACATACAGCATTACGACAACAACATGAAGCGTGGATTCGGATTCTCGCTGGACAAGTTTGAGAACAAGAAGCTCGTCAGTCACATGACGGCAATGGAGGCACAGTACGACACCATCTCCGACTCGAAGTATCATTGGACACTGACCAACTGGAAGATTCGAGAGCTGCACGGACTGAAGGAGCACATCACCAGCGGAGCAAAGCGCGACACGCTGATACAGATGGAACCGACTGACCTCGTCTACTCAAAAGGTCAGCAAGAGACGTTCACGTCGCCGGAGCTGAAGGAATATATCTCTAAGCAGATTGACCGCGGAAACGGCAACGTAGTGCAGTATCAGGTGGAATATCACAAACGCATAGCCTCGTCCTTCGCCTCGTTCATCCTGACAACCATTGGCTTGTCTTTGTCATCGCGCAAGAGGAAAGGCGGCATGGGTATGTATCTGGGAATAGGTCTGGCGCTAAGTTTCGGCTACATCATGCTGCAAACAGTATCGGCGACATTCGCCATCAACGCCGGAGCTCCACCAATGCTCGCGGCATGGGTGCCTAATATGATTTTTGCTGTAGTGGCATACTTCTGCTACAGAAAGGCACCGAACTAAAAGCGGTAGGCACAAATTCTACGTGCCTCACCGCTACGTAAACTTATAAACAATTCATTAAACATTACAAGTAATGTATTTCGACGAAACAGAACTCAACGACCATGTGCTTGACGCACTATATGATATGCGTTTCGACAAATGCACACCTATTCAGGAAAAGTGTATTCCCCCAATACTTGAGGGACGCGACCTCCTCGGTGTAGCACAGACCGGAACGGGAAAGACAGCTGCTTATCTCCTTCCTATCCTCTCGAAGCTGGACGACGGAGGATATCCGAAGGATGCCATCAACTGCGTGATTATGAGCCCGACACGAGAACTGGCACAGCAGATTGACCAGGCTATGCAGGGTTTCGGCTATTATCTCTCAGGTGTAAGCAGCGTGGCTGTGTATGGCGGCAACGACGGCAACCGCTATGATCAGGAGCTGAAGAGCTTCCAGATGGGAGCCGATGTGGTTATCGCTACACCCGGACGACTCATCAGCCACATCTCGCTCGGTAGCGCCGACCTCAGCAAGGTAAGCTTCTTCGTACTTGACGAGGCTGACCGCATGCTGGACATGGGCTTCTCCGAGGATATCAAAATGATAGCAAGCAAGCTGCCCGCCGACTGCCAGACCATCATGTTCTCCGCCACTATGCCGGAGAAGATAGAAGAACTGGCAAAGACTCTGCTCAAGAATCCGGTGGAAGTGAAGATTGCCGTGAGCCGTCCTGCTGAGAAAATCAAGCAGAGCGCTTATGTCTGCTACGAAACACAGAAGATCGGCATCATTAAGGACCTTTTCAGAAAAGGCGACCTCAACCGCGTGATTATCTTCTCAGGAAAGAAGCAGAAGGTGAAGGCCATCAACCGTACTCTGCAGCAGATGAAGATCAACTCAGGCGAGATGCACTCCGACCTGGAGCAGGCAGAGCGTGACGAGATTCTCTATAAATTCAAGACAGGTCAGATAGACGTACTCGTGGCTACGGACATCGTTGCACGAGGCATCGACATCGACGACATCGCAATGGTCATCAACTTCGACGTACCGCACGATCCCGAAGACTATGTTCACCGTATCGGACGTACGGCAAGAGCGCAGCGCGACGGTGTGGCAATAACCTTTGTAGCAGAGGACGAAATCAGCAGCTTCAAGCAGATAGAGAAGTTCCTCGGCAGAGAAGTGGAAAAGAACCAGCTGCCTGAAGGTCTCGGCGAGGCTCCTGACTATAACGCTGCACGTTCCAACGGACGCGGCGGCAAGCAAAGACGCGGCGGCAACGGTGAGAACAATGGAAGAGGACGTGGCGGCAACGGAAGAGGACGCGGAAAGAAGCGCAACGCAACCGACGAGCAGAACAAGACTGATGGCAAGAACGCTCCTACAGATAAGGACGCAGCTGCCACAAGCGCCAATAACGAGACAAAAGCGCAGGATAACACCAACCCTGAAAACTCAGAGCAGAAGCCACGCAAGAAGCGCTCAAGAGGACCACGTCAGAAGAAAGACGTAACTGCAGAGAATGGCAACAACGAGGCTACAAACAAGAAGCCGCAGCAAAACAGACGCAAGGAAAGGCCTCAGGGTGACGGACAGAAACAGCAGGACGAGAAGCGTCAGAACAAGCCACAAGCCGATCGCAAAGACAATAAGCCGCAGACTGACGGTCAGCGTCGCAAGCAGCGTCGTCCATCTGGCAGAAACAATCGCAATGGCGAAGGCAGACAGAATTCTGCAAAGACGGAGCAGACAAAACAGCAGACATCCAACGTGCCAGCCGTGAAGCAGACAAGCGCCATCACACAGATTCTGAAGAAGCCTATCAGCTGGATAAAGTCTCTCGGAAAGAAAAAAGACTAAAAACAGAGTAGTCTAAAATTTTGCACTTATTACTATTTGTAGTATCTTTGCATTATTCAGTGACAATCCGACAAACAAATCAATAACAAGAAAACACTTAACATGCCAGAAATATCAGTACGCGGACTTGAAATGCCCGAATCGCCAATCAGAAAATTGGCTCCCTTAGCGTTAGACGCAAAGAAACGCGGTGTAAAGGTGTATCACCTGAACATTGGTCAGCCTGACCTGCCGACACCGCAAGTGGGACTGGACGCTCTGAAACACATCGACCGTTCTGTCCTTGAGTATTCGCCATCACAAGGCTATCTCTCATACAGAGAGAAACTGACGAATTACTACAAACGATTCAACATCAACGTCAGTGCGGATGACATCATCATCACGGCTGGCGGTTCGGAAGCTGTGCTTTTCGCTTTCATGTCATGTCTGAACCCTGGCGACGAGATTATAATCCCGGAACCGGCATACGCCAACTACATGGCGTTTGCCGTCTCTGCCGGAGCAAAGATACGCACCATTGCCACCACCATAGAGGAAGGATTCTCGCTGCCTAAGGTGGAGAAGTTTGAGGAGCTGATTAATGAGCACACACGTGCCATCCTTATCTGCAACCCCAACAACCCTACCGGCTATCTCTACACACGCCGCGAGATGAACCAGATTCGCGACCTCGTGAAGAAGTATGACCTCTATCTCTTCTCTGACGAGGTATATAGAGAGTATATCTACACCGGTTCACCATACATCTCGGCTTGTCACCTTGATGGCATAGAGCAGAACGTCATCCTTATCGACTCCGTCTCGAAGCGATACAGCGAGTGCGGCATCCGCATTGGTGCCTTGATATCGAAGAATCCGGAAGTACGCGCCGCAGTAATGAAGCTCTGTCAGGCTCGTCTTTCTCCCCCACTCCTCGGACAGATAGTAGCAGAAGCGTCCCTTGACGCACCGGAGGATTATTACCGTGACGTGTATGAGGAGTATGTGGAACGACGCAAATGTCTTATCGACGGTCTTAACCGCATACCCGGCGTCTACTCGCCGATACCGATGGGAGCATTCTACACCGTGGCAAAACTTCCCGTGGACGACTCGGAGAAATTCTGCCGTTGGTGTCTGGAAGAATTCTCGTACGAAGGCGAGACCGTCATGATGGCTCCTGCCGCCGGTTTCTACACCACCCCGGGAGCAGGACGAAATCAGGTCCGCATCGCATACGTCCTCAAGAAGGAAGACCTCGAGCGCTCACTCATAGTGCTGCGCAAGGCTCTGGAAGCTTATCCGGGACGCGTGGAGGACGCTGACTGATAATTAAGAAAACAAAACATTTAACAACAACTTAAATTAATGTTTGATATTTAATGTTTGGCTTTTGCCGCTGGATTTACAAGCAAAGCCAAACAATTAAATATCAAACATTAAACATTTCTAAAAATGAACTTTCCCCTTTTTATAGCACGCCGCATACATTCAGACCACACTGACGACAAGCAGAAGGTATCGAAGCCGGCTATACGTATTGCCACAGCGGGTGTGGCAATCGGACTTGCAGTAATGATAATCAGCGTCAGCGTGGTGCTTGGATTCAAGCATACCATAAGGGACAAAGTAGTGGGATTCGGCAGCCACATCCAAGTAGCAAACTTCTACGCCCTGCAGTCGTCAGCTACAGACCAGCCGGTCGTGATGAACGACTCGATGATGAACGTGCTCAACAAGACGCAAGGCGTGGAACACGTTCAGCGATTCGCAACCAAACAAGGCATACTTAAGACCGACAACGACTTCCTTGGAGTGATGTTCAAGGGAGTTGGTCCGGATTTCGACTCCACGTTCATCCACAAGAACATGGTGAGCGGCAGCATACCCGTATTCTCAGACAAGGCAAGCACCGGCAAAATCCTTATCTCAAAGACTATGGCTGACAAGCTGGACGTGAAGAGCGGGGACCGCATCTTCGCTTACTTCATCGGCGAAGGCGGAGTGCGCACGCGAAAGCTTACCATCCAAGGCATCTATCAGACCAACCTTTCACAGTATGACAAGATAACTGTGTTCTGCGACCTCTATACTGCACAGAAGCTGAACGGCTGGACCACCGACCTTGCAAGCGGAGCGGAGCTTACGGTCAGCGACTTCAATAAGCTCTCGGAGACAAGCGACATCATAATAAGAAATGTAAACCGCACAACAGACAGTTACGGCAACACATATTCGTCAAAAAACATACGCGAACTTTCGCCACAGATATTCTCATGGCTCGACCTGCTCGACCTTAACGTATGGATAATCCTCGCCATAATGACAGCCGTGGCTGTAGTGACAATGATAAGCGGCCTACTGATCATCATCCTTGAGCGCACCACAATGATAGGCATCCTTAAGGCATTGGGAGCACGTAACGACACCATACGCCACATATTCCTGTGGTTTGCAGCATTCATCATCGGCAAGGGACTCATCATCGGCGACATCATCGCCCTGGCATTGCTGTTCCTGCAAGAGACAGCAGGCATATTCAAGCTCGACCCTGCAACATATTATGTCGACACAGTGCCCGTGGAAATCAACTGGCTTTTCGTGCTCTTGCTTAACGTCGGCACGCTCCTCATAGCGCTCTTCGTGCTTATTGCGCCAAGCTATATGATTTCGCACATACATCCTGCCAAATCAATGCGATACGAATAGGCTTGGCAAAAACTGGTCTAAAACGTATAAAAATAGGGATATCTTGAACCAAAGAAACCAATTACCGCACAAAAGTTTTGGTATTGTGCAAATAATGACGTACCTTTGCACAAAATTTAGAAGATTGTGCAATGGAAGGAATACCCAGTTTCAACTCTTATATAGAGAACAGTATTATTAAGTATTGGGAAAAAGACGCTTTTACAGACTATAAGGGAGCGACACTCCAATACCATGATGTAGCAAGAAAGATAGAGAAGCTGCATATATTGTTTGAAAACAGCGGGGTACAGAAAGGTGACAAGATAGCCCTTTGCGGACGAAACAGCAGTCATTGGGCAGTGGCTTTCTTAGCCACGCTGACATACGGAGCCGTAGCAGTACCTATACAACATGAGTTTACGCCAGATCAGATACATAACATCGTAAACCACAGCGACTCAAAGCTATTGTTTGTCGGCGACATCGTTAAGACACAAATCACCCCTGACGCCATGCCGGGACTGGAGGGTATAGTCTACTTACCCGATTTCTCCATTGTCGTAGCAAGAACAGAAAAGCTCGTCTTCGCAAGAGAACATCTCAACGAGATCTTCGGTCAGCGTTATCCCAAATACTTCCGTAAGGAACACGTACATTACTATAAGGAGCAAAGCCCGGAGGAACTCGCAATGATAAACTACACATCGGGCACAACCGGATTCTCCAAAGGAGTGATGTTGCCCTATCGTGCCATCTGGGGAAACCTCGACCATATCCTCAAGTGCCTCTCTCCGAATGTCAAGCCGGGAAGCAATCTGGTAAGCATTCTGCCTATGGCACACATGTACGGACTGGCTGTGGAGTTCCTGTTCGGATTTATCGGCGGATGCCACATCTACTTCCTCAACCGACTGCCGTCGCCGTCGCTGATAGCAGAAGCCTTTGCGGAAGTGAAGCCCCGACTCATCGTTGCCGTGCCGCTCGTCGTAGAGAAGATCATCAGACGCAAGGTGCTCACAGAAGTGCAGACCAGCCGTATGAAGATTCTGCTCAACATGCCCGTAATAAGCAAGAAGATAAAGCAGCACATACGCGAGCGCATCATGCAAGCATTTGGCGGCAATGCCTTTGAGATAATCGTAGGCGGAGCTCCTCTCAATCAAGGTATTGAGAAATTCCTCAACGATGTCGGCGTGCCCGTAACCATCGGATACGGCACCACAGAGACAGCGCCACTCATCACCTTCGCCAACTATGACAAGTATCGCATATCGTCATGCGGACCTGCCGTGGAGCACATGGAGGTGAAGGTTGACAGTCCTGATCCTGCCAACAAGCCCGGCGAGCTGATCACAAGAGGCACAAACGTGATGCTTGGCTACTACAAGAACGAGAAAGCCACGCAGGAAGTGATAGACAGCGACGGATGGTTCCATACCGGCGACCTTGCCACCATGTCACCAGACGGCTACTTTTACATAAAGGGACGCAAAAAGAACATGCTCCTCGGCGCCAACGGACAGAATGTCTATCCGGAGGAAATAGAAGACAAGCTCAACAACCTGCCGCTCGTAGGAGAGAGCATCATCATACAACGCGGCAACCGACTCGTTGCCCTCGTACATCCTGAGCAGGAAGACAAGGACGCCATGGACTTCGACGACAACGACGTACGGGGAGTGATGGACGAGAACCTAAAGACACTCAACTCACAACTACCACCCTTCTGCAAGGTCTCAGCAATAGAGATACATAAGGAAGAATTTCAGAAAACTGCCAAAAAGAGCATAAAGAGATATCTTTACAAATAAAAGAGATAACACCTCATACCAAAATAAAGACAAAGGATGAAAATACCGAGTTATAACGAACTGATAGAAAAAAGTATCGTATCCAACTGGGAAAAGGACGCACTTACTGACTTTAAGGGTGCAACACTGCAATACCACGACGTGGCTCGCAAGATAGAGAAACTTCACATCATCTTCGAAAGCAGCGGCGTACAGAAAGGCGACAAGATTGCACTTTGCGGACGAAACAGTTCCAGCTGGGCTGTGGCTTTCCTTGCAACACTGACCTACGGTGCTGTGGCTGTGCCCATTCTGCACGAGTTCACAGCAGACCAGATTCACAACATCGTAAACCATAGTGAGGCAAAGCTGCTCTTTGTGGGCGACTACGTGGCTACGGTCATCGACCAGACAAAGATGCCGCATCTGGAAGGCATCATTTACCTGCCTGACTATTCGCTCGTGATTTCACGCACGGACAAGCTGACATACGCCCGCGAGCACCTCAACGAGCTGTTCGGAAAGAAATATCCCAAGTATTTCCGCAAGGAGCACGTCAACTATTACAAGGAACAGTCGCCGGACGAACTCGCACTCATCAACTACACCTCCGGCACAACCGGATTCTCAAAGGGTGTAATGGTGCCTTACCGCGCACTTTGGAGCAATTACGACTTCGCCATGACTGTGCTTGGCAAGATAATCAAGAAGGGCGACAACGTCATCAGCATCCTGCCTATGGCACACATGTACGGCATGGCGTTCGAGTTTATGTTTGAGTTTATCTTCGGATGCCACGTATTCTATCTCACACGTGTGCCCAGTCCTGCCATCATCGCAGCAGCCTTCGCAGAGGTCAAGCCAGCCATCATCATCGCCGTACCTCTGGTTATCGAGAAGATCATCCGCAAGAAGGTATTCCCGAAAATCCAGAACAATCGTATGCGCCTTCTCCTCAACATGCCTGTTGTAAACAAGAAGGTAAACCAGAAGATTTGCGACCAGGTGGTTAAAGCGTTCGGTGGCAACTTCTATGAGATTATCGTCGGAGGTGCAGCCTTCAATCAGGAGGTGGAGCAGTTCCTCAAGCGCATCGGCTTCCCCTACACCGTAGGATACGGAGCCACGGAGTGTGCACCGATTATCTGCTACGCTGACTATCACGATTTCGCCCCCGGTTCATGCGGAAAGCCCGTCGTTCACATGGAGGTAAAGATTGACAGTCCCGATCCCGAGAATGTTCCCGGCGAGATTCTCGCACGCGGTCTGAACGTAATGCTCGGCTACTACAAGAACGAAGAGGCTACAGCACAGACTCTCGACTCTGAGGGATGGTATCATACCGGTGACCTCGGCACAATGGACGCCGACGGCAACGTATACATCAAGGGCAGATCGAAGAACATGCTTCTTGGAGCAAACGGTCAGAACATCTATCCTGAGGAAATCGAAGACCGCCTCAACTCCATGGCAATGGTTAACGAGTGCGTGGTGGTACAGCGCGGTGAGAAGCTCGTTGGCTTGGTTTATCCCGACTTCGACGAGGCTGCCACAATGCGCCTCAACGACTCTGACCTCGAAGGAATCATGGAGCAGAACCGTCAGGAACTCAACTCCACACAGCCTGCATACTGCAAGCTCGCTGCCATCGAGATCGTAAAAGAGGAGTTTGAGAAGACTCCGAAGAAGAGCATCAAGAGATATCTCTATAAGTAATAATTACGCTAATAAAAAAACAAGAGCGCCAATAAGCTATGTGTATAGTTTGCATAGCTTATTGGCGCTCTTTTTCTTTATTCTCAATACAGCTCACATCTTGCATCTTTAATGGCAATCAATCTCCAATCTTCTTTCCAAAGTAATAAGTGGAGAACGTATCGTGAGCATAACCATTTTCATCCACACTAAAACTTGAGGCACTGGCATCGCTTACCTTCTCACCATAGAAATAGACGTCAAAGGAGTCTTTGGCATAACCGTCCTTCAGCAGTCGGAACGAATTGGCACTTGCACCACTGATCTTCTTGCCACAGAAATACACATCAAAGGAATCCTTACCATATCCGTATCCCAAATCCTTGAACGAAGAGGCTGATGCATCATCCAATTTCTTTCCATCATAGAACACGTCAGAATGGGATATGACATATTTCTCAAAACACCTATAGCTTTGATGGCCGTCGCATCTTTTCAGCGAAAAGGTATGTGGATCAACCCACGGAAGCACCTGTCCATTAAGATATACATTCTCGCTGTCTTTGGCATAACCATGACCCAATACCACATAAGTGTCATCCCCCATTCTCTGAGCCTCAACCATAGAAGCAGTAAACAGCATTACAGCCGTCATCATCAGCCTTGCAAACAATTTCTTCATAACCTTGTGTCTTTTATGTTATATATGCAAAGGTAAAAAAATGCCGTGTAACTCAAAGCGGGGAATCGCCTATTTAAGATAGGAATATCCCTATCATGAAATTAATGTAAAGGGTATATTTTTATACTCCCATTATTATCCATTCCCTTCTTTAAGTTAAAAGTCATTCTGAAAGATTATAAAAGCAACGCTAAAATTTTTGTTTATTTATCTTACTTCGGTCGAAGTAAACATGCTTAACAGTCGAAGTAAACATGCTTAACGGTCGAAGTAAACATACATATCGTTCGTAATAAGCACATTGAACGACCGATGTAAGACAAATATAAAGGTGCTTTAAAATAATTTTCTTAGTGCTTTTGTTCTCTTTCTTGCATAATATTATGTAACTTTGTAGACAAAACAACAGAATCGGATGAGCATAAAATACGAGATACAATCAATAAAGAATTCACAAGGAACGGGCAAGGAGCGGCATTTTGCACGTATATTCGAGGGTACGCCTATGTCTGCACAACAACTTGAAAGTTATATACAGTCATCATGTTCGTTGACAAAAGGCGATGTGGAGGCCACTTTGTCGGCATTGCGCGAATGTATGATTCAGCATTTGTCACATGGCAACCGCTTTTACATTCCATCCATAGGCTACTTCTCGCTGTCGGTAAATCTGAACATGCCAGAAGACAAGCCTATCGACAAAGCACGTGCCGACTATATAAGCGTGCGCAACATAAATTTCCGCCCCGATGCATCAATGTTGCAAGAGGTAAAAAGAAATGTGCATTTTGAGCGTGCCAAATTCTCCACCAAGTCAAAAGAACACACGGAAGAAATGATGTTGGAGAAAATAAAGGAATATCTCTCCACTAACATCTGCATCAACCGCCGTGCAATGGAAATACACTTCGGGTTACGCCAAAACTCCGCACTCAAATGGCTGAAACATTTCACAGAGATTGGTGTATTAAGAAAAGAGGGGGCGAGAAACTCACCCGTGTATTTTATGAATAAACAAGAAATATGAAAATCATATCACTTTTCAGTGGGGCTGGCGGCTTGGATTTAGGTTTGATTCAAGCAGGCAACGATGTCATTTGGGCTAACGATATTGATGCAGATGCCGTAGCAACATACAAAGCAAATATCAATGACCATATAATACAGGCAGATATTCAAAATATAGACATTACAAAAGTACCATCGGCAGATGTTGTCGTTGGTGGTTTCCCTTGTCAGGGGTTTTCTATGGCTAACATGAAGCGCAACATAGATGACGAACGAAATGTATTGTATAAATTCTTCTATAACGCCATAAAAGAAAAACAGCCAAAATTCTTTATTGCCGAAAACGTAAAAGGCATATTAAGTTTGGGCAAAGGTAGTGTTGTCGAACAAATCAAGGCAGATTTTGAAGAAGCTGGATATATTGTTGAAGTACATAAAGTAAATATGGCTGATTATGGAGTTCCGCAACACCGTGAAAGAGTTCTATTTATTGGACAAAGAAAGGATTTGGGGGCAAATATGATTTTTAGCTTTCCTAATCCAACAAATTCTAAAGACGGTAAAGAAGGTCTTCCCAAATGGAAATCCATAAAAGAAGCAATTGGTGATTTGCCACCAATAGGAGATACTGATAAAGACCCAAACAACTATGGTTCGGCTTACCGTTTTGTTGCTCGCAACTTTACGGCGCACAGAGTAACAGACCCAGACAAACCATCGCCTACCATATTAGCAAGAGGAAACGGCAAGGGCGGTGTCTGCGCTATACCCCATTATAATGGAGAACGTAGATTGTCAATACGAGAAAGTGCTGTTGTGCAGACTTTTCCCCGAAACTTTGTGTTTAAGGGGAAAATGGGGGCATGCTACCGTCAAATAGGAAATGCAGTACCCGTGCATTTTGCAAAGTTACTGGGGTTAGAATTGAAACGTTTAGAAAGAATTGTATCATAATGACAGTTGTATCATTGTTTAGTGGTGCTGGAGGTTTGGATTTAGGCTTTATAAAGGCTGGACACACTATCGTATGGGCTAATGACTTATACGGGGATGCCGTAGCTACTTACAGGAAGAACATCGGTGACCATATCGTTGAGAAAGATATAAAGGAAATACCATCGGAAGAAATTCCTGATTGCGACATCGTTATAGGAGGCTTCCCATGCCAAGGCTTTTCTGTGGCAAATACAAAAAGGCATACGACAGACGAGCGTAATGTGTTGTATAAAGAGCTCCTAAGAGTTATTAAAGACAAAAATCCTAAGTTTTTTCTTGCAGAAAACGTAAAAGGAATTCTGTCCCTAAACAAAGGAGAGTCTTTCAAGATGATAATGAGCGATTTTAGAAATTTAAATTATGAGGTTCAGTACAAAGTTCTAAATGCAGCAAACTATGGAGTACCACAGACACGTGAAAGAGTTATCATTGTTGGTGTTAGAAAAGACATAGACTTTGTATATGAATATCCACAACCAACCAACTCAAAAGATGGAAATGACGGACTTCCGAAGTGGCTGTCTGTTGGTGAAGCGCTCAAAGACATTCCAGATCCAGACCTACCAAATAACGTATTCAATCATACATACTCTAAGTATAAATTGAATATCAATGGCTACATTGGACATCGCCTGTTAGACCCTAACAAACCTGCCCCTACTGTTACAGCCAGAGGAGACAATAAGGGTGGTGTCGTTATTCATCCTCACCCAAACGGGTTAAGAAGAATGACTTGCAGGGAACTTGCTACCGTTCAAAGTTTTCCTTCGGATTACTTTTTCGAGGGAACAAATTCTTCTATATATCGCCAAATAGGAAATGCTGTACCTGTAAAACTGGCATATAATATAGCAAAACAATTCAATCTTTACAAAGAAGACGACAATGGAAAATAAGAAACTTGAAATACCGAAAAAGCCATTTGCAAATTTCAAATGGAAATGGGCAAGCGTACAATGTACGGAGGGTATCAATGACCCTGTTGTGTTGTTGGGTGTTTTGTTCCGTATGGCAAAATTGGAGGGAAAATATAAATATAGTTCTGAACAGTTTGGCAACGAATTGATAGGTCTTTCGCACGATTTACAAGGAACAGGCGTGAATATTGATTTGGAAAGACGTGTTGGAGAACGAAACATTATCAGGAATTCGGGGCAATATTGGAAAGCATTGAACCTGATACCCGCTGAAAAGACTGGCGGCATCATTACACTTACTGATTTCGGACGTAAAGTCGCCAATCATGAGATTTCTCAAACAGAGTTCTCAGCTCAGTCCATCATTACTTTCAAACTACCAAATCCCAGCATTCTGACCGAAGAAGAATGTGCGGAATGGGAGAAAGCAGGTATAGAACTACATCCTCTAAAACTGATTTTATCAATAGTTCGTACTTTAGGTAGTGGTATGCCTACAAGTAGTGACGCTTATATTACAGTGGAAGAATTGATAAGGATCGTCATCCCTCTTTCTGGCACGCCAAATCGAAAGGTTGAGAGTTATGTAGAGTACATAAAAGCATTTCGAAATGGTGACTTGGATTTGAAAGATTGGGTAGACTGTATCCCTGCTGCTAACGATGAGCGTTTTGCACGTGAATACTTGTTGTTCTTGTCATACTATGGCTATCTGAAAAAACAAGATGGAGTTGGTACAAGAATGCACGAACATTATTTATACAACTATGAGATTGATGCGGAAATACAAGAAATATTATCAACACGGACAACAGTATCTAATGAAGTTGTATCTGATACTGAACGAAAACTTGTAAAAGGACAATACAGACCTAACCAAGCTCGTTTCAGAAAAGAAGTTCTCGCTGCTTATGGACGATGTGTTATCACCAATGTAGAAATGCCTGAAGTTTTGGAGGCAGCGCATATTGTGCCATTCAAATATCATGGAGAAGATACCATTGCAAATGGCTTCCCTATGAGAATGGACATTCACTATCTGTTTGATGCAGGACATTTGCGTATATCAGTTGATGGAGATGTTTTCTTGTCGGACAAAGCGAGATGGTCGTATGGCGCATCCATTCCACCAAGAATATTCATTCCAGACCAAATCAATCGTGATTTTTTGAAATGGAGATGGGACAACTATAACGGAGTGTAACCGTTTGTTAACAATAACTATGGCAAAAGTAGCTATAACTACATTTTGCCAAGGTTATATTGTAGCAGACAAATAATTCTACAATTAACAACACAGAAACGTATTTTTGCTGATGAAAATCAATGAATATTTTAAATAAGGAGCAAGTATGAATTCTTCAGTAATAAATGAACCTCAGCTTTTTAAGATTGGCCTGGAACTTGCCGAAGAGGACAAGGCGAAAAGTAGAGTAACCCAATGGAATTCTATTGACGAAATGTTTGACACTGTTTTAGGGGAATGATGTATAAGTTTGGTACAACCAAAAGATTTCTGCGATTTCGGTTATATCACATTAATATAGATACAAAAAAACTATACCCTTTCGGGTGCAATATCAAATAAATTATATATATTTGCACCCGAACGGGTATAATTGTATACGTATGGACACATCAATATCATCATTTGTAAAAGAACGCCGGCGCATGTTCGGCTTGACGCAGGTGGACTTGGCAGAGAAGTCGGGCGTAGGATTGCGCTTCGTGCGCGAACTGGAGCAGGGAAAGCAGACACTGCGCATCGACAAAATAAACCAAGTGTTGGCTCTGTTCGGACACGAAGTGGGAGCACAGCCGACAAACAACAAAGAAGAACAGTAAACGCTAACATCATTTGTTATGAAGAGTGCTAAAATCTATATGTACGACCACTATGCCGGCCGTCTGACTGAGGACGAAAACGGATTTCAGTTTGTTTACGACAGCGACTATCTCGAAATGGAGGGAGCAGAACCAATAAGCCTCACTATGCCATTGCGCGAAGAACCGTATGAGGACAAGGTGCTCTTCCCGTTCTTCGACGGACTGGTGCCAGAGGGGTGGCTGCTCAACATTGCAGAACGCAGTTGGAAGATCAACCAACGCGACCGTATGTCATTGCTGCTGGCATGTTGCAAAGACTGTATCGGCGCTGTCAGTGTGGTACCTGAAGAATAAAAAAACTGTATTATGGAGAAATGCCTTTATTGCTACAAGCCTCTTAAAGATGGTCAGACAGACTTCCACCCCACTTGCGCACGAAAGATGTTCGGCGTAAGGAAGGTGCCGACGTTGCCGTATAAACGCAGCGAAATAGCCGAACTCGCCAAGCAGGTGATACGTGCACAAACCACACTGACGGGAGTGCAGGCAAAACTGTCGCTCGACATCAATCCTGGAGGTAAGAACGAGCCAAGCCGCTTCACCATTGTCGGGTTATGGGGACGTTACATTCTTAAACCTCAGACTGACGCTTATCGTGCATTACCCGAACTGGAGGACTTGACGATGCACATGGCGGAGGCTGCAAAAATTGCCGTAGTGCCACACTCGCTTATACGTTTTGCCGATGGCGAGTTATGCTACATAACGCGTCGCATCGACCGCGAAACAGACGGAACGAAGATTGCAATGGAGGACATGTGCCAACTTACCGAACGCCTGACCGAATACAAGTATAAAGGATCGTATGAGCAGATTGCGAAGCACATAAAGAAGTATTCTGCTGTACCGCAACTCGACCTTGTGAACTTCTGGGAGGTAGTGGTGTTCTCATGGATTACGGGCAATTCGGATATGCACCTGAAGAACTTCTCGCTCATAAAATCGCCAATGGGCTACAGTCTGACACCGGCATACGACCTTCTTTCCACAACCATCGTAATGCCTGAGGACAAGGAAGAAATGGCACTGACACTTAACGGCAAGAAGGCAAACATAAAGCGCAACGACTTTGAGAAGTCTATTCTCGCTTCGGGAGTGAACGAAAAGGTTCTGGACAACATTGCAAAGAAGTTCCGCAAAGCTCTGATGAAGTGGCTCGACCTGATAGAAGAATCATTCCTGCCCAATGACTATAAACGCCAATACAAGCGCCTTATTCTTAAAAGAATACTGATGTTGAGATAATAATCCAACACAACAATTATACCCTTTCGGGTATAATATCAAGCAAACCGTTTAATATTACACCCGAAAGGGTATAATTGTTATTAGAGAATTCTAAACTATTACATATAACAAAGTCCGGTGTTCAGGAGATTGTCTGTTGTGGTCTTTATGCGCAGACGATACTTGTCGGCGTAATAGACATTCATTATTCGGCGTGCCTCGAAGGGTGATGGGGTGAGAGCGAGGGCTACGTGTCCCATTGTGCGTCGCAGATTTAGCTCCACGCACGGATGGAGGAGGAAGCCTTCGCCTTCCTTACGTGCCACAGCCATCATGTCGATGCCGAAAGCACCTGCGTAAACTCCATTAAACTGCGGAGCGAGGATAGACCGTATGTCGTCGCAGACTTTATCCAAGAGCTGCATGTCCACACAACGCGACAACATCTCACGCTTGTCTTTCTCAGTGGCACAGAGTCCACCCGTATAGGCTCCGCCACTTGTGGCGAAAAGCGAAAGACCGCTATATGACACCTCGCCGTCTTTGTTGACACAGAACTCCATACCAAAGTCGCACACCTTGGCGTAAAGCGGTTCCAACATTATGCCGCCCTGCTGACGGACAATGTTAGCAGCCCAACCGGAGAGGCGGGCGTAATCGTCAGGAGTGCGGACATAGCGTACGCCTCTACCGCTACTGCTCCACGGCGACTTAAGCACAGCCTGACAGCCGTAACGTTCCACTGCCTCAGACACGCTCTCCATCGTCTCGCAATAACAGCTCTCCCCTACCAATCCATTATGGCTATTGACCAAGACGGGCAGCAACTCGCTTGCAGCAAACCTGCGGCTGCTCATCTGACGTACTGTGGAAAGCACTTCGTCCGACGGCATACAGCCGGCAAGCGCACCGTTGGCACGCAGGAGCTGATCCTTAAGAGTAATGTCCCATCCCCAAGGATCGATAATAAGATCGTCAACGAAGGGCGTCAAGCCTTTAAGGTCAGCCAACGACACGAAAGCCACGTCATGCGCATATTTCCTGACATGGCGGACCGACTCTAATGCCGCAGCGACATCGTCCACCAGCACGAAGTCGCCGTCGTCAGCCCATAACGCAGGAAGAAAACCAAGATCGGCACGCATCTGCCTACCCGCATGAGGAGCCGTGAAGCGCTTCAGATTGGCAGCCAAAGCAATGTCGTGCTCAGGATTGAATATATGAAGCCTCATTTAGTCTCTTCTGAAAATATCTCTTGTGTAAACCTTATCCTTCACATCATCCAGACTGGCATCGTAGCGGTTGGCGATGATGGCATTGCTAAGTCGCTTAAACTCGTCGAGGTCGCCTACGACACGGCTTCCAAAGAACGTAGTGCCGTCCTGAAGCGTCGGCTCATAGATAATAACCTGTGCACCCTTTGCCTTGATACGCTTCATGATGCCCTGAATGCTACTCTGACGGAAGTTGTCTGAATTTGACTTCATCGTGAGTCGGTAAACACCGATTGTGCAGGGTTTCTCCTCGTCCGGATTCCAGTCGCCATGGTTATAATAGTCGTAATATCCAGCCTTTGCAAGCACGCGGTCCGCAATGAAGTCCTTGCGTGTACGGTTGCTCTCCACAATAGCCTCAATCAGATTCTCGGGCACGTCCTTATAGTTGGCAAGGAGCTGCTTCGTGTCCTTAGGCAGACAATAGCCGCCATATCCGAAAGACGGATTGTTATATTGGTCGCCGATACGCGGGTCGAGGCTTACGCCCTTGATGATGGCCTGTGTGTCGAGCCCCTTCATCTCAGCGTAAGTATCAAGCTCATTGAAGTAGCTCACACGCAATGCGAGGTAAGTATTGGCGAAGAGCTTCACAGCCTCAGCCTCGGTAAGTCCCATGAAGAGCGTGTCGACATCCTCCTTCAGCGCACCTTCCTTCAGCAATGCGGCAAACGTGCGTGCTGCCTCGTCAAGGCTCTCGGCATGGTCGGAAAGGTCGGACGAAGGACGTCCTACGATGATGCGGCTCGGGTAAAGATTGTCGTACAGAGCCTTGCTCTCACGAAGGAATTCGGGCGAGAAGACAAGGCGAAGGTCTCTGCCATACTTTTCATAAAGTCCTGCGCAGTAGCCCACGGGGATGGTGCTCTTTATCACCATCACGGCATTGGGATTCACTTCTCGCACGAGATTGATGACCTCCTCCACGTGAGAAGTGTCAAAGTAGTTCTTCACCGGATCATAATTGGTAGGCGCGGCTATCACCACGAAGTCGGCATCGCTGTAAGCGTCGCGTCCGTCGAGCGTAGCTATGAGATTGAGCTGCTTCTCGGCGAGGTATTTCTCAATATAGTCGTCCTGTATGGGAGAAATACGATTATTGATTTTTTCCACCTTCTCGGCTATAACGTCCACAGCCTTGACCTGATGGTGCTGGGCAAGAAGCGTGGCAATGCTCATGCCCACATAACCGGTGCCAGCAACAGCCACCTTTATCTTTTTGAAGTCATTCATGTTAGTCGGTTTTATTTTACGGAAAGCAAATATACGCTTTTTCACCCGAATCGAAAAAGCGAAATGCAAAAAAACAAAAAAATAATAGATTTTGTAATATTGAGTTTGCAAATCCAAATTATATTCATACCTTTGCATAGTTTAAGAATTTATATAAAACAAAGAAAACGCAAGCAAGAATGGAATCTTTCTTCAAGACCCACACTTACCTCGTCGAGCACATGACGGCTTCCGTCAGGCGCACCTTGATGGACGAAATCGACTGGAACGACCGGTTGATTGGCATCAAGGGTTCGAGAGGCATCGGCAAGACCACCTTCTTGCTTCAATATGCTAAGGAAAACTTCGGACCGAGAGACCGCCGATGTCTTTACGTCAACATGAACAACTTCTACTTCCAAGGCCGTGGTATTGCCGACTTCGCATCAGACTTTGCGGCTCAAGGAGGAAAAGTGTTGCTCATCGACCAGATTTTCAAGAAGCCGGACTGGAGCAATGAGTTGCGCACATGCTACAACCAATGCCCCAATCTGAAGATAGTCTTCACCGGATCGAGCGTGATGCGGCTGAAGGAGGAAAATCCGGAGCTGAAAGACATCGTTAAGAGCTATAACCTCCGCGGATTCTCGTTCAGGGAATACGTAAACCTACAGACTGGAAACAACTTCCCCGTTCTTTCACTCAACGACATCATCAGACGCCACGCAGAAATAGCTGCCGAGATAACGAGCAAGGCAGACATAGCGACGCTGTTCGGCGAGTATCTGCACCACGGATTCTATCCGTTCTTCCTCGAACACCGCAACTTCGAGGAGAATCTGCTGAAGACGATGAACATGATGACGGAGGTGGACATTCTCTTCATCAAACAGATAGAGCTGAAGTATCTGACAAAGATAAAGAAGCTGTTCTATCTTCTTGCCGTGGAAGGACCGAAAGCCCCGAACATCAGCAATCTGGCTCAAGAGATTGAGACAAGCCGTGCAACGGTGATGAACTACATAAAATATCTCTCCGACGCACGCCTTATTAATATAATGTATCACCCGGGCGACGATTTCCCCAAGAAACCTTCAAAGGTGATGATGCACAACCCCAACCTCATGTATACCATCTATCCCTACATAGCTGATACGCAGGAGGTGATGGAGACTTTCCTTGTGAACGCCCTCTGGAAGGACCACGTCGTCAACCAAGGCAAGCAGGACGCCTGCTACATCATTGACAATATGAGGAAGCTGAAGGTGGTGGACTATGCGAAGAGCCTGAAGCTCCGCAACAACGCAGACACCACTTACGCCGTATACAACACCACGGAAGGCGGCAACGGACGCGTGCCGCTATGGATGTTCGGCATGACATACTGAGAACCATAAAAAGCCTGACCCCTTGCGGTTCTCACAAAAGCCGCATCGGAAAAGGAAAGAAAATAAAGAAACAACTATACATTAACATTTTATTTAAAAACAAAATGGCTAAAGAAAAAAAGTTTATCACTTGTGATGGTAACACAGCTGCCGCTCATGTAAGCTATATGTTTACAGAGGTTGCTGCCATCTACCCTATCACTCCGTCATCACCGATGGCAGAGCATGTAGATGAATGGGCTGCCAAAGGTCGTAAGAACCTTTTCGGTCAGAAGGTCTCTATCCAGGAGATGGAGTCAGAAGGCGGCGCAGCTGGTGCATTGCACGGTTCGCTTCAGGCAGGTGCCCTGACATCAACATACACTGCTTCGCAGGGTCTGTTGCTTATGATTCCTAACATGTACAAGATTGCAGGCGAGCTGCTTCCTTGCGTGTTCAACGTTTCGGCACGTACACTGGCATCACACTCACTTTGTATCTTTGGTGACCATCAGGACGTTATGGCTTGCCGTCAGACAGGCTTCGCTATGTTCTGCTCTGGTTCTGTACAGGAAGTTATGGACCTCTCTGCAGTTCCTCACCTCGCTACTCTCGAGACACAGGTTCCGTTTATCAACTTCTTCGACGGTTTCCGCACATCTCACGAGTATCACAAGATCGAGGAGATGGACATGGAAGACATCCGTCCGCTCGTAAATCAGGAATACATCAAGCGTTTCCGCGACCGTGCCCTCACTCCTGAGCGCCCTGTTACACGCGGTACTGCTGAGAACCCTGAGACATTCTTCACACACCGTGAGGCTTGCAACGAGTACTACGACCGCATCCCTGAGGTAGTGGAGAAGTACTGCCAGGAGATGACTAAGATCACCGGTCGTGAGTATCACCTCTTCAACTACTACGGAGCTGAAGACGCTGAGAACGTAATCATCCTCATGGGTTCTGCTACAGAGCCTGCACGTGAGGCTATCGACTACCTCAACAAGCAGGGCAAGAAGGTAGGTATGGTTGCTGTTCACCTCTATCGTCCGTTCTCTGTTGACTTCCTTAAGAAGACTCTTCCCGCTACTGTTAAGCGCATCGCTGTGCTTGACCGCACTAAGGAGCCGGGTGCTGAGGGCGAACCTCTGTACCTCGACGTTAAGTCAGCTCTCTACAACGACGAGCGCAAGCCGCTTATCGTTGGTGGCCGTTACGGTCTCGGTTCTTCAGATACAACTCCTGCTAAGATTGTTGCTGTATTCAAGAACCTCGAGCTTCCGCAGCCTAAGAACCACTTCACAGTGGGCATCGTTGACGACGTTACATTCACATCACTTCCTGAGGAGGAAGAGATCCCGATGGGTGGCGACGACCTGTTCGAGGCTAAGTTCTACGGACTCGGTGCTGACGGTACTGTAGGTGCCAACAAGAACTCAGTACAGATTATCGGTAACAACACCAACAAGTACTGCCAGGCTTACTTCTCTTACGACTCAAAGAAGTCAGGTGGTTTCACTTGCTCACACCTTCGTTTCGGCGACAGCCCCATCCACAGCGCATACCAGGTAAATACTCCTAACTTCGTGGCTTGCCACGTTCAGGCTTACCTCCACATGTATGACGTTACACGTGGTCTTCGCAAGAACGGCTTCTTCCTGTTGAACACTATCTTCGACGGTGAGGAACTCGTAAACTTCATTCCTAACAAGGTTAAGCGTTACTTCGCTCAGAACAACATCACAGTTTACTATATCAACGCCACTAAGATTGCTCAGGAGATTGGTCTCGGCAACCGTACCAACACCATCCTCCAGTCTGCATTCTTCCGCATCACAGAGGTAATTCCTTTGGATCTCGCAGTAGAGCAGATGAAGGCATTCATCGTTAAGTCTTACTCAAAGAAGGGTCAGGACGTTGTTGACAAGAACTTCGCAGCCGTTGACCGCGGTGGTGAGTACAAGCAGCTCACTGTTGATCCGGCATGGGCTAACCTCGAGGACGAGGCTCAGAAGGAAGACAACGCTCCCGCATTCGTTAAGGAGCTCGTTCGTCCTATCAACGGCCAGGCTGGTGACTTGCTGAAGGTTTCTGACTTCGTTAAGCACAACACCGTGGACGGTACATGGGAGAACGGCACTTCTGCATTCGAGAAGCGTGGTGTAGAGGCATTCGTTCCGGTATGGAACGTCGAGAACTGTATCCAGTGTAACAAGTGTTCATTCGTTTGTCCTCACGCTGCCATCCGTCCGTTCGTTCTTACAGACGAGGAGCTTGCTGGCATCGAGGGTCTCGAGACTCAGGAAATCAAGGCTCCGGCTGCTCTGAAGGGTATGCACTTCCGCATTGAGACTTCTGTACTCGACTGTCTTGGTTGCGGCAACTGTGCCGACGTCTGCCCGGGCAAGAAGAACAAGGAGACTGGTGAGCTTGAGAAGGCTCTCAAGATGGTTCCGTTCAACGTTGACGCAGAGGACATGCAGAAGGAAGCACAGAACTGGGAGTACCTCGTTCACAACGTTGCTTCTAAGCAGGATCTCGTAGACATCAAGCAGAGCCCGAAGAACTCTCAGTTCGCTCAGCCTCTGTTCGAGTTCTCTGGCGCTTGCTCTGGTTGCGGTGAGACTCCGTACGTTAAGCTCATCTCTCAGCTCTTCGGTGACCGTCAGATGATTGCCAACGCTACTGGTTGTTCTTCTATCTACTCAGCTTCTATCCCGTCAACACCTTACACAAAGAACGCTAAGGGTCAGGGTCCGGCATTCGACAACTCATTGTTCGAGGACTTCTGCGAGTTCGGTCTTGGTATGGTACTCGGTAACAAGAAGATGAAGGAGCGCATCTGCCACCTCCTCGAAGAGGCTAAGGCTAACGAGCATGCTACTGCAGAGTTTGTTGCTGCTGCTGACAACTGGATGGCTAACATGAACGACTCAGAGGGTTCAAAGAAGGCTGCTGCAGAGCTGAAGCCGCTCATCGCTGCTTGTGCAGAGAAGGGTTGCCCGGTTTGCGCAGAGCTCAAGACTCTCGACCACTACCTCGTAAAGCGCAGCCAGTGGATTATCGGTGGCGACGGTGCTTCTTACGATATCGGTTACGGTGGTCTCGACCACGTATTGGCTTCTGGTGAGGACGTTAACATCCTCGTACTCGATACTGAGGTTTACTCTAACACTGGTGGTCAGTCATCTAAGTCTACTCCGCTCGGCGCTATCGCACAGTTCGCTGCTCAGGGCAAGCGTATCCGTAAGAAGGACCTCGGCTTGATGCAGACAACATACGGCTACATCTACGTAGCTCAGGTGGCTATGGGTGCTGACAACGCTCAGACTCTGAAGGCTATCCGTGAGGCAGAGGCTTATCCTGGACCGTCTCTCGTTATTGCTTACGCTCCGTGTATCAACCACGGTCTGAAGCGTAAGGGCGGTATGGGTCGCTCACAGAACGAGGAGAAGCTCGCTGTTGACTGCGGTTACTGGCACCTCTGGCGCTTCAACCCGCTGTTGGCTGACGAGGGCAAGAACCCGTTCACACTCGACTCTAAGGCTCCGAAGTGGGAAGACTTCCGCGACTTCCTCCTTGGTGAGGTTCGTTATCTGTCAGTACAGAAGGCATTCCCGAAGGAGGCTGACGAGCTCTTCACACAGGCTGAGAAGATGGCTAAGCTCCGCTATCAGACCTACGTTCGCAAGAGCCAGGAGGACTGGAGCGAGCAGCTCTAATAAGCAATATTAATACAATTAATCTATAAGAAACGGCAACATTGAATAATACAGATATTCGATGTTGCCGTTTTTTACAGATATACATTATAATATATATAGGTAGATAAAATCATATAGGATAATGAACGAGACAATTAAAACTCTGGAGACACGCCGTAGCGTACGCTGCTTTGACGCAGAAAGAATGCCGTCTGAAGAGATGATAAAGCAGATTGTAGAGGCTGGCGAGTATGCACCTACGGGTAGAGGAAAGCAGTCGCCACGCATTGTGGTGGTTACCAACAAGCAGACACGCGACCTTCTTTCCTCTCTTAACGCACGTGTGATGGGCGTAGAGAGCGATCCTTTCTATGGCGCACCTGTCATTCTGCTTGTCCTTGCAGACCGCGAACGTCCCACATACATTTATGACGGTTCGCTCGTGATGGGCAATCTGATGAATGCCGCCCACTCTTTAGGACTTGGCAGCTGCTGGATTCATCGCGCCAAGGAGATTTTCGATTCGGAAGAAGGCAAGGCTCTGCTGAAGGAATGGGGCATCGAAGGCAACTATGAAGGCATCGGACACGTGGCTCTCGGTTACGCAAAAGGCGATGTAAGAGAGGCAATGCCAAGAAAAGAAGACTATGCCGTATGGGTAAGATAAGACCATAAAAAAAAGACGACAAAAGCAACATATAACTACAAATACGACATCAATATTGTGTTGTATTGAGCTTATAATGTTGCTTTTGTTGTCTTTTATTATTTTGTTTTGTTTGCCATCACTATGACATCAGCTTTAAGATAGCTAATCCTCGAAGCCTTCACTCTTTATAACGCTTATACCGTCAATGAGTTCGGGAGCGCCACCGCCACGAGTAATGTCGCTGTAAGCCTTGCGCTGATCTGACATTTCAATGCTGATATCACGACGGACATGTCGGTCTGGGTCTCTCAGACTATGGGAGAACAGCCATTCGTACGTCTTCTTCAGATAGAAGACACGAGCCGGAGCTCCATGACCAGCTCCCTGCCACCAGTTATAAAGCAGTCGTTGGTCGTTACCTTCGCTCTTCAGTTTCTCCACCACCGTCTTCGAACAGTTAACCGATACGGCACGGTCAGCCGTTCCATGAATAATCCAGAACGGCAGTTTTCCAAGTCCGCTGACGTCCTTTAACGACGTGCCACCGCAAAGAGCCATACCCGCTGCTATTCGGTCGGGATAAGTGCCGCAGACGTCCATCGTGCCATAACCGCCCAGACTCATGCCTATGACATACACTCGTGTGGTGTCACAAGGATAGCGTTTTGCCACCCAGTCGAGCACGTCCATCACCTTCTTAGGACTCCATGCTCCACCAGGATTCTGCGGCACAATGGTAAGCGCCTCTATCTCACGGCCCTTCACTATGGCATCAAGCGGACCATATCTTCTCACACGGTCCAGATTGCGTCCGCAAAGGCTGGCACCATGCAGAAAGATAACAACCGGAGTCTGCTCCTGAGAATAAAAATAGTCAATAGGAGTATATACCCAGAAATTATAACCGTCAGGTATCGAGTCCTTCACAGCACGCAGAAAGTCATGGGCAGACAATCTCATAACCGACATAAGAAGGACCATAAATAGCAATATTCTCTTCTTCATATCCCAAAGTTAGTAATTATTCAGCAAAGCCGCACATAAATTCAACTTCTTTACAAGACGTTAATAGGCGTTTACACAAAAAAAATACGTATCTTTGCAAGTACGATATCCGACGATATCGTAATCGTCAATATATGAAATAATCAAATAGGATATGGAAGTAATAAAGACTGATATTGAAGGTGTGGTAATAATAGAGCCACGCATATTCAAGGATGCCCGAGGATATTTCTTCGAGAGTTTTTCACAAAGGGAGTTTGACGAGAAAGTACGTCATATTGACTTTTGTCAGGACAACGAGAGCATGTCATCCTATGGTGTCATGCGAGGACTGCATTTCCAGCGTCCACCTTATACGCAGAGCAAGCTTGTGCGTTGCGTAAAAGGCGCCGTACTTGACGTGGCTGTGGACATACGCAAAGGCTCGCCCACATACGGCAAACATGTTGCTGTGGAACTCACAGAGGACAATCACAGACAGTTCTTCGTACCGCGCGGCTTCGCGCATGGTTTCGCCGTACTTAGCGAAACTGCCGTTTTCCAGTATAAGTGTGACAACTTCTACCATCCTGAAGCAGACGGAGGCATATCCATTCTTGACGATTCGCTCGGCATTGACTGGAAAATTCCAACAGAACATGCCATCCTTTCAGAGAAAGACACAAAGCATGATCTGTTGAAAGACTTCGACAGTCCGTTCGACATCAATGTAGACTTGTATAAATAATCAAATATCTTCAAATTCAATGAATATATTAGTAACAGGTGCCAATGGTCAGCTTGGCAACGAAATGCGTATCGTTAGCAAGAACTCTGCTGACCATTATATTTTTACGGATGTCAATCAGGTGGAAGGTCAGGAGACCACTTACCTTGATATCACAGATATGGAAGCCATCCGCAAGATGGTGAACGACAACGATGTGAAAGCCATCATTAACTGTGCCGCATGGACCAACGTGGACGCATGCGAGACAGACGAGAAGCTGGCAGCTTTGGCTGAGAAGCTAAATGCTGACGCTCCTGAGAACCTTGCAAAGGCAATGAAGGAGGCAAACGGCATTCTCATTCAGATAAGCACAGACTACGTTTTCGGCAAAGAGCCATACAACGTGCCTTGCAACCCTGACCAGAAGGGAACACCAACCGGTGTTTATGGAATGACAAAGCTCCATGGCGAGCAGAAAATCATTGCCACCGGCTGTAAGTATGTCATCATCCGTACTGCATGGCTCTATTCGGAGTTCGGCAAGAACTTTTGCAAGACAATGCTGAACCTTACAGCCACCAAGCCTCAGCTGAAGGTGGTGTTCGACCAGTGTGGCACTCCTACCTACGCTCTCGACCTTGCCAATGCCATCCAGACCATTATGGAAAAGATGAAGACAGAAGCAGACAATGCAAAATACGTAGGCGTCTACCACTTCTCTAATGAAGGTGTATGCTCCTGGTACGACTTCACACAGATGATTGCACGTATCTCCGGTCATACCGATTGCGACATCCAACCATGTTACAGTTCAGAATATCCCTCTCCCGTGACTCGTCCTGCCTACTCTGTCCTCGACAAGCGAAGCATCAAGGAAACCTTCGGAGTGAAGGTGCCTTATTGGGTTGACTCATTGGAGAAATGCATAGCAAACCTTGAGACTAAATAATTTAACACTAATCATTAAAAAACAGAAGAGAATGAAGAACATTATCATAACTGGTGGAGCCGGATTTATAGGCTCGCATGTGGTAAGACTGTTTGTAAACAAGTATCCAGAATACCACATCATCAACATCGATAAGCTCACATACGCTGGCAACCTTGCCAACCTCAAGGACATCGAGGACCGTCCTAACTATACATTCGTGAAGTGCGACATCTGCGACTTCGAGACAATTATGGACGTGATGAAAAAGTACGAGGTGGACGGAATAATCCATCTTGCAGCAGAAAGCCACGTCGATCGTTCCATTAAGGATCCCTTCACATTCGCACGCACCAACGTTATGGGTACGCTGACGCTGCTTCAGGCAGCAAAGCTGTATTGGGAAAGCCTGCCTGAGAAGTACGAAGGCAAGCGCTTCTATCACATCTCCACCGACGAGGTTTACGGAGCACTGGAGCTTACCAATCCCGAGGGCATAGAGTCGCCTTTCACAACAAAGGCTTCTTCTGAGCATCATCACGCCTACGGCACCGAGTTCTTCCTGGAGACAACAAAGTATAACCCCCACTCTCCTTACTCGGCATCAAAGGCATCGAGCGACCATTTCGTACGCGCATTCCACGACACCTACGGCATGCCTACCATCGTGACCAACTGCTCTAACAACTATGGTCCTTACCAGTTCCCGGAGAAGCTAATCCCTCTCTTCATCAACAATATCCGCCATCGCAAGCCTCTGCCCGTTTACGGCGAGGGTCTCAACGTCCGCGATTGGCTCTACGTGGAGGACCACGCACGTGCCATCGACCTTATCTTCCATAAGGGCAAAGTGGCTGATACATACAATATCGGCGGCTTCAACGAGTGGAAGAACATCGACATCATCCACGTGCTTATCAAGACTGTTGACCGTCTGCTCGGTCGTGAGGAAGGAGAGGACCTCAACCTTATCACTCACGTGACAGACCGTATGGGTCACGATATGCGTTATGCAATCGACTCTCGCAAACTCCAGTGCGAACTCGGCTGGGAGCCGTCGCTTCAGTTTGAGGAAGGCATCGAGAAGACCGTACGCTGGTATCTCGACAATCAGGAGTGGATGGACAACGTAACGTCTGGCGACTACCTGAAGTATTACGAAAGCATGTATAAGGACAGATAATCCTACAAACACAAAGCAGCGGTTACATCATATAAAAGTAACCGCTGCTTTTGTTTTTTATTTATTTTCATACATATACATACAGCAAGAGATCGGACTGAAATATCAATCCGACCTCTTGCTGTTTTTGTATCTTAAAACTTGCCTATAAATAAAGGCTATCTATTATTTTTAACGGATGCGGTCCGCAGCTCTCACCAGCTTCTCGTCATGCAGGATGCCGGCACGCGCCATCACATTAAGGATGACAGCCACAGCAGGCAGACATGCCACGAACGCAATATGGAACGAAGCCGAAGGATCGATGACGTTTCTTGTCACCACACCGAGAACAATATACCATGCTACGAGCAGAAACTCGTTACACAGACAAAGGCTCGCCTGAAGCTTTCTGTTACGGAAGAGGAAGATGGTGCCGAGGCTGAGCACGCTGCTGAGAAGCAGGATGCCGAACAAGCCACAAACCGAATAGTCCACCGAATCACCCTTATCCAAGAACAGATTGTTGAGCTTGAAGCTTGCGCCCATTCCTGCTGGTTCCACAGTGCCTAAAGGCTGGCACAGACAAACCACAGAAACGATGAACGCAATCAGAAGAAATATGCTTTGCTTACGCTGTATCATATTCTTACGTGTATATGCTATACATTAATAATATATGCGCCACACATTAAGCCTGCTCCTGAACGGGGGCATTGTCCTGAGCGGGGTCGCGATAATACACATTTCCCTCAATGAACTCCTCAGTGGCAAGCAGCGTCGGCTTCGGAAGCTTCTCATAGTAGCGTGAGATCTCAATCTGCTCACGATTCTCAAAAACCTCCTCAAGCGAGTCGTTGTAGGATGCAAACTCAGCAAGTTTCTTGTTGAGGTCCTGCTTGATCTCCACTGAAATCTGGTTAGCACGCTTAGCGATGATAGCAACACTCTCGTAAATGTTTCCGGTTTCCTCACACAGGTCCATGATGTTGCGTGTGACTGTGTTTACCGGTGCTTTTGACTTTTTATAATCCATTTGTATACTAATATGTATTTTTTATTTTCAGTCCTTTGTCACTTCCTTGCACTTGCTGATGAATTTCTCAGCCATGCTCTTGTTCTTCGAGTCTGGATATTCGTTAATAAATCCGTAGCACTCGTCCTCTGCGTCCTGGAAGCGCTCCAGCTTCTTCTCCTCCACACTCTGCTGCGCCAGCTCAAACTTACTCTTCATGACAAGAAGGGCGAATTTCTCACGCAGTTTCGTATAAGGATAGTCCTTCAGCGCGTTCTGCGAAGTGATAATGCAAGCCTCATAGTTGTTGCCGCCATAGGTGCAGTTGCCGAAATACTGTCCGAGGTCATAATAGAGCTGAGCCGAGTAAAACTCCTTCAGCACGAGCTTGTCCTGCAATTCGAAGAGCAGATTCTGTGCTTCCTCTCTGCGCGATCCGTCCGGGAAAAGGTCCAGATACTCCTGAAAAGCGGAGATGGCGTTCACCGTCTGCGACTGGTCGAGACGCGGCTCCGGCGTGCAGTTGTAGAGGCTCATACCGATAAAGAATTCGGCTTCCTCTGCATAAGCGCCCTTTGGATAATTCTGATAGTATTTCTTGAATGCTGCGGCAGCACCCTCATAGTCTTTGGTGTTATATTCAGACATAGCGAGCATGTACAGACTCTCCTGGGCATTGTCCGTTCCTTTCTGTAGCGTCACAAGTCCCTGAAGCAAAGTGGAGGCACGCACATACTTGCCATTAGCGAAGCATTCCTTGGCGTATTCGTATTTGTAGGTATTATCCGTTGTCTTGTATACCCTGTTGAATTCGTTGGCGCAACTGGTAAACAATAGCGCCGAAAGAAGTATGCCGAATATCGATTTCTTCATATTATAACTCGTTTTGAATTGCAAAAATACACATTATTCCCCGATTCTCAAAACGATGTTCTCCTTTTTTAAGTAGATGTACGCCTTTTTTAAGTAAAAATCAGCATTCACTTGCCTATTTACAGGCTTTTTAGTATTTTTGCCAATCATCGGAGTCCGTTTTGACTTACGCAAACAGCTCCATAACCATTTATCTGATATGGATTTCAAGATAACATCAAGATTCGCCCCCACCGGCGACCAGCCACAGGCCATCAAGAGTCTGACGGAGGGAATACGTCAAGGCGACAAGGCACAGGTGCTGCTCGGTGTGACAGGTTCGGGAAAGACGTTCACGATGGCTAATGTAATCGCCAACATCGGACGCCCCACCCTTATCCTCAGCCACAACAAGACGCTTGCCGCCCAGTTGTACGAGGAGATGAAAGGTTTCTTCCCGGACAACGCCGTGGAATACTATGTTTCGTACTATGACTATTACCAGCCGGAAGCCTACCTGCCTTCGTCGGACACATACATAGAGAAAGACCTCGCCATCAATGAGGACATCGACAAGCTTCGCCTCTCTGCCGTCAGCGCCCTGCTCTCTGGCAGAAAGGACGTCATCGTCGTGTCGTCCGTATCGTGCATTTACGGTATGGGCGGTCCTACGGCTATGGCCAACAGCGTCATAAGCGTTAAGCGTGGCGACACCATTGAGCGCAACATGTTTCTGCGCAAACTCGTTGACGCACTCTACATCCGCAACGACATCGACTTGGTGCGTGGTACGTTTCGCGTAAAGGGCGACACGGTGGACATAGCAATGGCTTACAGCGACAACATTCTGCGCATAACATGGTGGGACGACGAGATAGACTCGATAGAAGAGCTCGACAGCGTGACGTTCCATCGCTTGGCTTCTTTCGAGGAATATCAGATTTATCCTGCCAATCTCTTTGTCACTTCCAAGGAACAGACCGAGCATGCCATCCGTCTTATTCAGGACGACCTGCTCAAGCAAGTGGATTTCTTCAACGACCTTGGCGACCATATCCGTGCGCAGCGCATCAAGGAACGCGTCGAGTATGACATGGAGATGATAAAGGAGCTTGGACATTGTTCGGGCATTGAGAACTATTCGCGCTACTTCGACGGACGCGAACCAGGCGAACGTCCTTACTGCCTGCTCGACTTCTTCCCCAAGGACTATCTCATGTTCATCGATGAGAGTCACGTCAGCGTACCTCAGATAGGCGCCATGTATGGTGGCGACCGCGCCCGCAAGCAGAACCTTGTGGAATACGGATTCCGTCTGCCTGCCGCCTTTGACAACCGTCCGTTGAGGTTTGAGGAATTTATGGAGATGACCAATCAGGTGGTGTACGTATCTGCCACACCTGCCGACTTCGAGATGAACGAGGCTGAGGGTGTTGTCGTAGAGCAGATTATCCGTCCCACCGGACTCCTCGACCCCATCATTGACGTACGTCCGAGCGAGAATCAGATTGACGACCTGCTGGAAGAGATTCTCATACGTAAGGAGCATGAGGAGCGCGTGCTTGTCACCACGCTGACGAAGCGTATGGCTGAGGAGTTGACGGAGTATCTGCTCTCTCACGACGTACGCGCCAACTATATCCATAGCGACGTAGCCACTCTTGACCGCGTGAAGATAATGAACGACCTGCGAGCCGGCGTTTACGACGTGCTCGTCGGCGTAAACCTTCTGCGTGAGGGACTTGACCTTCCTGAAGTGTCGCTCGTTGCCATACTGGATGCCGACAAGGAAGGCTTCCTCAGAAGCCATCGCTCGCTTACCCAGACTGCCGGACGTGCCGCACGTAACGTCAACGGTATGGTGATAATGTACGCTGACCGCATCACGGACAGCATGCAGAAGACCATCGACGAGACAGCCCGCCGCCGACAGATACAGCTGCGCTACAACGAGGAGCACGGCATCGTGCCGCAACAGATCCGTAAGGACATCAAGGGTTCGCTTGCTTCTCTCTCACAGTCGGCTGACGGTCAGCCTGTTGCCACCGCTTCGTCAAGCAGTTCAAGCACCGGCACAAAGCCTAAGCAGTATCAGCCGTATATCGAGCCTGACACGTACGCTTACGCTGCCGACCCGATAGTGAAGCGTATGACGAAGAAGCAGCTGGAGAAGAGCATCGCTGACACCACCCTGCTTATGAAGGAGGCTGCCAAAAACCTCGACTTCCTGCAAGCGGCACAATATCGCGACGAGATTGTAAGGCTTCAGGATTTGCTCGAAAACCAGCAAGATTGACGTAAAATTACGTTAAGCCGTAACAAATAACATACTGCAACGAGTATGTAATATACAAAGTTTCACTAACTTTGCACTTGTCAAAGCGCCGCAAACGCATTGACAAGTACAAATTAATGCAATCATAAACAAAAAAAGGAACCATAAAAATGATTAGAAATCTGATTATAGCTATCCTTCTCTGCAGTCCGCTTTTCTGCCAGGCGCAGAGCGAATGGGAAACTCCGAACGCCGTAAAGCCCAAAACCGAGAAGCCTAAGAAAGCCGATAAGGAAGAGGCTAAGAAGGAAGCGGTCAAGGACATAAAGGACTGGAAGTACATCCAGGAGGGCGCCGTACCTGAGGTTGACGGCAAGGTGGTGTTCTCCTCAGACATCGAACTGCCAGGCATGACAGCCGAAGAGATTTACGACAAGACATACGCTGCCTTGGACACTCTCGCACACAGCGAGAATCAGATACAAAGCGGCATTGCTATCGTCAACCGCAAGCAGCACATCATAGCAGCCCGCTATACGGAATGGTTGGAATTTTCAAGATCGTTTATCTCGGTAGACCGCACCAAGTTCAATTACGCCATCATCGCCAAGTGCGCCGACGGCAAGCTGCACGTAACACTCGAACGCATATCGTACAGCTATGACGAAGATCGCCCGTCAGCCATGCACACCACTGCCGACAAATGGATAAACGACAAGAACGCCGTCAACAAGAAGCGCACCAAGCTGCTCATAGGTCCGGCTAAGTTCCGCCGCAAGACCATTGACCGCAAGGACCAGATATTCACATTCATAAAAGAAGCATTAACAACCAAATAGATATGAACGACAACACACAGAACCAGCAGCCCGTCGCTGACAATGAGCAGCAGCCTGTCATAAGCGAGGCTCATGACGAAGCTGCCGACATTGAGGAAGTGTCAGTGGTACGTCCTCCGAGGCATCATCGCCGCGAGCCACAAGAAGACAAGTACTTCAAGATACGCAACATACTGAACATCATCTTTATGCTCGGAGCCGTTGTCGGCATGGCCGTATTCTATTTCGGCACACGCACCACCGGCACCATCATCATCATCACGGCCATAGCATTCAAGGTTATTGAATGCTTCTTCCGATTAATAAGACAATGACAAAAAACATCATCCTGAACTTCCGTCTCAAGGCAGCAGCCGTCATCTTATGTCTGACCGGCCTTGCGACGGCAGCCCAAGCACAGATAAGGGACGACGAGTTCGACAACTTCACGCAGAACGATGAAGGCGTGATGAGCCGCCGAAACCAGCGAAACATAGCCGACTCGCTCGGCACTGACAAGGAGATTCCACGCGGACTGAAGGTGTGGACCGTCGACTCACGCTTCGGCGACATCAGACCGGCAGAGGTCGACACGATGTCGCACATGTTCCCCAACACCATCTTCACCACCGGACTAAGAGGACAATACAATACCACCGGCAACCTTGGTGCACCGCGCATCAACCGCATCTTTGTGGACAGACCTGAGTCAGGCGAACAGTTTGTCTTCTCGCAGCCTTACGATTACGTAGTCACTCCCGTGGATGAGTTCCACTTCACCAACACGCTGTCGCCGTTCACCAACCTCACCTACAACAATGCCGGCAACCGCACTAATGGTGAGGACCATCTTACTGCCAAGTTCGGCGTCAACGCCGGCAAGCGCATTGGTGCAGGATTCAATTTCGACTACCTTTACGGCAGAGGCTATTACTCCAGCCAAAGCACATCCCACTTCAAGTATTCGATGTACGGATCGTATATCGGCGACCGTTATCAGGCCCATATCCTTTTCTCCACCATCCGTCAGAAGGTGACGGAGAACGGTGGCATCACGGACGACGAATACATCAAGCATCCTGACAGCTTCGACGACAATTTCGCCACAAACGAGATACCGACAGTACTGCAGCAGAACTGGAACCGTAACGACAACCAGCACCTCTTCCTTACACACCGTTACAACCTTGGCTTCAGCCGTAAGGTGAAGATGACGGAGGAGGAGATTGCGGCACGCAAGTTCGCAATGGAGTCGATGAAGGAGAACCAGGCAAGCAAGGAGAAGGAGGAGGCACGCCGCAAAGCGGAGAAAGAGGGACGCACCTTCGACGAGCGCAGCTACGAAAAAGCATCGGCGGGCGGACGTCCAGAGGGCGCAAGGATTGCCGGAGCCGAACCTGCCAAGACCGAAACAGAAGCAGAAATGGCTGGCGAGGGACGCATAGCAGTCAATGGCAAAGCAGCCGCAGACAGTCTGAGCCTCATCGACGAGAAGAAGAAGGAGGAAGAACAATGGATGAAGACGGAATACGTGCCCGTCACAAGCTTCATCCACACAATGAAGTACGACAACTTCAGACGCATCTACCAGGCATACCAGACACCTGCCGACTTCTACAAGAACACGTTCGACAACGTCGGAATTGTCTCAGGCGACTCCATTCTGGACAAGACTTCGCACTATCGCCTCCAGAACACCTTCGCCGTTTCGCTCCTCGAGGGATTCAACAAGTGGGCGAAGGCAGGACTCAAGGCGTTTGTCACGTCAGACCTGCGCCACTTCACCCTACCCGACTCCACACGCTCCACAACGTCATACACGGAGCATAACCTGAGCATCGGAGCGCAACTCATAAAGCGTCTCGGACGCACGTTCCATTATGACGTCACGGCAGAGACATGGCTTGTGGGCAAGGACGTGGGAAGCCTGAAGGTGGACGCCAACGCTGACGTCAACTTCGCGCTGTTCGGCGACACAGTCCGTTTGGCAGCATGCGGTTTCTTCCATTCCGTCAAGCCGTCGTTTTATTACCGCCACTATCATGCCAAGCATTACTGGTGGGACAACGACGGCCTCTCGAAGATTATCCATTCACGTGTGGAGGGCGTCTTCACATACGAGAAGACCAACACCACGCTGCGCGTAGCCTTCGACAACCTCAAGAACTACACATACTTTGCGATGTCGTACGACGTGGATGCAGACACAAAGGCACGCACAGCCAATACCGTAAGGCCGCGCCAGAGCGGAAGCCCCATCAGCCTGTTGACGCTCTCGCTCGAGCAGAACTTCAAGTTGGGACCGCTCCATTGGGAGAACCTCGTGACCTATCAGAAGTCGTCCAACAACGACGCTCTGCCCGTGCCCGACCTCAACGTATACACCAACCTGTATCTGAAGTTCCGCATAGCAAAGGTTCTGAAGTGCGATTTCGGTGCCGACGCCCGATACTTCACCAAGTATTACGCGCCAGACTACAGCCCGGCATTGGGACAGTTCTGCGTGCAGGAAGGCAACAGCCGCACGGAAGTGGGCAACTACCCCGTAGTGAACGTCTACGCCAACTTCCACCTCCAGCACACACGCTTCTTCGTAATGATGAGTCACGTGAACGCCGGACAGGGCAACCGCAACTACTTCTTCACGCCGCACTATCCGCTCAACGAAAGAATCTTCCGCTTCGGCATAAGCTGGAACTTCTTCAACTAAGCAACCCTTCGTAAACAATAAAGGCAACAAAGGACAACAACGTATCCATCACCCATCCGGTTAAGGATACAATAACAATGTCCCTTGTTGCCTTTTTTTTTAAAAAACTGAGAACAATTTGTTTTGTGGTATGTAAAAGTATTCGTACTTTTGAAAATTAGATCATACGAAATATTTTTATTGCTAATTATAAAACTTATGCAATACCCTCTTATATCAGAATATCTCGCCGCAATTCGCGATGCTGATGACAATCTTGACAAACTCAGCCATCTGGTGCCCGTGCTGGACAAATACGGCGAGCCGTATCGTAGCAGCGGTGCGTTTGCCGTCGTGTTCAAGATGAAGGACGAGCAAACAGGCAAATGCTATGCCCTGAAGTGTTTCACCGAGGAACAGGAAGGTCGTGCGGAAGCTTACCGCCAGATAGCCGAGGAACTGGAGTTTGTTTACTCGCCTTACATCACTTCCGTCAAATATCTGGAGAAGGAGCTTTTCGTTGACAGCAACTGTGAGGACGAAGAGTTCCCAGTGTTGCTGATGGATTGGATTGAGGGCGAGACGATGGAGACGTATGTTGCCGCTAACTATACGGACACTCACGCTATGTCGATGCTCTGCTACCGTTTCTGCAAAATGGCGGCTTGGCTTCGCTCGCAGTCGTTCGCTCATGGCGACATCAAACCCGACAATATCATGGTGCGCCCTGACGGTTCTCTTACATTGGTGGATTATGACGGGATGTTTGTGCCAGCTATGAAAGGTCAGAAGTCGCCGACCGTCGGCACCAAAGACTTCTCGCATCCCCTTCGCACCATCGATGACTTCGACGAAACCATTGACGATTTCGCCTTGGCTTCCATTGCCCTCTCGTTAAAAGCGATATCCCTTAATCCGTCTCTGTTAGACGAGTACGGAGCCGCCGACCGTCTCCTCTTCTCAGCCGCCGATTATATAGATTTGAGCAAGAGCAAAACCTTCACCGCCCTGCAAGGCTTGTTGGCAGATGAGGAAGCAAGAACCCTCATGTCAATGTTCCTGTTAGCCAGCGCCAAAAAGAACTTATCCATGTGCTCGTTCAGATTGTTCGACGTACAGAAGCCGAAGGAGGAGGAAGTATGGAGCACGGAGGTTACTGATGAGGATCTTAAAAATGCAGTGGAGGATGAATTTGGCGTAAAATATAGCAAGGATTGGAAGAGATTGCTTAAGGCACCAAAGAGCTTGAGTGGTAAATATTCAATTAGGAAAGGAGTGAAGGTTATTGGGAACTGGGCTTTTAAGTGGTGCAACTCTCTCACCAGCATAAATATTCCAAATAGTGTCACAACGATTGGACATTCGGTTTTTGCATTCTGCTACTCTCTCACCAGCATAAATATCCCAAATAGTGTCACAACGATTAGAAATTGGGGTTTGGGAGCGTGCAAATCCCTCACCAGCATCACAATTCCGAATAGCGTAGTTACAATTATCGGTAATCCTTTTAATGAATGGCATGGTAATTTGTATAATGAATCAAAAGCTTTTCAGGTTGTATTTAGAGCCTTATAACTAACCATAACTTACTATGACTAACTAACCATAAAGTCTTGATTTTCAATACTCTTTGATTTTTAACACTTTCTGAGTGCTTTTTGGCAGTTCCCGATTTTCCACATATTTTTGCAGCGTATTTCTACCGTGGAGAATTTGCGGAGCTTTTATTTTGTCATATCGTGAACGTAGTTGACAAGGGTTTACGAGTGGTTACGATGAAGGACAGATTTGAAGCTGATAGGCAAAAAGCGTTATATCGTGGACTGGGTTGACAAAGGTTGTCAATGGTTCACTTCCGTTTACTCCATCGGTGGAATACTCAAAGTATGTAGAACATAGCAATATCAAAGAGTATGAGACCGACAAGAAAATGTGAATTTTGTGGCAAGACATTCGTGCCAAGAAGCGGTATGCAGAAATACTGTTCCGAGGAATGTCAGGCAGAGGCAAAACGTCTTAGGAAGAAAAGACAGCAGGACTTGATTAACGGTATTGAGCCAATCATGGATCTGCAACATCAGGAGTATCTTACCTTCTCCAAAGCTGCCATTCTGATGGGATGCACCCGACAGTATATCTACAAACTTGTGGCTAACGGCAAGTTGAAGGCATCAAGATTGAGCAGCAGAATGGCATTCGTTAGAAAGGCTGATATAGAGAAGATGTTTGAGGGTAATCCCTACAAGCGTGTGGTTCCTGCCAGCAAGAGCAAGCTCAGTAAAAAGGCAAAAACAGAAAAGCCAACACAAAATCAGGAACCAACAAAAGGGAAAGAGGAGAATGAGGTGCTTGACTATTATTCGGGCGAGGAAGTGATGTCCATTTATAAGGTCAAGAAGTCTTGGCTCTATACATCCGCCAAGCGCAACCAGATACCGATGTGCCGTATCGCTGGCAAGAACTATTACAGCAAACGACATATTGATGAGTTTTTCGGTACTGCCGTTGACATCCACTGCATCACCGAGTGGGTGACTGCTGATGATGTAGAGGAAGCCTTTAGCATGAGCAAGTCAGCACTTAGGGCATACACCTACCGCCATAAGATACCGACCAAACGTGAGTATGGTCGTACCTTTTATTCCAAGGAACATCTTGAAGAACTGCGTAGGACTGACCTTATGAGCGATGACAGCTATTATACCACAGAGCAAGTACAGCAGATATATGGTCTGACAAGTGCCAATATCTGCCATATCGTGAGAGTTCACCATATCAGCAAGGTAAAAGTGGGTGTAAAGAACCTGCTTTTGA
>OIYY01000161.1_pt1 | contig 52397 bp, 52 predicted proteins | sample 1588341 | NCBI WGS metagenome assembly OIYY01 (sample SAMN03283287) | human gut metagenome | biome: human-associated habitat; material: feces | host: Homo sapiens | place: Peru | collected 2012
ACCGTTGTGTAATAGCCGATAGTTTCCCCGATTTCAGAAACAGTTTCTGCGGCATAAGCAAAACGTGATTTTGTTTTCTTTTTAGCCTTCAAAAACTCCTTGTCAGTAATCGGATTGTTAATAAGGTTTGCAAGCTCTTCCTTGATTAAATTAATTGCAACATCTTTGCATTCGGGTTTAAAATTGCCTTGAATAAAGAAGTTGTTGCCGTCTTTAAACTGATAATGCTCGCAATTAATCATATTGAAAATCGGCTCAGACTGTTTTTCTACCAAGTTTTGATAAAGTCTTGAACTCGTCCCATCCCCAAAAATAATGCTGATTAAATCAAGACAAATCGTACCCTTCAAATCCGCAGCTCTCGGGCCGAGCCAGCCGAACATTACATAACCCGTATTCATGTGACCTGTTTGTTCAACAATTTTTGTAGACGTAATCGGCTGGTCAATCTCATTAACTCGTTTCGGTGAATTTCCACGACCTTTAAAATCGAATTCAGCCTCAACTTTTTTCAAAACTTCTTCACTGTCAAAATCTCCGACGATAATAGTTGTCATATTTTCCGGAGAATAGAAAGTTTTGTAGTAATTCATTATTTCATCACGAGTTACTTGTGAAATGATTTCTGGCGTGCCGATTACGTCGCGTTTATAAGGGTGTTTTTTGTACATGTTGAAATTGCAAGCGTTGTAAACTTTCGTCCAGTTTTGATCTTTACGCATTCTAATCTCTTCAATTACAACGTGACGTTCGCGTTTGTCGGTAACTTTCGGGTTATTTAAGTCGAATGGTGCTCCGATTTCTTCTTCCGGCAAAACGGGGTCTAGCATCATATCGGCGTGAAGTTCTATTGCAAGGTCTAAGTCTTTGCCTTCTGCACCTTTTGGAAGAGTAACGTAGTAGAAAGTGTAGTCTTTCCAAGTTGCAGCGTTTACGATTGCTCCTTTGGCTTCAAGAGTTCTGTCAAAATATCCGGCTTTATGTTTGTGAGTTCCTTTGAACATCAAGTGTTCCAGAAAGTGAGAAATTCCATTGATTTTATCATCTTCGTTGATAGAACCTGTTTTTACCCAAGTACTAACATTCACTAACTCGCCCTCTTTGTGTGCAAGAACGATTTTGTGCCCGTTTTCTCTTTCGTAAATCTCAATTTCTTTTGTCAAAAACGGATATTTCACTAATGATTTCTTCATAAACACCTCTTATTTGTGTTTATTATATCTAAAATCGGCTTGTAGGACAAGAGGAGATAAAACGCTATTCTAAAGTTTTTGTTGGGCAGGTATGTCCAACCGACTTATTTATTTTTTGCATCTTTGTTTAACAAAAGTGTTAATCCAGTGTTTGCAGCATAAGCTCCGGCTAGAAGTGTAAATAAACCGAACAATGACTTATTAGCTTTATTTTTAGTGTTGTCAAAACTTTTCATAAATAAGTAAAGAACTGGTAATGTCATAGAATTAATGATTAAATCTTGTGATATACTATTTTTTAGTGTATTTTTCTTTTTATTTTTAATTCGGCTTTCTGATTTTATAGCGTTAAAAAATGCGGTCTGAAATTTTTTAGCCTCATCAATTTCAGCTTCACTAGCTTCCATATTTGATAAAATTTTATTTTTTAGAGGAACTAAATCTTTTTGTTTTAAAATTTTTTGCTTGTATTCTTTTTTTGTTTGCAGGTATTCAAGAGTTGTTTGCAGGAAATTTTTATTGTTGTTTTTGTTTTCAAGAAAATCTTCTTTAGCTTTTTGTCGCGAAATCATTTCTATGTTATTAAATTTTTCATTTGAAACACTATTAGATAAATATAGTAAAGGAATTGTTGCTACAACTGGAACAAATGCGCCAGCTTCTTTATATTTGTTCTTTGTCATTTTATCAAGCACAAAAAATATTCCACCAAACGTTAAGCTGCCTGTTGCAAAAAATAAATTTAAGCCTGCGGTTATTTTTTTTGTATAATCCTGCGTTTTGTTATCTATTTGTTTAAGAGCTTCTAAATATTTATTTGGTTCATCAATTGTTGGTTGAAAGTTTTTAGCACTAAGATTAACATTGTGCATAAAGTTTTTATGTTTTATTATCTTAAAATCTGGAAAAAAGTTTTGTTCTTTAGGATATTGTGTATTGTTATAATAAGCATAGATAGGGTTCTTAGCAATAAACATTTGCCTTTCATCAGAAAGGTTTAAAAATAATTTTGGATTACTTAGTTTTTTCTCTGCGTTGCTTTGTCCAAGGGAATTTGTTTTATACATTCCATCAGCACGTTTTTTGTTTAATAAACCAAAAAGTAACATGGATAATGTTGTTACTCCAAGCATTAATGAAAACATTTTAGAGCCGGTTAATTTATATAATTTGTTTCCATCCAAATTTTCACCAAACTTGGTTATAATGAAAGCAAAAATAGCAGAAAAACATACTAGACTTGTTTTTTGCAGAGAGTTGAATTCTTTATTACACTGATTTATTTCTAAATCGAGGGTATCAACTGCATTTATCAAGGTTCTTCTTTTAGAAATATCAAATTGTTGTTGTTTGAAATTGTTCGTTGGTGAATTATTTGTAGAAATTTTTAACATACACATTCATTCCTATTAGGTATTTTATATAATAAAAATTATTTTTCAATAGATTGACATTAAAATGTTTTGTGTAATTATTATAATGTTTATAATAATGTGCACAAGGAGGATATTATGCAAATAACACCAGTAAACAATTTTAATTGCCAGACAAAATTAAAAATGAATAATTCTAAGTTAAAAAGTCGATATTCAGAAGAATTTACAAAAACAGATACAACTCAAGCAAATGAAATAAATTTTAAAGGTCGTTGTACAAAAGCATTTACTGTTTTAGGAGCTGCGTTTGGTGCTTGTTTTGGACCAGTTGGTGCAGGAATTGGTGCAGCTTTAGGAAATAAGTATGGTAATATGATTGACAAAGGTGCTGAAGAGTTCGAAAAATCTGGATTTGACAATAGTTATGAAGATCCGGATCCTTATAATATGAGTGGTAGATAAAATAATATAATTTAAAGAATTTTAAAAAAAAGTTATTTTAATAAATCGGTTGGGCATACCTGCCCAACCAACTTATTTTTTAGTGTGCGAATTCTCCAATTTGGCTATTGTATTCTTTATTACAATGATATAAAACTTTTAAATGAAGAAAGGAGTTTTTTATGCCAGAAGAAAACAAACATCACTTATTAAAAGTTATCGGAGTAATTATTGCAACATTTTTGGGAGCGTTTTTAGCTTTTTATTTAGCGGTAGATTTGACATTAAATAGAATGTTTAATCCGGAATATCAAATTCGAAAAATGGAAAAAACAATTAACAATATTCAAAAATTTGATGAAAGAATGATGGAAAATCCTTTTGTTCCCAAAATGTCACCAATGTTAGTTAATTTGGTTAAAGAGGCAAACGAATATAAAGTTATTGTTGACTTAAAGCTTCTCGGAGATGATGAAAAAAACGTTGATGTCAAGTTAGACAACAATATTGTAACTGTTTCAGGCGATATGCAGAAAAAAGAATTGAGAGGTGAAAAAATTATGAATTTTTCACAGTCTTTTTATCTTGATGAAAAATTGTTGTCTAACAAAATCATTAAAGAAAGAAAAGGTAATAAATACATAGTAACAATACCTTTTGAAGAATAAAGAGGTGCGTAGAAAGTTGCAAATGAGAGGGGATTATTAACGCTTATTGATTAGACGTAGGGTAGACTTTAGTCTACCTTATTATTTTGTAGAAACTCTTTAATCATATTATCAAGCTTTGTTTTCGTTTCACTATAAACTTTCATATTAGGTTCTCTAAAGCCGTCCATTCTATTTAACCAGCTAGGAAGATTACCTAAAACCGCTTTGTCATTGAAAAGATTTTCAAAGTTCAAAACAGTTTCTGCGATTTCATATTGTTCGTAAAATCCCATATTTTCTATAATTTGTGGCAGGAGATACATTACATCTTTATTCGAATACAATCTTTTTTCAGATAAAACTTTATCAAGAAGGTCTGATTTTAATTGATAAACATTCTTATTGCTAAAACTCATAAACCATTCTAATTTTGTAATGTTATCAATAAGTTTTTTATCAGAAATTATTTCATCTTTGTCCAACATTTTAGAAATATAATTTATGTCTTCTGACCCTTCTGATTTTTGAAGAATTTCTGGAAGCTTGGTTACTACAGCTTTATTATTGTATAATCTTTCATCGCTAAAGACTTGATCTACCAACTTATATCCCTTTTCATTTTTGCTATAACCGAGCAGTAGACCTAAATTATTAGCTACTTCTGAATTTTGTATCTCAGGATTATTAAGATATTTTCTAAGTAAAGATTTTCTGAATTTTAAATTATCATTGTCTGTTGTTTCCAAAATGTAACCCAATGCGCCGTTTAAATTATCGTTTTTGTAGAATTTTCCATTTGATAAATACAAATCTAAAAACTCGTTGATATTATGAGCGTCTTCTGGAGTTTTTATAGAATGTATAGCTGAGGTAATACCACTACTGTACATTCCTTCGCCATTAAGTAAAAATCTGTTTCTATATAATTCTGGAGTGTCAAAAAATCTATTAGCCAAATCAAATTTTCGCTTGTCATTTACACTCTCAACAATATTGGCAATATTATGTTTTATGTGCTTATTGTTGAATACATCTGGCGTATTTAGGTACTTGTCAAACAAACTATTCACATACCCTAAACGTTCATTATCTTTTGTAAAATATGCAATACGAGAAATTTCGTTACAGATATTAGCATTATTATACAATCTTTCATCACTCAAAAATTTATCAACAACTTCTTCTCTAATTCTTGCAGTATACTTTGGATTATCAGAACAAGCATTTGTATCTAAAATATCAGCATAAGCATAAAAATACGTTTTATCAAAACGTTCATCGCTCAGAACTCTCAATACAGAATTAATATTAGATTCATCAACGTAAGGTAGAGCCTCTGTGGCATTCTTCACAAGATTTTCGTTATTGTACAATCTTGGGTTGCTCATAATATAGTCAACAACTTTAGCCTGCTTTGTGCTTAATTCTCTACCACGAGAAAAAATAAGTTGTGACATATTTCTTCTAAGCGTTGGATTATTTATTAATTTGTCATCATCAAGAAGTTTGTTAACTAGCTGAATTTCTCTTTTTTTACCTGCAAGCTTTCTTTCACCAACTACATAACGACTTCTTTCGTCATAACGAATTTTTCTTTCCAACGCTTGCAATTTTGGTTCTGAAACTTCTGGCAAATCTGGGAAAATTTCATCAAGCGTCTTTTCAGGTTGCTTTATTTCTTCTTTAATTTGTGGTTCTGCTTTTTCTTCCTCTTGTTTTTTATTAATCGCAATTGCTGCAAGCGCAATAGCAGAACTCGCTCCAGCTAACGCAACAAAAGTTTGTTTGATTTTCTCTACTTGTGCGTCACTTGTTTTTGAAAACATATTTGTAAAACGATTAAATATTGATTTGTAATTTTTTCCTTCAAAGTTTGGTTGGTTTGTACTTATTTTTTCGACACGCATAATTTATCCCTTTTTCAGGTATCGTATCATGAGAAAGTCTGACATGCAAGCATGCTAACCCTTTACAGCTCCATCGTTTTCGCCTGATATAAAATATCTTTGCATAGCAAGGAAAAATATAATAATCGGAATTGTTGAAATTATGGAGCCGGCTGCAATAAAACGCCAGTTAGAGGAAAACATTCCTTGCAAATTGTTGATACCGACAGGCAAAGTGTACATTGAATCCTTTGTAAGCATAATACTTGGCCAAAGAAATTCGCCCCAAGAACCAATGAACGTGAAAACTGCAAGCACTGCTAAAGTAGGTTTAACCATTGGTAAAACTACTTTGATGAACATTTGAAAAACATTACAGCCGTCTACAATGGCAGCTTCTTCAACTTCTTTGGGAACTTTTAAAAACGCTTGGCGCATCAAGAATATTCCGAAGGCACTTACTGCGAATGGCATAACAAGCCCGATGTAGCCCATTACATTATTTACGCTATCTATCAAATGTAATTTTAAAGTTATTATGTAAACAGGTAGCATAATTGCTTGAAACGGTATCATAATTGTTGCAAGAATAGAGAAGAAAACAAATTTTTTGCCTTTAAAATTCATTCTTGCGAGCGGATAAGCTGCAAGTGATGAGAGAATTAAATTTAATAAAACAGTTAGTGCTGCAACAATTACACTGTTCCAAAAATAAGCCATAAAATCGACTTTCCCCCAAACATCGACGTAATTTGCGAAGGTAAAATCAGTCGGGATAAGTTTTGGCGGATACGCAAAAATATCTTCGCTCAACCCCTTGAGTGACGTTGAAGTCAGCCAAATAAAAGGGAATATTGAAAGTAGCGAAGTTAATATTAAAATTGTATGTATTGTGAATTTTTGCGTGAGTTTTTTTAACATAATTTTTATTTTATAACATGTTGGTATAAATGAAAAGGTTTAAATAAATTTATTAGCTCACTTAGTGATTTCTTTATTCATTAAAAATATTAAAATCCTGCAAACTTGTTACATTTTCCCTCTAATGTAAAGATTTTGTAATAGTTTGACATGTTTTTGGTACAATTAATAAAAAGTGGTAAAATAGCCGAGAATTAAGGGAAAAGAGATTATGAAGAAATTTTTGATGATGTTATTTACGACAATGCTTATGACTCTACAGTCTGCGCAAGCTATGAATGTAGACGAATTTATGGATAAGCATGTCGCGCCAATTTCTGACGCTGTCGCAAAATTAATTTTCTTCCCAATCAATATTTGCGGATGTGATGTTCCGTTAATTATTTTTTGGGTGCTAATTGCTGGTTTCTTTTTCACGTTCTATTTTAAAGGTATTTCTGTTTGGGGATTTAAACACGCGCTTGACGTTGTCGCAAAACCTGCTGAAAAACATAATGACGGATGTGGTGAAGTTTCATCTTTCCAAGCATTAGCAACCGCTTTATCAGGTACAATTGGTATCGGTAGCATCGCAGGTGTTGCTATTTCGATTTCAATTGGTGGACCGGGTGCAGCGTTTTGGATTTTTGCAGGCGCACTTTTGGGTATGTCAATTAAGTTTGTTGAAGCAACTTTAGCAGTAAAATATAGAAGATTTAACCTTGACGGTTCTGTTTCAGGTGGTCCTATGCACTATATCGCGCACGGTCTTACTAGAAAGAAAATGCGTTGGTTAGGTCAACCTTTGTCTGTATTATATGCAATACTTTGTATTGGTGGCGGTATTACAGGCGGTAATATGATTCAAATTAACCAAACAGCACACCAAATAGTATTCATTACCGGTGGTTCGCATAGTATTTTTCATGGCTATACTTGGTTAATCGGTTTAGTTGCAGCAGTTTTGATAGGTATGGTAATTGTTGGTGGTATTAAAAGCATAGCAAAAGTTACAACAATTTTAACTCCGACAATGTGTTTATTGTATATTATTTCAGGTTTAATTGTTATTTTTGCAAACTTTATGAACATTCCTCATGCTATCGCTTTGATTATTCATGAAGCTTTTAACCCTACGGCAGTTGCAGGTGGCGTAATCGGTACAATTATCATTGGTTTAAGACGTTCTGTTCAATCAAACGAAGCCGGAACAGGTGCCGCTGCGATTGTTTATGCTACTGCTCAAACTAAAGAACCTGTTTCACAAGGTTTTGTGGCTTTATTAGAAACATTCTTAACAGGTGTTCTTTGTTTATTTACTTCTTTTGCTATAGTATTCTCAGGTGCTTGCACACACGCAGCTAAAGAAATTTCAGGTATAGAATTAGCGTCAAACGCTTTCCAATCTGTAATTCCGTTCTTCCCAATTATTCTTTCAATAATCGCTGTAATGTTCGCATTATCAACATTGATTTCTTGGGCTTATTACGGACAAAAGGCTTGGACATTCTTGTTTGGCGAAGGTAAAAAACGTGTTCTTGCATTTAACTTGATTTATTGCTTATTTATTATTATCGGTTCTGCAATGAATGTTAAATCAGTTATTGATATTACAGATGCTATGATGATTGCGTTATGTGTTCCAAACATCATTGTATTGTATATCTTGTGTCCTGAAATTAAGCGTGATTTGAAAGCTTATTTAGAAAGACAAGATATGAAATTAGTTAAAAAATTTATCAAATTTTAGGATGAATTATAAATATTTAAAAAAATCAATGTATCTTCTTGGTACATTGATTTTTTTTGCCCTCTATTTTATAATTATCATTGAACTTTGAAAAAAGAATACAGGCTAAAGATTTTAACACATTTTGACTAACGAGCGAAAGCAGAAAGGAGGTTAAAGTGCTTGTTGAAGTCAATGCAAGAGAATTAGCATTATTAATAATACTAATTCTCGTCCTCAAAACCCTTTAATTAGGGTTACGGGTAAGGGTATTCGCATTACCCTTGCCTGTATTCTTATTTTAACGTATTTATAAATTTTTTCAAGTGAGAACAATGATTTATTTAGATGCAGGAACGACATATTCAAAAATAATAACAGACGAAAAACAATTTGATGATGAGTTTTTTATAAAGCAAGATGGAAATTCTGCCTATTACATTTTGCCTTCACGTATAATAAAAGCGCAAAACATTGTGCCGACACGCTCTTGTGGTCACATGTCAAATGCCAGCGAAAATGAAATTATCGCGTTAGCACAAGGTGCAAAAAAACGTGATATTTCATCTAACGCAACTGTTTTGGATTTAGGAAGTCGTGATGCTAAATGGATAAAATTCAAAGACGGCAAATTTCATGATATGGATTGGAATACATCTTGTGCTAGTTCTACCGGTGCAACGGTAGAGATGCTTTTAAAATTCTATGGAGTAAGAGCAGAAGAATTGGCATTTAATGATGAAAAATTCGCCGTTACCTGTGGGATTTTTGGAATGGAAAAGATTATGGATTCGATATCTGCTGGAGTTAAACCCTCAGAAGCGATTTCTAAATTTGTACACGGAATAGCTTTCAATGCTTGGAATTTCTGTAAAAAACCTGAAAAAATTTATTTGTCAGGTGGTTTTTGCGATAATAAATGTCTTGTGGATTCATTAAAAAATTATTGCGAAGTTGAACTTTTAGGCAGATTTGTGTTGTGTGAAGGTCTGTTTTAAATATTTTTTAATCAGCCCCCACCCGAATTTCTAAGTTTCGCGAAGCTCAACTTGAAATTCTACCCTTCCCCGTGGAGAGGGAATGTACTCGTGTAAATTAAGTACCTTATAATATTTTTAAAAATTGAACGACTTTAGCCGCTTCCCTCTCCACGGGGGAGGGTTAGGGAGGGGGCTAATATATGGCTGAACACTTATTTTTCTAATACTTCAAATTCTCTTTGCAATATTTTATAAACACCTGCTATATTTTTGTCAATATCATTATTCCAAAATCTTATAACTTTAAAACCTAAGGAATTTAAAAATTTTGTTCTTTTTTTATCATATTCAATGTCATTTGGTTGATTGTGTTGACCACCATCAATTTCAATTATTATTTTTTTAGAACGACAAACAAAATCGACAATATAATGTCCAATTGGATATTGTCTTCTTATTTCAAAATTATAAAAATTGTGATTTCTAAAAATCTGCCATAATTTTTTTTCTTGAGGGGTTAAATTTTTTCGTAAATCTCGCGCTCTTTTTATATTTTCTTTCATGTTTATATTTTACATTGTTTTTTGATTTTTGTAAGCCCCCACCCGAATTTCTAAGTTTCGCGAAGCTCAACTTGAAATTCTACCCTCCCCCGTGGAGAGGGAATAAGCTAAGGTCGTTCACAAAAATCTAGCCTTATTGTATTATTGCTAACTTATCCTGTTTACGGTATTCTTGAATACAATGAGGAGAAGGCAATGACAGTTTTAGAAAAAATCAACGAAATTAATGATGCTTTAAAAGAAATTTTTGATTTCACGCAAACAAATGAAACTATTAAATCTGATTTTACAGAATATTTATCAACCATAGGTGCAAGAAATATTTCACTTAATCAGATGGAAAAGATATTTTTACCTTACGTTTTTGAACGAAGAATTAACGGCAAATCTATTTTGGAAATGTATACAGAAGAAAAAGGCGCAAAAGATATTATCGCAAAACTTAACGAAGCACAATCTTCTATTTTCGAAATCAAAAAGATTTTGAAAAACGGTTTTGAATTATATAATTTGGTAAATGAAAAAACTTATAAAGTGCTTTCGCTTACTAAAATGACTAACTTTAGAGGTATTTACGCCGGTCAATTTATCGCAGGCAGAATTTTCGAACTTGATGGCGAATATTATATTATTGAAATTTCCAGTGTTCTTTCACATTCTCAAAAAGAAGACGCTTATAGATACGCAGTAATGAAATTGGTTCATACTCCGCGTTTGTTGTATTTGGATAATCCTGAGAAAGAAAAAGAAATTAAATCAACAATAGCAGAAATGTATGAAAAATTTATCAAAACATTTGATAAAGATATAATTTTAACCACCAATAAACACGCAGATGATATTATCGGTGCGTTTAATGAAGGTGAAGATGTTGATTTGTCGGATAAAGGTTGTGACATCTCCGAATACAAATTTTTTCACGTTAAAGAATTGGATAACAATTATTCAAACTTCTTGGAAAATTCTATGGGCGGATTTTCTTCTCATAACGAAACTTACGATGTTGCAGTAATTTTTGACAAAGAAAACGGACTTTATGCAATACCTTTCTACGAAACATTCTGTAAAATTTTTGAAAACAAAGATACTGTAGAAAATGCGAAAGGTTGCGTTGAATACTTTTTAACAAATGACTCAATTCCAAATACAATTTTAGAAAGAGTTTCAACCCAGTATTCAAACTTTATGGAAACAATTAATGAAATAATGGGAACAAATTATACATTTGAAGAATTGGTTAAAAATTATAAATCAGAATTTTTGAACAATAAAATTTATTCTTCCGCGACGATTTTGTTCTGTTCAAATGCGTTTTCACAAGTTTTTGATTATATATCAGAACCTAAACCGCAAGCACCGGTTGTCACCGAAAAAGTTGGTAGAAATGACCCTTGTCCTTGCGGAAGCGGTAAAAAGTACAAAAATTGCTGTGGGAAATAGACTATTTTTATTAAATAAATAAGGTCTGTATCACCCTCATCAGCCCGGAGGGCTGCTGAGGGTGATACAGATTAATATTAAAATAGCTGAATCTTCACAGCATCTATACAAAAAACGCTCAATATGTTAATATTAGTATATAAAATGTATTTATTAACAGGGAGCGTTTTAATGAAAAAGTTAGGCTATACGTTAGCAGAATTGCTTATAACATTGGGTATTATAGGTGGAATTTCTGCACTTATAATACCGGCAATAGTGAGTTCTATGCCGGACGAGAATAAAACAATGTATCTTAAAACTTATGATACATTGTCAGAAACCATTCAAGCTTTGGCTTCAAATTCGCAGATTTATCCTGTATGTGATGCTGCAAATAATGTTGATTGTTCTGAAAATCCGCTCTATAATTTACAACTTCCACTTATATCCCCGTTCAAAGATGATGCTAAATATAGTGGTGAAACTAAATTGTGTAATTTATTAGCCTATAGTTTAAATGCATCAAATGTTAAGTGTAGCACTTCTGAAGGGAATCCAAGTGATTTTGATTCAACTTCTGACATGTCGTTTACAACTCCGAACGGTATGGAGTGGAAAGTCTTTGCAGAACATATGGGCAGTGCTCCTAATGTACGTTATTTTGGAGGGAATGTATATATTGATATAAATGGTACTAAAGGAAACAACTGTTTTTATAATAGCAATACTTGTAAAAATCCTGATAGATTTTCTTTCAATGTATTAGCAAACGGAGGTGTTCTGCCTACTGATGCAATGGGTGTGCAGTATATAGAAACCCGAAGATCCCTTTTGAAAAAGCAGTATTCAATCAGTGAAGCTGTAAGACAAAAAGCCTTATCAAATGTAGGTTTTTCATCTTTTGAGTACCATTCTTGTAATTAAAGATAATAATTAAATTTAGAATATTGAGATGTAAAATTCTGAGAAGTAGGTACGACATATGCTTTAGAAATTTTGTGTTTTTCTTGACAAAAAAAATAAAGCATACTACTATATACCCATACCCCGTAGGGGTATGGGTATATAGTAGTATGAGAAAGGTGTTTTTTATGAATAAACTATTTACAGGATTATTAGTGGTATGTGCATCTATAGTGTTCTCAGGTGCTGTTTTGGCGTGTGAATGTGAATGTAATTGTGGTTGCGATTGCGGTAAGAATTGCAATTGCAAACAAGAATGTGCTGATGATTGCACTTGTGGTTGTAAGGAAGGCAAGACTTGTGAATGTGCAAAACAAGGTTGTGAATGTAAAACACAAAATTGTAGTTGCAGTAAAAAACATGTATTCAAGATTTTTAGAAAATCTAAATGTGAATGTAAGTAGGTAAATGTTGGGCTGAAAGCCCAACTTGTCTGTGTTTATTGAACAACTTTAGTTCCCTACCTCGATGGAGGGTGCCGAAGGCGGGAGAGGGTATTATTAACATTAAAAAAAGAAAGGAACAATCATGCATGCAGACAAGAAAAAAATAACTCGGTTACTAAAAACGGCTCAAGGTCAAATAGACGGGCTTATCAAAATGGTTGAAGAAGATAGATATTGTATTGATATCAGTACACAAATTTTGGCAAGCCAATCGATTCTTAGACGAGTAAATTTTGATATACTGAAAGGCCATTTCGAGCATTGTATCAGAGAATCTTTAGCTCAAGACAGCGAAACGGACAAAGACAAAAAAATCGGCGAATTGGTAGCAGTTTTAGACAAAATTTTACGCCAATGATGTTCTTAAACTATCAATAGCTTTTTTATAGTCGTTGTTACCATAGATGTAACTTCCTGCAACAAGTGAATTTGCGCCCAATGAGGTGCAAATTTTTGATGTCAAATTATTGATACCGCCATCAACTTGGATTATTAAATCATCAGGTGCGTTTTCTCTTATTGCCGGAATTTTCATTGCACAGTCGTGCATAAATTCTTGTCCGCCGAATCCCGGCTCAACTGTCATAACGAGCAACAAATCAATTTTGTTTAAGTATTGAAATATTTCTTTAGCTTCAGTTTTTGGTTTAATAGAGAGTCCGACTTTTATATTAAAACTTTTGATTAGATTAATAACTTCTTCTACGTGTTTATAATCTTTGCAGGCTTCATAATGAAAAGTTAAAATGTCAGAACCGGCTTCTGCAAATGGTTTAATATATTTTTCCGGGTTTTCTATCATCAAGTGTGTATCAAGTGTCAAATCAGTTACTTTTCTCAAGGATTTAACTACAGGAACGCCAATTGTTATATTAGGAACAAAATGTCCATCCATAACATCGATGTGCAACCATTCTGCGCCTGCATTTTTAACTGCAACCGCTTCTTCGCCCAGTTTAGCAAAGTCTGCCGATAATATTGAAGGTGAAATGATAGTGTTTTTCATTCTTCTATTTTATCACAAATGTAGACGGAGATTTTTTAATTTGCTATTTCCAAGAATTTTTAGTACAATAACTACATTATGGAAGATTTAACAGATTTAAAAAAATATTTAAAAAAACTACAGAGAGTTATATCTAATGATGCAGATTTTACTTTTTTTGGCTCAAGTTATATAAAGAAAAATAAAGTTGATGATATTTGGTGCTGTATTTTAGCAAGCATGCCAAATATTTTTAAAAAAAATATGAATACCGATTTAGGTAAAAAATTAAATTCAGTAATTGCGTATAAACATCTTTTTGATGCACTTAAGAAAAAATGTCCTTTTAGTTCTCAAATGTACTCTGTTAATGTTGGGGAGGCTAATAAGTCTATAACTACATTTTTGGTAGCAATTGAACGTGATATTAACTATTTAGAAAAATATGCATGAATATCCGTTACTCGTTGACTTTTATAATCTATTTGTTGTACAATTTTGGTAACTATCACACAAATTTTACGGAGTAAAAAATGAATTCACAACAAGATGTTATATATGGTTTAATGAACGAGTTAGAAGAAGCGTTGGATAAAGGTTTACCGCTTTTAGGCTCGGTTTCGATTGTAAAAAAAGATAATGTTACAAACATCTTGGATAAGTTGTACGCGGCTCTTCCTGATGAAATAAAAGAAGCTAGAGCATTGTTAAGACGCAAAGATGAACTTCAATATGAAGCTCAACAACGTGCGGAAAAAGTTATTTCTGACGCTCAAGCAGAAGCTAACAGACTTCTTAGCGAATCTGATTTGTTGAGAGCTGTTCAAAGAGAAGCAGAAAAAATTAAAGAACAAGTTATTACTGACTGCGAAGACATTAAGCGTAAGGCTTTGGATGAAGCAGAAAGTGTAAGAAATCAAGCAATTGATGAAGCAACAAGAATTAAAGATGGTGCGACTGTTTATGCTGAACAAGTTCTTGCAAGTATTGAACAAAACCTTGGACAACTTCAAGAAGTTGTGAAAAATGGTCAGTTGCAAATGGAAAGAAGACGTGTTGAAGCCGATGAACAAATGAGTTCAGGCTATGTTAATCAACGTCAGGAATTCGCACAAGATTTTAAGATGAATTAGGTTTAATCTGACTTGGCGTAGAATTTTTAACGAATTGTCATTGCGAGAGAAACTTTGTTTCTTGTGGCAATCCGTAATATTTATGAAAAACAAAAAATGCACCTTTCTAGGTGCATTTTTTTCTGATTAATCATCAATTTCATTTTCTGCCTTTGGTGGAAATTTTTTCTTAGCGTGTTCTTTGTCGAATTTCTTATGAAAATCGCCTCTATATCCCCTGTCAAAATGTTGTGGACCGAAATCCGGTCTTATCATTTGCTGGCATGGACAAGGCATTGGTGCTGGCATTGGTGGTTTATTTAATCCTGCAAATAAGCTTAGTGCCAAAAATGCGCCTACAAATGTTCCTGCTGAAATAACAATAAATTTTTTAAAATATTTGTTTTGGCATAAGCATTTGCACTCTTTTTGTTCTTCTACAATTTTGTTTTCATCTGTCATAATGTACTCTCCTTTTTTAGTTTACATTTGTATAACGAAGTTAGTTTTGTTTTTGTTCAAATTGGTAGTAAAATAGTTTTATGGATAATTATTCAGAAAAAGCTGTAAATAGTTTTAGAAACGGTTATAATTGTGCACAATCCGTGCTTTTGACTTTTGCAGGGAAGATTGGCTTAACAGATGATGAGGCATTGAGGCTTGCTTCTTCATTTGGTGGCGGTATGGGACGTCTTAGAGAAGTTTGCGGAGCTGTTAGTGCGATGTTTATGATAGCAGGATTTTTAAAAGGTTATACAGAACCTGATAACGATATTGCTAAAGCGAATCATTATAAGCTTATCCAAGATTTAGCCACTGAATTTAAGTCTAAGTATGGTACGATTATTTGTCGTGAGCTTTTAGGTTTGGATGGGACAGAATTTTCACCAGTTCCGTCAGCGAGAACAGAAGAATATTACAAAGAACGACCTTGTGAAGAGTTTATCAGATGTGTGGCTATGATTGTTGAAGAGGAGTTGTTGTAGAATTTAATAATACCATCTCCCCTACCCCTCCCCCAAGGGAGGGAGCACTTGTGTTGATTTAATACATCTCTGCAAAAATTGAACGACTTTAGTGCCCTCTCCCTATTGGAGAGGGTGTTCGGAGGACGGGAGAGGGTATTATCAACTTCTCCCAATTAAACCAACGGTGCGAACGTCTTGTAATACAAATAAATTGCAACCAACATTAACAAAGCTCCGCTTATTTTCATTAAAACATTCGTATAACCTGAGAGTTTTTTGAGATTTTTCACGCTTGACGTGAAAATCCCTGCAATAATTAAGATTAATCCTTGTCCTAAGGCGAATAAGAATAGCATAAATATTGCTGCTAAAAGATTTTTGCCGATAGCAGCGAACGCCATAATCCCTGCCAATATTGGAGTTGAACAAGGAGTGCCTGCGAGCGCGAAAACTATTCCCAAAAGTATCGGATATAAAAATAGCGAATTTGTAGAATTTACTGGCATTGCTTTAATTATAACGGGCATTTCAAAATCCAACAAACCTGTGATTTTAAGTCCCATTACCATTAAGAGTGACGCAATAATCAGTGTAAAATATCCGCCAAGCGCAGAAGCGAATACGCTACCTGTCACGGCACAAATTATTCCGATAATTGAAAATACAATTGCCGTTCCGCATATAAAGAAGCACAATTGAATAAAAGTTCTAAAAGGTGTTTCTTTAGAATATCCGCCGACATATCCGATAATAAGCGGTAGCATTGCAAGTGAGCAAGGTGAAATTGAAGCGATTACACCTCCCGCAAATGAAGCGCAAAACATAAAAAGCCAAATTTGCGGGCTTGAAGTTCCTGCTGAAAAAATTTGTACTAGATTATCCATTGATTAACTCTTTCAAATAATTTTCTAAAATCTGCGGTTGCATTGAACCTTCTATGCGCCTTTTGATATTTCCGTTCGCGTCTTTAAAAACAGTAGTCGGAACAAGTTTAACGTCATGTTTTCTGATTAAGTCGCGAGTTGCAGTGTCTTTTTGCGTAACATCAATTTTTCTTAATGTAATATCTCTGTTGTATTGTGGAAAAACTTCATCAAAAACTTTTTCCAACTCTTGACATTCATAACACATCGGAGAAGCAAACTTAATAACTTCCGCGCTGTTTGTGGCAATAGCAGGCGGTGTTGTAAGCTTATCCCTTGTTAAACCCCAATAAACGGCAAGAGGTACCAGAAAAATTGTTAAAATAATAAAAACATTTTTGTTCATAATCTCTCCTTTTTTACTCTACCATAGAATAGCGTATGAAGAAAAATATTAAATTGTTTAATTGGGTAGTATAAATTATTTTAAGTTTACGTTTCTTTTGTACTCAAGTTGTTTTTGTATGCATTTTTGCGAAATCAAATCAACATCATTTTTCGAAATTTCTAAATATTCAAATGATGCTTTTAGTATGTTTTCTTCATTATCAATTCTTATTAATTTTGCTTTTGTTTTAACATTTTTAGGCCGGAATAGAATATCAAGAGTTACTTCTTCAGGAATGTCTATTTTTTTAGGTAATATTATTCTAATTCCGTTTGCTGAAATATCATGAACTTTGCAGGCTACAGAAGTTTGGTTGAATGTCATAATAACATCTTCTTCCATTCTGACTCTGAAATATTCTCTATTCTGCTGATATTCAATTCCAAATGGTGTTTTTATATAGAAAAATACAAACGGATTTTTATTTTCTACGTATTTTAAAACAGAGTTTGTACGATACAATCCATTATCACAAACAAAACTCAGTGAAATTTCTTGTGGAAATTCGATATAAAGTCCATCTTCAAATTTCGCGCAGGCGTAAATTTCTCTTTCACTCATATTTTTAATGGCAGCTTTTGTACAACAAGCATTGTCGTTTTTGTCTTTGTAAACAATTTTGATATAATTGATGTTGTCCAGATTAAGATTAAATTTCATATATTAGCACTTATTTTGATATTCTACTTGTATTATAACAAACTTTGCGCCAAAATGGTATCTATGAAGGGTATTATTTTTGATTTTAACGGAACATTATATTGGGATTCCAAGCTCCACTACGACGCTTGGAGAGATTTTTCAAAAATTTTGAGAGGCACTGCATTCACTGATGAAGAAATGCGTGAAAATATGTTCGGACATACAAATGAAGATATTATTGAATACGCAATCGGTAAAAAACCTACTCCTGAAATGGTAGAAAAATATGCAAAAGAAAAAGAAGCTTTGTACAGAAAACAATGCTTGATAGATAGAGAAAATTTTAAATTAGCTCCGGGTGCGATTGAATTCTTGGACTTTTTAAAAGAAAATAATATTCCTAGAACTATTGCAACAATGTCAGAATGGGATAATGTTGAGTTTTATATAAAAGAATTTGATTTATCGCGTTGGTTTGATATAGATAAAATCGTTTATTCTAACGGAAAAATTCCGGGAAAGCCGGCCCCTGATATTTTCATGATTGCAGCAGATAAAATCGGATTAAATCCGAAAGATTGCGTTGTAGTAGAAGACGCGATTGCAGGAATCAATGCCGCAAAATCCGCAGGAATTGGCAAAATTATTGCAATTGCGTCACTTGAACCGATTGAATTCTATCAAAATATTGACGGTGTTTCTTCAATTATTAAAAGCTTTGATGAGATTGATAGAAAGATGTTTGAGGGTGATTTGACTTTTACTCGGTTGTAGGTTTAAACGTCTGTTTTCAATTTTCCATTATTATCAGCTTTCAACTTCTTTATTAAGTTCATACAAAAATCTCAACCCTTCCAGCGTCAAATAAGGGTTTACGAAATCAAACTCGCGGGTCATGTATTTTGCAATCAATCCTGAATAACCGCCTGTTGCAATAATGCAGGCTTTTTCGCCAAGCTCTTTTTCGCATTGTTCAATCAAACCTTCAATCGCGCACGCAGAACCTCTGATAACGCCCGAAAGTATTGCATCCGCTGTATTATCTCCAATAGCCTTACTAACGGTATCAGGTTCGATTTTAGGCAACTTTGAAGTGCTTTTATTTAGAGCTCTGAACTGCAAATTAAGCCCCGGCATGATAACACCGCCAACAAAATCACCGTCTTTGTTAATAATATCAAAAGTTGTTGCTGTGCCTAAATCGACAATAATTGCAGGTTTAGAATATAAAACATAAGCACCGCACGCGTTCGCTATTCTATCCGCACCGGCTTCTTTCGGGTTTTTAAGTTTAATCTTAATTCCCAAATTTAATTTTGGTGACAAAAGTAAAGAATCAATATGAAACACATTATCGCACGCGCGTTTCAAAATTTTGTTCAATTCGTCAACGACTGATGCGATTATACATGCAGTTATATTGTATTTTTTAAACAAAGAGTGCAACAAGATTTCATACTCTTCCTGTGGAAGTTCTTTATCAGACGCCAAGCGAAAAGTTTCTAATATGCTTTCATTTTCAAACACACCGAGTGTAATATTTGTATTTCCGATATCAACCGCAAGAAGCATTATACTTCTCCATAATTACTTAATGTATCATTCAAAATTTGTTTCATTTCGTCACGATAAGATTTTGGACTTACGATTTCGCACTTGTCGTCATAGCGCAATAATCTCGAAAGCAAAAGTTCTTTGTTTTCACCCTTATTAGAAATAGCTTTCCAGCCAGTTCTATCAGTCTTGGTGTATTGTTCATTTTCTCTCAAATCGTATCTGGAGGCTAAATCATCACGAATTAAGAAAATCACAGATTCATCATTAAAGCTTTCAATAAATCTTTCTCGCATAACTTCCAAGCCTGAAAGTCTTCCCGCATCAATCATACGTTCTCTGTTTTTATATAAAACGTGATAGAAGGTTTTTCCTTTTACATCTTCTATGCTTAATGGAATACATTCTAAAATTTGTCTGTTTTTAAACATCAATTTAATTTTATGTTTTTCAGAAATAGCATTTTCAAAAAGCTCTGCCGTTATTTTGTAAGTTGCCTTGTCTATTCTTGCGATTTTTTTGTTAGAATAACGATTTAATTTTTCTAAAAATCCGTTAAAAATTTTGTGATATTTTTTTGTCATCTCTTCTTTAACAAGAGTTTGCATTGTAGTTAATAAATTAATATCGGCGTTCGAAAGCTCTAAGCCAAACGGCATACTTGTTACAAAATATTTATTATGGATTTTTGGAATTTCAATTCCACAGTATCTGCAAGTATTAATATACTTGCTTACAACACTGTTATTAAAAATCGGCTCACTTTCATTAGCATTAAGCTGTTCAATAAGTTCATTCATTGTGTAATCACCTTGCAATAAAATTTGCAATGTTTTGATTACTTGCATTGAGGATAGGTTTTTCTTTTGAGATAATTTATTTTTATTATTAGCCATTATAATTCTTCCTCATATTTTTCAATTTTTCGATAATTTTTTCTCTTATTGCTTGAGGCTCAAGCACAGTACAATTTGCACCGAATGAAAGTATTCTCTGAACTGCAACAAATTCATTATGATACTCACCTTCTACAATCATACCATTTTCTTGTTTTTCAACGATTTTTTCGTTTTCCAAAATATCGTTCAAACCAAAACTCTTAAGGAAAAATTTTACATGAATGTTTTTTACTTGAATATTATCATCATTTTCTCTGCGAGAAAGAATTGATTTAATGCGCTTAATATTCAAAACCACAGATTCTTTTTTGCCTAAATCATAAGCATAGAGATAAATTTTATCATTTTGGAACACAAGATTTTGAGCGCAAACTTCTTTTGTATCGCTTCCTTTTGCAACAGGATTTTTGTAAACAAGAGTCAAAATTCTACTGTTATTACAGTCATCTTTGTAGGATTTTATTGTTTCTATATTAAAATTTTTTAAAAGAGAAAGGCCGTACAATTCTTCTCTAATTTCATCATCCATTACGTGAAAAGCAAGTTTTCTGAACAAATCATCGTATTTTAAGAGTAACGCCATATCACAATTATCTTTTACGCGTTTGTATATTTTACGTAATAAAGAAACTTCTTCGCTTGTGATGTTCAAAGAAAACGGATGTTTTGTTAAAACGTATTTGTAACCTGTTTTTGCACTTGAGCGTGAAATTTCACATCCCATAGTTCGCAAAGTGTTTAAATCAATTCTTAATATATCGTCAGAATGTTCCGGCTCCATAATTTTAAGCTCAATAAACGCTTTTCTGATTTCTTCCAATGACCTTGGAGCTTTCATCAAAAGCCCTACCAAAACCAATGAACGAGTACCTGTCAATGATATTTGGTTCAATTCAGTATCCTCTAATAGTTTAAACACAAATTACCCTCTTTAATAACGCAAAAATTTTGTAAAATTTGCATACTTCTACTCAAAAAACTTATCTATATTATTTACACAAATCTAATAAATATTCAATAGTAGCTTCACAGTATCTTCTGTCTTCTGAGCTGAAAGGCAAGACATCGCCTGAAAAATTGCGTTTTATCTTAGCCAAAACACTTTGTTGTTTACCTTTTGGAACATAATCAATTTTTGTAACAATTGTGAAAATCGGTAAGTTATAAGCTTCTACCCATTCTCGCATTTGAAAATCGTTTTTTTGGATATCATGTCTTGCATCAATAAATTGAATCAAAGATTTAATTTGTTTGCGGTTCAGCAAATATTCTTCCAAATATTTTTGCCATCTTGCTTGAGCTTCTCTGGAAACTTTTGCATAACCGTACCCCGGAAGGTCAGCAATCATAAATTTATCAGAAAAATTAAAAAAATTAATCAATCTTGTTTTGCCGGGAGTATTAGAAGTTTTTGCAAGTTTTTTGTTATTGCATAATGCGTTAATAAACGAAGATTTACCAACATTTGAACGCCCTAAAAGCGGAAATTCAGGAAACGGAAAATCAGGACATTGAGAAAGTTTTTCTGCACTTATTATAAAATTCGCATTAAGCTGTTTCATTTTGTTTTTCCATTTCTTGTTTTTGTTTTGCTCTATGTGTTACTAAAGAAAGCAAATTATATAACTTTTCATTATTTACAACAGTCAATTGAGCTTTGTTTTTCATCATAGAAACATCAATTGACGGTTTGTTTTCAAAAATATTACCCGTTTGAAGACTGACAATCTGAACAAAATTGTCTTTTAGAATACTTAGGGGTTCTTTTAAAAATATCTCAAATGTTTTAAAAATATTCATATTTACTTCCGAGTTTATGTAAATATTGTACATTAAAATTGAATTCTTGAAAAGAGGGAGTAAATAATTTTAAAGTACTCCAGAAAATATAATACTTGGTGCAAGTACGATATCTTTATTTTGCCATCCTTTTCCTTTTGTATAAGTTGTAATAAACAATTTCTTTTGCGCTCTTGTAACTGCAACATACAAAAGCCTTAAACTTTCTTCAGAATTAAATTCTTTGAGTTCTAATTCCGATTTGCGTTTATAACTTGGATTAAATGATTTAACATCCTCCATAAATAAAGATGAGGCTTTAAGTTTTGCTTGATTTACGTCAATTGAAAGATTTTTTTCTGCCATCTCAGGTAAAAATACATATTCAAACTCATCACCTTTAGATTTATGCAGAGTCATAATTTGAACTTTACCTTTTGCGGCGTCTTTATCTTCTTCTTCCGAGAAGAATTTAAAACCACTTAAAGATGGCTTCTTAGAAAGTTCTTCTAATCTTTGCAAGGTTAAATCGAATTTACCGCTGGCGTTAAGTCGTTTTACAAGCGTTGCAATTAAATACACGTTTGATTTTTCAATATCACTTGTATAATAAAATAACCCGATTCTTATAACTAATTCTTCTAATGGAAGTGTTGATGAGTTTAGCCAATATTGCATATCCCATAAGAATTGTGAAAGGCTTGTTGATTCTATATCATCACCATCTTTTTCAATAAACGGAGTTTCAGAATTTCTAATTTCCAACTGCAGTCTTTGACGATAAAATCCTAAGTCTGAAAGTGTTTCATAAGTGGAAACTAAAACTTCGTTATCAAAAGGATTTTGAATGAATTTAAGGATTGAATAAATTGTATTAAACACTCCTTTTTGACCTAAAGATTCGCTTCTGGTAATAGTTTTTAAACCGGCATCATTAATAAAATGCGTCCAATTCGCAACTTGAAAATTGTTCCTCAATAAAATTCCGATAGTCGCGTCTTTATTTCTTGTCAAAATATTTTTGATTTCCTTTAATACAAAATTTCTTTCAGCAAACGAATTCTCAAAAATCTTAGAATAAATCGCATTTTCACTTTCCGGATTTTTGCCTTTAACTCCCTGCATATAACTTGTGAAAAACGCTTTCGGTAAAATTCCGTTTCCGAAATCTACAAGATTGTTTGCTAAAGTCATAACGTCTTGCGTACAACGCTGAGAGTGGTTCATTTCTACTGTTGTATCTGCGTTTTTAATAAACGCTCTAAAACCTTCCACGTCTGCATTAGAAAAAGTTGTAGTAATTGCCTGGTTAATATCACCGCAACGAATCAAATTCTTATGTTTTCCGCTTAAAAGTCCGATTAATTTTTGTTGAACTCCTGAAGAGTCTTGCGCTTCGTCCTCAATAATATATTCGCAGATATTTTGATAGTATTCTAAAATATCAGGATTTTGTTCAAGCAATTTAACTGACATAATTAAAATATCATCATAATCAATCAAATTTCCTTCTCTCAATTGAGCTTGATATTCTTTAAAAAATGTCTTAAATTTTTCAATCTTTTTATCAGAAGATGGTGTGTCAATATTACCTTCCTGGAGTTTAAGAACAGAAATTGCACGGTCAAATTCTTCCATTTCGGTTTTCGTAAATTTACCCACGATTCCTTTAATTATTCTCATTCTTTGCGTATCATCACAAATATCAAAATCAGAAGACAAATTTAATCTTTCATAATTTGAATTTTCTTTCAAGATTTTTAAAGCCAGTCCGTGAATTGTGCTTATGTTAGGTAATGTATTAGAATTTGGGCACATGTTTTTTATGCGTTCTCTAAAGTTTCTGGCAGCAGAATCCATATAAGTTAAAACAAAAATATTTGTCGGAACAACTCCACGATTAATAAGTTTAATAATCAATGCAAGTAAAATTGTGGTTTTTCCTGCCCCAGGGACAGCAGAAATTGCCATTGAGCCTTTTTTATATTCTAAAACAGGTTTTTGGTCATCTCGTGGAATAATTTTGAAAACTTTCTTCTCTTCAATAATTTCATTATCATCACCACCTGCTAAATAGTCTTCAATTCCGCCTAAATTTTCAGCACCGGTCGGGTCAAATAAACTTGAACAAGCCCAAATATGATTTTTAGCAAGCAATAATAATTTTCTCAAAATTCTTGCAGTTTTCTGTTTTGATAAAAAGATATCATCTTCAATTGTGTATTCGTCTTTTGTCCAATCCGCCTGCATTACCCACGCATTATACAAAGGTCCTGTATCATTTTTAACCCAATCTGAGTGAGAAACATCGAGCCAAAATTGATATTTTGTTGAAATCTTATTATCAATAATTTTTTGAGGTGTTGCTACAATTAAATCTTCATCTTTAATATCTAAAGTAGAGCTTGGATTTTCTGCAATAATTGAGTTTTCAATTTGAACAATGATTTCATTAGCGCGTTCTATGACATTTTTCCAACCCAAAACACTTTCAAAATCTTTCAATTGTTTGATAAAGAAATTAAACTTGTTAATCTTTGTTTCATCAACATAAGTTACTACTTTATAAAACATTTCATAAACAGCGTTTGATAGTTTACATTTTCCGTTTTCAACTTTTTCTTTTCCACTTTCAAAAGCTTCATAAAATTTTTGATAATTAGAATCATAAAAATCAAGCTTCATCGCAGGAAGAAGTCCTGATTGTTTGTAAACTTCTAAAATCTTATGACAATATTTAATAGGAATTCCAACATAATCCGCTAAAATTACGCGCAAATCCATCTCAGAAATTTCCAAACCCAGCATAAGTTTAAGTATATTCAAACTTGCTTTTACAAGTTGGTTATCAATAAGTTTTTCACTGCCTGATAAGAAAAGAAGATTGCATTTTAAATTCTCTCTTAAAGTAAAATGAAGCATGTCATCTTGTAGCGGAGTTATTATTGTAATATCTTTTGGCAAGACATTTTTTTTGAATAATTTTTGTATCTTTTCAATCGTGTAATCTAATATTTCCGCACGTTTAGACAGAGAAGTTAATGTAAAATTTTCTAATCTTTCATGCTTATTTTCTAATATGTTTGAAAAAATAATTTCACCTTGCGGGAATATATTTGACAAAGATTGTGCGTCCTCGCACATTCCCTCTCCATGGGGGAGGGTTTTATAGTCACTTACAACGTCTTCTTCAAACACAGTTCTCAGCTTACACTCAATCGACGTATCCGCACTCAAATACCCGCACCTGCTTGAACCTAATGAATCAAAACAAATAATCCAATCCTTCAATTGTGGTTTTAAATATTTGATAAAATCAAAACAAACCGGCGTCATTTCATCCGCATCATCAACTAAAAGATATTTAATATTTTTGAAATAATCAGTGTGTTTATAAACATGATTAAAAATTAATGTTTGTCTTAAATAGTCTAAACTTCTACTTTTTAGAGTCGAAGACAATAATCTTTTTATAATTATTTCTGCATCTTCTGCAAAAGATTCCTTCAAAATTTTTGAACGCTCTTTTACTTCTTCATTTGTTAAATTATTTTGAACAATAAGAGAATATCTTCTAAAAATTTGATGAAGCAATGATTTTTTAGAATTATAACCTTTTACTTCAACTTTCTTTAAAATATCTTTTAACAAAAACTGTGAAACCTCTAATCCTACAAGATTTGGGAGGATATAATGTTTGTCACCCGGTATTGCATTTTCTAAAAAACACCAGTTTTCAATCAAAGTATTATAGACAATTGAAAAGAAAGAATGAATGTTTAATTTTTCGATAGCATTAACACTGATTTTTTCTAAAACTTTATCGCTAAATTGTTTTTTTAAAGTTGAATTTTGAACAAGCACCAGTATTTCTGATGGTTTCACACCAACAGAGATAAGCTCTAAATATTTATCGACTAAAATTTTAGTGCGAAAATCGACTTTAATAAAATTTAATAACATACTCCTTATGGACTATTTTAGCATAAACGCTACTCAAAAGTATTGCCAAATAAGAAAATTTTTACTACAATTGAGGAGTAAGTTTTTACAGACGACACTATTTAAGAAGGAGATTTAAAATGGCAAAAGTTAAAGAAGAAAGAAAAGGTATCCAAGAACAAATTATTGAATCAGCTGGTCAAATTTATAACTACCTTTCAAACAAAGGTGAAGTTTCAATCAATAAAATGAAAAAAGACCTTAGCTTGAACGAAAACTTTGCTGAAATGGGTTTAGGCTGGTTATCAAGAGAAGATAAACTAGAATACACTCAAAAAGCTAAATCAGTAACTGTAAAATTAAGATAGTTCGATTTAACTGAATAAGTTTAAAAAGAGGATTGTTTATAACAGTCCTCTTTTTGTTTACCTTATTTTTTTTAAAGTTTTCGGATTAATTTGTCCGTAATATTCAACAGGAATATATATATTTGTTGAATCTGTTGTAAAAACTTTTGTATCTTTAACTATTGCTTTTTGATTAATGTGTATTTTTGCGTAATCATTATGCCATTGTGGCATTAAGGTTGTTCTTTTACCGGTATAAATCGGCACCATAACCATGTGTGAACCCACAACTACAGATTTATCTTTTTCCTTTGCTCTTTTATCCATCTTTTTTTGAATTTGCTTTGTTGATGCTTTCGTATCACTTAGACGTAAAGTATCTTTTCCGAAATATTTGTATGTTGTATCTTTTAAAATTTCTTTTGATTGCTTAGCCAAAGAATCGATTTTTCTTTCAACCATTAGTGGTATTCTATCTTTTGACATTTGCTTAAATGGCTTTTTGGAACATGAAGTTGATGCAGTTATTAGGGCTGATGCTAACACGCAATTTGTAATTTTATTTATTTTCATTAATATTTTCCCTTTTTACAGTTGGTGATAAACCTTTAAGTGCAAAAGGTTTTGCAAAATAGATTGCACTAATGAAGTTTAAAATAACACCCAAAATGTTTGTTGCTTTTTTCGCACTATTCCATTTTTGCGGTAGAAAATTTGCTAACATCATCGTAGAGCTTCCTGCCATCAAATAAAGATACGCCTTAAAAATACCTCTTGGTACTGCAACACAGTCGTTCACATCGCGAGGATTTCTGACATTCTCTGTCAAAATATCTATGAATTCTCGTTTTTGCGGTTTTTGATTATTATAAAAATTTGGTGTATTTTGTATTTTTGAAATGTTCATACTATCAATATCAAAACACGTAAAAATATTTTTTGCTACCTGTTATGATTTACTTAAAAAACGGTTTCAAGTATCTTCCTGTATGTGAATTTGGATTTTTTGAAACTTCTTTAGGAGTTCCGCAAGCAACAATTTCTCCACCCGCATTTCCACCTTCAGGTCCGAGGTCGATAATATAATCTGCAACTTTAATTAAGTCTAAATTGTGTTCAATAATTAAAATTGTGTTACCGTTGTCTGCAAGTTGTTGAAGAATTTTAATTAACTTATCCAAATCATGCCAGTGCAAACCAACAGACGGTTCATCTAGCAAATACAAGGTTTTACCTGTTGCGCGTTTATTAAGTTCAGCTGCAAGTTTAATTCTCTGTGCTTCACCGCCTGACAGTGTTGTCGCGCTTTGACCAAGTTTAATATAGTCCAAACCGACATCATTAAGAGTTTTTAATTTGTTTGCAATTTGCGGAATGTTTTCAAAGAATTCATACGCCTCTTTTACGCTCATTTCCAAAACATCAGCAATCGTTTTGCCTTTGTATTTAACTTCCAATGTTTCATTATTGTAGCGTTTGCCTTTGCAAACATCACATTTTACGTAAACATCGGACAAAAAGTTCATCTCGATTTTCAAAACGCCATCACCCGAGCAAGCTTCGCATCTTCCGCCTTTAACGTTAAAACTGAATCTTCCCGGTTTGTAACCACGCATTTTTGCTTCGTTTGTTTTTGCATAAAGTTCTCTAATCGGTGTAAATACATCTGTGTAAGTCGCAGGATTTGAGCGTGGAGTTCTGCCTATTGGCGATTGGTCAATATCAATAATCTTATCAAGGTTTTCAAAACCTAGAATTTCGTCCACACCTTGAGGTTTGGGTTTGTTTTTTCTGAGTTTATGTACTGCATATTCATAAACCAAATCTTGCATTAAAGTTGATTTGCCTGAGCCTGAAACACCTGTTAATACAACGATTTTGCCGAGAGGAATATCTAAATCAATATTTTTTAAATTGTTTTTGAACGCATTTCTGATTTGCAAATACTGACCGTTACCTTCTCTAATTTTTTCAGGGATAGGAATTTTGTATTCACCGCTTAAATATTTGCCTGTGATTGAATTTGGTGCATCTATAATATCTTCTACACTGCCTTGCGCAATAATATTTCCACCAAAAACTCCTGCTTTCGGTCCAATATCAACGATATAATCAGCATTTCTGATTGTGTCCTCATCGTGTTCGACTACAATAAGTGAGTTGCCCATGTTTCTAAGCTTAATCAGGGTTTTAATAAGTCTATCGTTATCGCGTTGGTGCAAGCCGATAGAAGGTTCATCTAAAACATAGAGTACGCCTGAAAGTCCGCTTCCGATTTGGGTCGCAAGTCTGATTCTCTGAGCTTCACCACCTGAAAGTGTACCTGAGGTGCGTGCAAGGTTCAGATAATTTAAACCGACGTCGCACAGGAATTTTAACCTTGCGCGCACTTCATCTAAAATTTGTTTACCGATTTTCATCTGAAAATCGCTGAGTGTCAAATAAAGCTCGCTTACAAATTCGTAAGCTTTATCAATCGGCATCAAGCAGAATTCATATATATTAACTCCGTTTATTCTAACTGCAAGCGGGAACGGTTTAAGCCTTGAACCGCCACATTTTTCACAAGGAGTTGTAATCATGTATTTTTCAATCTCGGCTTTCCAATACTCGCTCTCAAGATTGTAATGTTTCATCAAAAATGGAATTACGCCGATAAACTTCTGCAAAGTTGTGCGGTAGCGTTTAGTTCCGAACTCTCTTATGCGCATTGGAATTCGCTCTTCTGAACCATATAAAATAATTGTTTGATGTTCAGCCGGCAAATCTTTAAACGGGATATTCAAATCAATTTTGTATTCAGCTGAAACCGCATTTATTACATCATCATAATATCCTGTTGAGGATTTACTCCAAGGATAAATCGCGCCTTCTTTTATGGATTTGTTTTTATCTGGAATTACCAAATCGGGGTCAATTTTAAAATCAACACCAAGCCCACCACATTTATCGCAAGCACCGTAAGGTGCGTTAAAAGAGAATATGCGCGGAGTCAATTCTTCAAAACTCAAGTTACAATCTGGACAAGCGAGTTTTTCGCTGTAAATTATTTCTTCTCCGCCGATTACATCAATTGTTGTAACTCCATCCGCTTTTTTTAATGCAATCTGAACACTATCTGCAATTCTTGATTTTGCTTCTGGTTTAACTACAACTCGATCTACTACGACATAAATCGTATGAGTTTTAGTCTTAGCAAGCTTGATTTCATCTTCGTCAAGATTATAAATCTCGCCATCTACTTTTACACGAACAAAGCCTTCTTGTCTTAATTCTTCAAACAGAGATTGAAACTCGCCTTTCTTGCCTTTAGCGATTGGCGCAAGAATTTGAATTTTTGTTCCTGTTTCGAGTTTTAAAATGCTGTTTACGATTTCATCAATCGTTTGCGGTTTTATCGGTTTTCCGCATTTAGGGCAATAAGGTGTACCAACTCGAGCGTACAAAAGACGCAAATAATCATAAATTTCTGTAACAGTTCCGACGGTTGAACGCGGATTGTTGCTGGTTGATTTTTGGTCAATAGAAATTGCAGGAGTAAGCCCGTCAATATAATCCACGTCAGGTTTATCCATTTGTCCTAAAAATTGACGTGCATAAGTAGAAAGGCTTTCTATATAACGTCTTTGACCTTCCGCAAAGATTGTATCAAAAGCCAGTGAACTTTTACCTGAGCCTGAAACACCCGTAAAAACGACCAATTCGTTTTTTGGAATTTCTAACGATACATTATTTAAATTATGTTCTCTCGCACCCTTAATTGTGATTTTATCTGCCATAACAAAATTATAGCACATGAATGTTTTGTAATGGCAATGTGTAATTATTCAGCATATTTTTTTGCAGTGGTTTGTTTTAAATTCTTCATTTTGTTAATCTGCAAAAGTGCAGTGTAGGTTGGCATAATCGTAATGTTGTTTGTTGCATTTTTGCCGATATATTCAACGGCCTGTGTAATATCGTTAATAATTTTAATTTTTTCTACACCTGCATATTTGAGTCTTAATGCCATGTCATTGGCTCTTATTCCAGAAACAACAATTTCATGTTTTGTATTCTTAAGGAACTCGAATTCCGCATCCCAAAGCCAAGAAACATCGCGTCCGTCGGCATAATTGTCATTAATAACAATCAAAATATTTGAGTCTTTATCAACCGTTTTTAAAACTTCATTCGCGCCAATCGGGTTCTTAATAAGTTGAATAAGCGTGTGTTTGCCATTTAAATATTTAACTTCACTTCTTCCAAACGCAACCTTGAATGTTGGCAAAGTGTCAATAATATTTTCAATCCCGAGTTCTTTGCATAATGCTATTGCGCCAAGTGCATTATAAGCATTAAACAAACCAACAAGCGGAACTTCAAAGTTTTCATCATTAACTTTTATCACTGAATATTCTTTATACAAAGAAATTTCTGCTTTGTATTTAGGCTCAGGTCGCTTGTAACCGCAAGTGCAGAAATAATGTCCCTGTTGAGCATAGAATTTCTTTGAATACATTAAAGGTTTACCGCAAGGGCAATTAAATGCTTCTTCGGTTGAAGTATTAGCTTTCAGGCTTTCATCTGCGTAATAAACATTCTCAACTCCGTAGAAAGTTTTGTTTTCGCCTTCAAAACTTGCAACAAGAGGGTCATCAGCATTTAATACAAGCTTGAGATTTGGTTTCTTATTGATACCGTCTTGAATAAGTCGTTTTGTAGTTTCCAATTCGCCGTAGCGGTCGAGTTGGTCGCGGAACAAATTTGTTACAAGCAAATAATCTGCATCAAATTTGTCATAGATTTTTGATAAATACGCTTCATCAGATTCTATCACAGAATAATCGGTTTTCTTAAAAGGATTGAGAGAAACAGAAAGCGCGTTCACAACCCCCGTTAGCATATTTGCACCCATTGCATTATTGACTACACTTTTGCCTGAGCCTTCAATAAGGTGCGAAATCAAACCTGCTGTTGTAGTTTTGCCGTTTGTTCCCGTTACATTAATTTTTGTGTCTATATATTTATTACATTTACTAAGAAAATTCGGATCAAGTTTTAAAACAAATTTACCAATAATTGAAGTCCCTGCAGAAAGTCCTGTTGTATGTAAAGCAAAATATGCCATGCGCGCAAACAAAAGTGATAAATAGAACAAGAAATAATCCTCCGAGTGTATTTTAAATTCCGTTATTATAAAATATAATCATATAATAATACAAATACGATAGGATAAGTATGATTTTTATATTTTTTACGGCAATAGTTTTTATAGCAGAACTCATAATAGTTTTTGCAATTCTATTCAACTTAATTAAATTTGATATTTATATCAATAGAACAAATGAACTTTTAATTGAAGCGAAGCCTAAAATTCAAGAAATTATGGAGCTTGTGCACGGAATTTCTGAGCAGGTAAGAGAACTTACACCGATTTGGGTTGAAAAGTTTCGTGAAGTCAGAAACATGTTTGTAAGAAAACAGCTCGAGAGTCTAATGTCATCGGTTTTATTTTGGGTTATAAATATTAAGGTTATAAAAAGAGTAAGAAAAACAAAAGTTGCAAAATTTGCATGGAAGGGTTTAACCTTGCTTCAAAATATGCTATAATAAGCGCATAGATTATAAGAAAGAGGTAGATAAAATGAGCAAAGATAAATCATCATTTGGTTTCGGAATGGGCTTAATTGCAGGTGTAATCGGCGGTATTGTTGCTGGCGTTCTTTATGCACCACGACCAGGTTCTGAAATGAGAGCTAAAGTTAAAGAAACAGTTTGCGATTTGGCAGAAAAACATTCACCTGCTGTAAATGAAGCTAAAAAGCAAGCAATGGAATCAATTGATTTATTGAAATACAAATTAGAAAAACAGTACAAAAAATTCGGTAACATGCTTAAATCAAAGAAAATGAGAAAAGCAAAAGAACTTGAAGATTTGTCTGAATATGATATCTAAACAGTTTTAAGGGAATAAGGTAATAGGGTAATAAGGGAATAAGAGATTTTAGATTATTGTTTAAATGAATTGCGTTTAATAAACGCAAAATATTTAATACAACCTATCCCCTCATTACCTTATTCCCCTATTCCCTTCAAAAAATGACTTCAGAGGAGAAGGAACTTACATGGAAACAACACATTTATATCAAAGTCTAACATTCTTGGCATACGCAACAGGTGTTATTGTAATTCTTGTTGGCGGTATGTTTATCAAAGTTTTGTTTGACTTATCTAAACTTACAAAAAATATTGATGAAACAGCAACTGTTATTAAAACAGAACTGATTCCAACATTGCAAAATATTAACAAATCGGTAGAAATTGTAAGCGGAATTATTATTAAAGCAGATGAAAGCGTTAATAAAATTAAGGACGCTATAAAAAATTCACCGCTTAACCTTTTGAGCAAACTTACAAGTATCACGGGAACCGTGTCAAAGGGCTTTTTTGGCGGTTTATGTTCTGCGTTTAAAATATTTAGTAAAAAGAAATAAACCGACTTGGTAATATAAAAAATCTTAAGACAAATTAAACTACAAAAGAAGGAGAAAATAATTATGTCAGTACAAAAATTTTTAGCAGGTTTCACTGTTGGCGCAGCTATTGGTGCTGTAGCAGGTATTCTATTAGCTCCAAAATCAGGTGCTGAAACAAGAGAAATGCTTGGTGATATGGCTTCTGATATGGCTAAGAAAACAGATGAAACAGTAAAAGACATCCAAAGAAAAGCTGATAACTTGATTACAGACGCTCAAGAAAAAAGCGAAGAAATCATGAATAAGCTTCAAGACCTTTTGAATAAGCAAAAAGACGAATTAGAAGGTTAATTGGGTAAACTATTTTATTGGTGCAAAATTGCATTCTACTTATTTCAATTTAGAAAGGGTAGGGTGCAATTTTTTTTGCACCAATTTCTATTGAACATCTAAATAACCATGTTACAATCAACTTATGGACAAAATTTTTTCAGATAAAATCAATTTATTAAAAGCGTTAGCAATAATTTTAGTTGTATCAGGTCATTTGGAATTTAGGCTTTTTGATATGTTTCCACCATATTCTTTTCAACTTGCCTTGTTCTTTTTTATTTCCGGCATGCTGTTTAAAGACAAATATTTGGATAATGTTTTTGAATACGTCAAAAGAAGAGTAAAAAGCCTTTTGGTTTTATATTTTTTGTATTCGGCTTTTTATGCTGTTGTGACAATCGGTATAGAAAAACTTACGGGCAAATTCTGGGGAATGGAATTGAGCCTTAACAACTTTTTTATAACTCCGTTTCTTAACGGTCACCAATTCGATTTATCTTGTCCTATGTGGTTTGTACCTCAATTATTTATTACAATGATTATGTTTTTGTATTGCCAAAGACTGCTTAGAGAAAAAAGCGAACCTATTAAATTTGCGTTTTATACTTTTTTAGGTTTTTTGGCAATTCCTTTAACTAAAATTGTTCCTGAAGTTACACCGCTTTTACTTGTTATTGTTAGAACAATTTTTTCACTGTTTTTTGTTTACCTCGGACATTTTTATACAACAAAAATCGAGGGTAAATATAATATTTTCACTCCAAAAATTCTTGGAGCTGTAATTTGTTTGCAAGCTATTTTGTGGCATTTTAACAGGGATTTTACGCCAGAACACGGAATAGGCTTGAGTTATGTTCTTGTTTGGGCGAGATTTGATAATCAAATAATTGTACCTGTTTTAACAAGTATTACGGGGATTTGGTTTTCAATGTGGTTTATTAATGTAACTTATGAATACATTAAGAATATTAACTTTATAAAACTCATAGGTGAAAATACTTATCATATTATGGCAAATCATTTGTTTGTAATGTTCATTTTAACTGCAATCATTTTCAAAATAAACGGAATTCCATTTGCAGAAAGAAATTTGCACAATATTTATTGGATTTATAATCCGACGCAAAACACTTATTTGTATTTTGTAATCACAATGGTTGCAACGACTTATATCGGTGTCGGATTAAAGAAACTTAAAAAACTGTTTGGATTATAATTTAGTTATGGATATTTTTGTAATTGAGATAGTTGATGCAGATAATGTGCACAAAGAATTATTGAAAGAATTTCAGAAAAAAGAAATTTCTAATCCTAAAAAATGGAATGAACACTGTCTTTCTTATTTGATGGTGGATAGGATTCTTAGAGATTTTTATCAAATAGAAAATCGTGAGGTTGTTTTTAACGGTAATAAACCGTTTCTTAAGACAAGGGAAAAATTTTTTAGTATAAGTCATAGTAACGATTTTATCGCTTTGGCGTTTTCGGATTATGATTGTGGTGTTGATATAGAAAAAATTAAACTTAGAGAGTTTGAAAGTATATCAAAACGAATGGGATTTAAATGCGACACTTTAGAAGATTTTTACAATGAGTGGACAAAATATGAAGCCGAGTATAAATTGGGTAAACCTGCGCAGAAGTTCAAAAAAATTAAATTAGATGATTATGTATTGACAGTTTCCAGCGTAAATATTCAAGAAGAGTTTGAAATTTATATTCAAAGCGGAGAAGTGTTTCCTAACTAAAACGGTTGATTTTAGAGGGTCTGCGGTAAAGTTTGTTTAATTTTTGCCGATGAATATATTGACAACCAAAAGTGAGGTATTCATGGCAAGAATTATTGAATCAGGAGAACGTCGAATTATTAAAATGTCAGTAGACGACATAATTTCTGTGGTGCAAGATTATCAGAGAGTTGTACCACGTTTTTCAACAGCAGAAGATGTGAGAAATTACTTAAGTGATATTGTAGTATTTATTCCGGAAGAAGTTTAATGAAATTCAGAACTTGACATGTCATTTAATGCGTTTTTAGCTTCTTCAAATGTAGGATCTTGTTCGAGAATTTCTATATAGAGTTCTTTTGCCTTATCTTTATTATTATTTTCGTAAAGCAATGCCAAGTTGTACTTAGCTTCAATGAAATCGGGGCTGTACAACAAAGCTTGCTTAAAAGCATTTTCTGCTTTTTTAATTTCCTGTTGAGAAGCATACATAATTCCAACTCGATATAAGCCGATTGGATTTTTGTCATCAAAATTTAGTAAATCAGTCAATGCTTTTTTCTCTTCAAAGAAATTTCCTAATTGGTGATGTGCTTCAGATAATAGTAACAAATATTTTGATTTATATTGATTTTGTTTGTCATATTCCAATGCTTTGTTGATTGATTCAATGCAACTTGCATAGTCTTTTTTTGCATAATAGTTTTTTGCGCCATTAAAATAGATTTCTGAATTTAAAGCGTTATATTGTGTTGCATTTTTAAGCAACTCAAAAGATTCATCATACTTCTTCTGTTCTGCCATATCTATAGCCCAGAAAACATATAAGTTACATAGCAGTAAATTTACAGTTTTTGCTTCTCTAGGCGTCGCTTTATCTAATAGTATCATATATTTTTCCAGTGCTTTTTGATAATTCTTTGTCTGCAAATATGCGTCTGCAAGTTCTAAAGTTATATCAAATCCATTCTGGGACATCATTGCTAAATCTTCTAAAATAACAATACCATCAGCAATTCTATTTAATTTAATATTAAAAGTGGCAATATTGTTGCGAACTTTGAATTTGTCTGAACCTTGAATATCTAATAATTTTTCAGAATATTCAATAGCTTTATCATATTCTTCTGTTTCTACACTCAGTGTTACCAAAGTTTCATATATCCAAAGAAGGTTTTTTGCATCGGTTACAAATGTAAGCATGTTTAATAATGTTTCTTTAGCAACAGGATAGTTCTTGATTTTTATATAAAGCTCTGCAAGTTTTCTATTTGTTGCAATGTCATTCGGATAAATTCCTAAACGAGTTTTATAGGCTTCAAATGCTGCAGGATAGTCGCGGGCTTCTTCGTTTAATTCTGCCAAAATAGATTGAACATCTGCTATGTCTTCATCTAGTTCCATTAAATCTGATAAAACTTCATAGGCTCCAATTGCTGAAAATAACTGATCAGCTTCTCTATACAATTCCGCTAGAGTTTTAACAACAGCTTTATCATTCTTTTTATTATCAAAAAGGAATTCATATTCTTTAATCGCTTTTTGAAGCATTTGTTTTTTGATATAGCAATCGCCAAGAACTTGTCTTGTTTCTATGCTATTCGGTCTTTTCTTAAGAATTATTGAACATTGCTTCATAGCTTTATTGTATTTTCTATCTTCAAAATATGCTTTTGCAAGATAAATTCTTACATCAATATGTCCAGGAACTCTGTCAAGATACTTTGTTGCAAGCAATTGGACTAAAGAATATTCTTTTTTATCATAAAGCACTTCCACTTGTTCTAATATATTTTTTGTTGAGAGTTGTAATTCATCACCTTTTGAAGAACCATTACCTTGAAATAAAATTATTGAATACAAAACATAAATTGCTGAAACTGCAACGATAAAAGCAACTACAATTATAATTATATTTGTATCAGTCATTATACTCTCTTCTTTAAAATCCTAACATCATTATACATGATAGTTAAGAAAAGTAAAAGTTTTTGTTTACTTTTACTATTTTTTCGTTAAATAATATAAGTATGAGAAAAGCTTTTTTAATATTATTAATATCATTATTAATTTTATCACCCGTTGTTTTTGCCGAAAGCTGGGATGATTTTTCTGACTTAGATAGAGCTTGGGACGGGCAGAAATCTATTACAAATAAAGAATTTGAAGATGCCATAAATACTCTTGAAGGTAAGCAAAAACAAAGAGAAGAAAAACAGAAAAAAAAGAAAGCCAAAAAGATTAGCGGTGGTGGTACAAGCTTACATTCTGAACTTGCACCTGGTGCGGAAATACAAGGAATGACTCCATTAAAAAACAAAAGCGAAGAAGGCTTATTGTTAAATGTTCCGGTTAATCTGATTATAGATGAAACTCCGCTTGATAAAGGATATTACAAAGTTTTTGCTGAACGAGATAAAAACAATGATATTTATTTGTCATTTTATCAATCACAGTTTTTTAAAGGTAAAGTTCGAGCTTGTGAAACAAGCGATGATTATGACAGCGAAGACTTAGATTTTGTAAAATTGTTACCTTACAATAAAAATTTTGTAAAAATTATATTTGGTTCGTTAGATTTTAATGCGTATGCATACATCAGATACGGAGAAGAAAATATTTAGATATATAATTAACGTAAAAAATGGCGTCTTGTTCTTTCTGAACAAGACGCCATTTTCTTTACGTTTCAATTACTCTTTACCCAACTTGATATTCAAACCTAATTGGAAACCAACACCCGTTCTGCCAACATTTCTGAATACAGTTTGGAAATAGCCGGAGAATCTGTCCGTAAAACGTTTTGTGAAACCAAAACCGTATTGAATATATCCTCTATCCATGTATAAGTGTGGAAGGCTTACATTTCCGGCTCTACCATCAACCGCGCCATTCAAATTATACATATATTGTAACGTTGCATAAATACTGAATGTTTCTTTTTCCCAAATCAAGTTCAATCCAGGAGCTAAGTTGATACCATTCAGAGTTCCTGACATCATACCCATTTGACCAAAATCTGAATGCCAATTTTGTTGCCCAAAGAAGTTATAAGCGAGCATTAAATTAGGTTGTAACACCCAATCTCTGTGTAAACGCCAATTGTAAGCACCTTTAGCAGATGCGCCTGCAAAATAGTTGAATGTATTATCAGTGTGTCCTGCTATATCCATGCTGTTTTGATAAACACCGCCATATACCAAACCGCCTAAAACAAAGTTATTTTTATACCAAGTTCCCAAGAAACCTGCTTGACCACCATTTTGATATGCACCCATGCCTGCGAAATATTGGTGTGCGCCATTATATCCGATGTAAGCTGTTGGCATGAATTTCCAACCATTTCTCAAATCTTTTAAACCAAAGTCAGCACCGATAATTGTACCATAAGCGTTATTACCAACTCGGCTCAAACCTTGTGACATTTGCAATGTTTCAAATGTGCCGTACATTCTGTACCAAAGTCCGCCATCTTTTTTAGAATACTGATATGGTGCGTAAACAGGGTTTGCAGAAGCAAGTCTGTTAATCATTGTACCATTATCAGATAAGTCATCATCCTTAAAACTTGGTAAAAGCATTGAATGATTAAACAACATATCGTCTATTGCGAGTTGGTTCATATATTGAGCCAATGTTGTTACTTGACCTCTATATACTTGCGGATTAAATCTCGTTAAATTTAATTCATAATTACCTGTCATTCCGCCATGGTTATTCAACTGATACCAACCAATCGGAGTGAAAACTTCTTTCTTAGTCGCTGTAAGCTGAATATTTGGAGAAATATTATTAAACTTAAAGACATTATCTAATTTTAAATCTCTATCAATCGGTGCTTGCCATCCGAAAATATCACCCGCCAAAGTCCAATCTTCAATATTTATTGTACCATTGCCCACAAGGTTATCACCAACAAATCTGTCTGTTCCGTGTTCACCTTGAGCATTACTTCTGCCTAAAACGTCAATAGTAAAATTATTTGTACCATTAACATTAATATCTGTGATATTATAGTCTGCCATTCCGCTGTTCATAGCACCAAATCTACTACCGTCAGCCATAGTCATACTTTCTAAGAATGTGTTAGCAGTTCCGTTTGCCTCTGACGTTACCAAAAATTGAGAAGTGCTGTCAAGATTCAAAATACCGCCGGTTACAGCAGAAGAGTCGCCCAACTTCAAAGTAGAATTATTTAAATTCAAAACTCCGCCACTTTGTGAATAATAAGCTTGATTGCCATTCTTTTGAGTAGAACTGTTACCCGTAGCTAATGTATAATCTTGGAGATTAAGCGTTCCATCTTGAAGAAGTTGAATATCACCGTTTACGATATCTTTTGTATTGTCATCCAAATTCACGGTAGAATTATTTCCGACAACAAGCAAACCACCATGAGCGATATTTAAATTAGCGGTCTTATCAACTAGTATATTACTCATTGAAAGAGTAGAATTTGAAACACCATCACCAACATTCAAATTGCCAACAAATTTTGTATCATTTATTTGTGATGTTATTGTATTAGCAATTAAATTGCCGTTTGCATCAGCTCTTCCGCCTGCCACATTAATCGTGCCGTTTAAATCTCCGATTTGATTTGATAAATCTAAATCAGAACTGTTTAAAATATTTACAATTCCATTTGTATTATTTAAACTAATTAAATTCAATTTAGCACCATTTGTAGCAGTTAATCTTCCTGTATTTGCAACTATTGCATCTTGAACTAATCCACCGTTTGTTATAAAACTTCCTGAATTTTCAAGTCCTGCACTTACATCGCTGAATTTTACGGTACCGTTATTGTTTACGGTTCCTACGTTTACCAACTTTGCACCATTTGCGCTAACATCGATTGTCGCATCTTTTTCGTTGTTTAAAGTTGCACCTGCATTATTAGTAAGAGTTTTACCTACGGTTATTGTTCCATCTCTTCTATTGGTAATCTTTTTACTGTTGATTAAATTATTAGTAATAGAAATGGTTTTTGAGTTTTCAACAGAACCTCTATTTATCAAATCATTGGCAATTTCAATTGTTCCTGAATTCTTAATAGAATTCGAATTTGTTAAATCGTTTCCGACTTTAATCGTACCGTTATTATTTTCGATACTTCCAGCATTTATCAAATCTTTTACGGAAACATTACCACCATTTCTTAAAATTCCACCATTACTGTTAGTAAAATCATTCGCTAATGTATCATCACCGATATTGCCCGCATTGGTTAATGTTCCACTATTTGCAATATCCGCAATAATTTTTCCGGTTTCAGTATTTGTAAAATTGCCGGAAATATTCATTATTGTTTGAGAAATATTTCCTGAATTTTCACCATTTGCAATACTTAAACTTGAATCAGCACCACCGGTAATATCAGCGTTGTTTGTAAATTTATTGGTAGAAGTTAAAGTCTTATCATTTGTGAAATTACCATTTATCGTAATATCTTTTTGAGAAATATCACCTGTGTTGCTTCCACCACCAATGGTTAAATTGCCGTTTCCTGAAATAGTTCCTTCATTAACAAGTGAACTATTAGCAATTATATTACCATTATTAGTGATTTGTTTTTGTGAATTATTTTGAATTGCATCAGCAATAATATTGCCACCATTATTATTGTTTAAAGTTCCACCATTTATAACTTTAGAAATCGGAGTTTGTTCATTGCCAATATTTCCTGAATTTTCTAATGTTCCACTAGTAATATTGAACTGTCCTGCCGTTATTTGACCTTTATTAGTAAATGTAGTATCACCAGTTTTATTAATTATTGCTTGACTTATGCTACCTTGATTTTCGCCTTGTTCAAAACTCAAAGTGCCTTTATCACCGCTTATTGTTGCACTATTAACATTTGTCAAACTTTTTGTAGTGAAAGAACCATTATTTGTAATATTGCCATTGTTTTTTGTTTCATTATTTACAGTAATCGTAGCATTTTCTTCGTTTGTTAAAACTCCATTGTTTTCTATTATGTTTGAAATGATTGAGTTACTATTTACAAATCCGTTAGCAGAAGTATTTCCTGCGCTTATTGTAATCTTATTTTGCGTAATACTGCCTGAATTTGAACCATCCTTTACGGTTAATTCAGAATTATTTCCGTCGGTAATTGTGCCGGCGTTAGTGAAAGTGCCGTTAGAAGTCAATTTGCCATTGTTCTTGAAATTACCTGAAATATTGATTATATCTTGTGTAATTTCGCTAGTATTTTCTCCGTTTTTAATGGTTAATTCAGAATTATTTCCACCGGTAATTGTGCCTGCGTTAGTGAAAGTGCCGGTAGAAGTCAATTTACCATTGTTCTTAAAATTGCCTGAAATATTGATTATATCTTGTGTAATTTCGTTAGTATTTTCTCCATCTTTAATGGTCAATTCAGAATCATTTCCACCTGAAATTACATGATTATTTGTAAAAGTACCTGTAGAAATTAGAGTCTTATCATTTGTGAAATTACCATTAAATGTAATATCTTTTTGTTCGATTTTGTTGTAGTTAGTTCCGCTATGAATTGTTAAATTGCCGCTACTTGAAATGGTACCGTTATTTTCAAGAGATCTTGCATCTATGTTACCAAAATTGTTAATTGTATCATTATTTGTAATGTTAGAATCTATAATTCCTGTTAAATTGTTAGTTATTTTGCCCTGATTATCCAGTTGTGAAGGTGCAAATTTACCGAAGTTATTAACTTGATTGCCATTATGCAAGTTGTCACAAATAACTGTGGCGCCGTTGCTTATGGTTAATTTCCCTGGAGCAATAACTTCAATATTTTGAAAAGATTGCTGACCTTCTGTTATCTTATAATCTTCTGTATCAATTATTATATTATCTGCAGCATAAATGCACCCAGAATAAAAGGACGCCAACAATGCTGAGGCGCATAGTAGTGTCTTAAGTTTTTTTCTCATTTATTAAACTCCATAATTCTTAATTCCATTCCTATTTTACAAAAAAAAATATTGTTTGAGAAGGACTTTTATTACTGAATCTTCAATATATTTGAATAAATTCATCCATATACACGATAGCAATTTTGTTACAAAACGTTACAATAGAATGAGACATGTTTTAGGACAGAGGGATGGAACAAGATATCTCATCATACAATAAAATAAAAAAGGTTACGAATGAAGAGTTAGCGAAAATGTGGACTCAGTATTTTGCTGATCATGATAACAAAGAATTGAGAGATGCCTTAATCCTTCAATACATTTATCTTACGCGCTATGTTGTAGGACGTGTTAAAGTTGCACTTCCACCAACATTTTCCTATGAAGATATTTCAAGCTATGGTGTGGAAGGTTTAATTGACGCAGTAGAAAAATTTTCACCTAAAATGGGAGCGAGATTTGAAACTTACGCACTTGTTCGTATTAGAGGAAATATTATTGATAAAATTCGTTCTCAAGATTTTCTACCAAGAAGCGTAAGACGAAAAATTAAAGATGTAAAAGAAGCCCAAGAAGAACTTAAAAAACAATTTGGACGTGCTGCCACAAACACGGAAATTGCAAACTTCATGGGGATAGAAAGAGAAAAAGTTGAACAGTTGCTCTCAGATGATACAACTGTGACTTCAATTTATGACAAAAAAGGTTCGTCAGATGGGGATATTGAAATCATTGATACTATTCAGGATTCACATAATTTGGCTCCACATGAGGAATTAGAAGAAAAAGACGTTAAGAAGGAGCTTGAAAACGCTTTGAGAAGATTACCTGAAAGAGAAAGAACAATCATGGTTCTTTATTACCACGAAAACATGACACTTAAAGAAATCGGTGAAGCAATTAATGTTTCTGAATCCAGAATTTCACAATTGCATGCGCAAGCGATTATGAAGCTTAAAAACTTGTTGAGTGAAAATCGCTCTGAAAGACTTAAACGAAGTATTGTGTAATAATAATTTCAAGACGCCTCTGAGCATGCTCAGAGGCGTCTTTTTTGTAGGAATAGAAAAAAGAAAAAGCATGCCCAAATAAAAAGTGTAAAAAATACACCGAATGGGTAATGTCCAATTGGGCTATTTTTAAGTGTATTTTTCACATTTTATCTATAAACCCTCGAATTTATTGAGTTTCACAAAAGTTTACAAAAAGAGAAAGAACCCCTTGACTTTTTATTTAAGATGTAGCATAATGAAATTGTTAAATGAAGTGTAAAACAAACACTTAATTAACAGAAAGTTCACAGAGGTGATAGAAATGCAAATTACTAAAATTTCAAACGTAAACTTCAGAGAAAATTCTAATAATAAATATATGACAAGAGATTTTGGTTCTCAAAATGCTATTTTGATGTTAAGAGACCCAAATGCATCTGTTAAATTTCAACATAACCAAGAGTTCGCACAAAATGCAGACTCAGTAAGTTCAAACCCATTAAAGGCTTTAGGTTATAAGTTGTACAGAACATTCAGTATGATTCGTGAAAATGATCAAGCTGGTCAAAACGAATCAAAGCAATTCAATGTAGTTGCATAATAAGCATTAAAAAGAAAAATCTATAATACACACACATAATTTAGCGATAATTTCACAATTATCGCTTTTACTTTATTAAGAATTGTAAAAAGTGTATTTTTTACACGTTTAAAAGGTTTTATTGGAGGTAAGCGAGATGAACCATATGAAAAATACTTACCAATTCCACCTATTTTGTACTATAATTAATATATCTTGTCGATGTGGTGGAATTGGTAGACACGCATGATTCAGGTTCATGTGGAGTAATCCTTGCGGGTTCAAGTCCCGCCATCGATATTTTTCGACACTATTTGAAATTCTTATAACGAAAGTCATTACAATATTCTTGTAATAAAGTGCAAGTGTGAGATGGGGGCATAATCGCTAAAACCGAAACCTAAAGCCTTTTGTGGTGATTTTAATAGAATGAGATACACTTGCATTAATTGGGCTTTATCTGCACTTACCTGAGAAATACTTGCACCAAAATTTCACCGATTTTAAAACATATTACTAATTTATCACGATATATTTACCTTTTAGGCGAGTACATTTAGTGCAAAAGAGAAGAAAGACAGTGAACTTTTAAAACTTTTATTTGTCGGAATTACAAGAGCAAAACATACTCTTACGATTTCATTCTCAGATGTAAATAACGGATGTGCAAATCAGATAACAAAATATCTTGCAGATTTTGCTGACTATGATTTTGACAGTAATTGTTCTTGAAATTATCATTTCAAAATGTTACTATAATTATATATAACGCTAAAAAGGATTTATTTTGATGAAAAAGATATTAATATTATTAGCATTTTTAGTTCCATTTGCCGTAATTGCGGATGAAGAAGTAACAATAAACGGAGTTAATGAACCTGAATGGAAAGACTTTGCTCCGCATGCTTATATTAATATTGAAGAACCTAAAGGTATCGGCAAATTGAACGAAACTGTATCTTATTGGTACAAAAGAAAAGCTGATTTTGATAGTTCAATTAAAGAATGTCGTGAAATGACAGATGTTAATGCTCAAGTTAGTTGCTATCAAGAAGTTAAGGTTAAACAATATCAAAAAAATAGCGACTATAACGCAAGATTAGAAGCGCAAGAACGCGCCAGAATGGTTCCACAAGAAATGTATGACAGAACAAATACGATGCTTCCAATTGGCGGTTATTTAAACAATTTCGGTCGTTTTCAACCAAATGAATTTAGATAAAAATTAAAGCTTTATTATTTTTATCAACTATCATGACTTTTTTAAAACCGTCATTAAAAAAATATCGTACAAACGTATGATATTTTTCCTAAAAAATAAAGAGTTCTTTAATAGTTCCGATATTATTAAAGGAAGGACGGTTTATATTGTTTAACACAATGAATACAGTGCGCCCACGCCCTTATCCTCAAAGAGGCACAGGCAATTATAACGCAGGTAACGAAGGTACTGACAAAGACGGTCACAACGGCAACGCCCAAGACCAACAACAGCAACGTCAGAACCAACAAGTTGTTGCTCGCGGTCGTGCGCAAGATATTCAACAGCAAGCAGGCGCACCGCGTCAGGCAATATATTCACCAGCTCAAAATGCTTACAGCGGAACTCCTAACCGTCAGGTTTATCAAGTTCAAACCCCTCCTCCGATGAGAATTAACAATCAACCTCATCAGATGAATGCCATGCAATACCAAGCTGCTCAAGCAGGTTATCAACCAATGGTACAGCCTGTTCAACAACAATCTGCACCAAGACCACAACAACCTGCCAGAAGCAATAAAGTCAACATTGCGCAAATCTTAAAAGATTTCAGAAATACAATAAAAGCAATCGCAACTCCTCCGGAAATTGAAGAACAAGTTGCACAATACTTGCAAACAGTTGAACAACTTGTAAGAGAACCTCAACCGCAAGTTAATATGATTCAAAGCAACTTGAAAATTGCGGCTTCTTTATTAGACAAATATATTTCCGAAACTCTTAACAAAGATTCCAAAGTTGTTCAAAATTGGCTTGATGCTTTATTCTTGCAAAGGATTAATTACAGTTACAACGAAGAAGAAATCAACCCAAACTTTTTAGTAAAATTTCCTGATCAACAAGAAAAGAAAGAAACAACTCAACAACCTCAACAACAGGTTCAGCAAGAAGAACAAGCAGTTCCTCAAGCTGAAACAGTACAACCAGCACCGATTCAAGAAGAAATTCCACAAAATGAAGTTCTTGAAATTGAGCCTGAAGAATTAAGCTTAGAAGAAGAATTTACACAAGCTAAAGCAACAATTTCTAAAAAACCAAATATAACCATCATTCCACAAGATACAAGACTAAAGTCTTTGTTTGTTGAGGCTAAAAAACAAGCTTTTTCAAACAATCCTCAAAGAGCAATGCAAATCTTTAAAGAAGCTTTCACACGTGCAAGCGAACTTAAAGACACAGAAACTCAATCAAGAATTTGTCTTGAAATTGGCAAAATCTATGACGACAATGACCATTTTGTTCAAGCGTTGAACAGTTATAATAAGTCTTTGCAGTACACGACCGATGTGAACGTAAAATCAAGAGCGCATTTTTCAATGGCACAAATTTATGATGACGTAAACGAAGTTGGACCTGCATTAGACCACTATTTAACTTCAATTTCTTACGCCGGAAAATCTGATGATTTAATCGGTCAATCTGATTCTTTAACAAAAATGGCAAATATTTTTACAGACAAATATGATGAAAATGCTTTTGAATACTATGATGTAGCTAGAAAATTAATTGAACAAACAACCGATTCATCAATGAAAGGTTATGTTTTAAGTAACACTGCAGACGCATGTGTTCAATTCAAAAAGGGCGACAAAGCTTTAAAATATTATGCAGAAGCTGTTAAGAATTATGAAAAATCAAACTCTGTTGAAGAAATTGCTCAAAACTACAAATCTGCAGCACAACTTATGATTGATTTCAACAGTCCAAACAAAGCAAAATCTTTATTGAAAAAAGCTTTAGTTAATGCTGTAAAAACAAAAAACGAAGATTTGATTGCAGAAATTAACACAATGTTAGCTTCTGTTGACTAATAGATAAACTATGGTTTTACAAAATCTTAAATGTTCGTTATAATGGACTCACGAAGTAACATGTCATATTGACGGCAAAGCAATCCATAGCTTTGATATAATTTGTTACCAACCTAAAAGGAGAGTTTTATGGACGATTTTAAGATTATTATTACAGTATCCGGTTCTGATAAAGTTGGCATTGTATCAAGTATTTCTACAGTTCTTGCTAAATACAAAGTTAATATTGAAGACATTAAACAAACTCTAATGCAAGGTCATTTTGTGATGTTTATGTTGTGCGATATTGAACACGCAGATTTGAATTTTAAAGAATTAAAAAATGTTCTTATAGAAGAAGGGAATAAACTTGAAGTGGAAGTTTGGGTTCAGAAAAAGGGCATTTTTGAAAAGATGCATACGGTTTAATATAATAGAACGGCTTGCCACGGGTTAATCGTCTTCACAATGACAGTCCATTAAAAAATTTGACGCACTGTCATTACGAGGAACAGCGATAATTTTAGGTGACGAAGTAATCCATTTCAAAACCACAAAGGTATCACATGTCTGACGAAGAACAAAAACTAAATGAAATATCTGATTTTTTTAAAAGAATGAGCAATAAGATTAAACTTGTTAAACTTATTACTAAAGCTAAAAATGAATATGACAAATATGACTTAAAAACGGGCTATAAAACTTTAGAAGAAGCTTACAAACTTGACAAAACTAACCCAACTATTTTAAGAGGTTTCGGTTGTTTTAAACAAGCTGAAGAAAATTATGATGAAGCGATAAAATATTTCAAAAAAGCTTTGAAATATTCAACTGCGAAAGAAATTGAATATAGCCTAATCGGTATGGCTTATTATTTACAAGAAAAACTCGATGAAGCAGTAAAATATTTTAATCTTGCAATTGACGCAAATGATAATTATGACAAAGCTTACGAAGGCAGAAATCAAGCAATGCTAGAAAATCATTTAAAAATCATTGATTTACAAGAATCGTTAAAAAAATATTTCTAAATTTAAACAAAGCTAAAATAGGGCATTTAGCGTTTAACTCAACCGTTACTTAAGAGCATAAAACATCCTAATATTATTTTGAAGCAAAATATGCTTCAAATGAAAGTGAGGTTTTATGCAAATAAAAATATTACTTGTTGAAGACCAAAAATTAATGCGAATTGGTATAAAATCGCTTTTTTGCGATTATCCCGAACTGGAAATAATAGGCGAAGCCGTAAACGGAAAAGAAGCCGTAGAAAAAGCACGCCTTATAAAACCAGATATTGTTTTGATGGATATAGGACTTCCTGACATATCGGGAATTGAAGCAACAAAACAGATATTGGAACATAACAACAATATCAAAGTTATTATGCTGACTTCGCACATTTCTGAAAACGAATTGAATAATTCTTTGAGTGCAGGCGCGAGTGCTTATGTAATCAAGGATATAAGTACGGATTTTCTGATGAGCGTAATAAGGATGGTTAAAGAAGGTGCAATGTGGATTGATCCGCATGTTGTACCGTTTATCAGGGATAAAAATTGCGGGATTATTCCTTCTCGCCAGGTTTCAAGAAGTACGTTTAAAGAAAACCATTCTAATTTAACCCAAAGAGAGTATGAAGTTCTTAAACTTGTTGTTGACGGACAATCTAACAGTCAAATTGCTAAAACTCTAACAATAAGCGAACATACTGCAAAAGCCCATGTCTGCAACATCATCCAAAAACTTGTCGTAGATGACAGAACTCAAGCAGCCGTGAAAGCACTTAAAGAAGGCTTAGTTTAAGCAATATTTTTCTTACTTTTATGTTCAGTAATTTTAGCATTCATCATTGGGAGTAAAATCCCCAATGTGATTGCTGAATATGCAATGCCTGCGCCTTGCGCGAGGTTTACTTTCCACATATTTTTCTTTGCAAACTCTTTACCCTTAGAAGCAATTTCATTATGGCTTTTTAAAGTCATATCATTAAGCCAGTGCTTTAAGCCTTTGCCTTCTTTTGAATAATTAAACAAATCTTTGCCTTGCTTATCAAGTAAATTAGCAACACCTTTTGCCGCAAAACCGCCAAATACAAGCCAGTTCAGGAAGCCTAAATAATCTCTGGTCATAGATTCCCTAAGCTCAGTTCCATTATCCGCAGCCATAAATCTTCCTACAATATTTGCAGCATAAACTGTTTTAATCGCGTTTCCGCTTGTAATAGGTCCAGTAAATTCAAGCTTTTTGGCAAATTGTTTGAAATTTTTAACACCCATAACGCTTGTAACCATACCTACCATCAGAGCACTTGCTCCAAGTTTTTTGAGCCACAACAAATTATCTTTTTTCTTTTCACCTCTAAATGTTGAAGTGAAATCGACTTCACCAACAAAGCCTTTTTTGCCTGTTCGTTTTTCGGTAATTTTTCTGTTGATAAATTGGTTTGTCAAACCTAAAATGCTTGCCCCGGCAATTGCCCCGAAAGCTTTTGTTTTATTTACTTTAGATATTCTATCCAAAATCTTTTTGGCATCTTTTCCACCATTAATTCCAAAAACATCTTTACCCATATCATGAGTATCGCGCAAAATAGTATCAAGTCTTGCAGAAAGTTTATTTCCTTTGACATTTAATTCAATATCGCGTTCTGCGCCGAGAGCGTTTGCCAAGCGTTTTTCCATGATTGAAAGTACGTGATTTTTATCACTTTCTGCAATATTTTTATCTTCAATAATTTTGCTCATCGTATCGACAAAGCCCTTTTTTGAAGTCAATTTATTTTGGATATCTTTGTATTGTTTATCTTTCCATTGAATATTATTCCATTTTTCTTCATCTATCCAATCAACTTTTTTCCAATTAATGTCTTTGAAATTGTTTATTTTATGTCCGTCGCGACCTGATAAATTTTCAAAAACGTTTTTAGAATATTTTTTTGTATTACCGTCCCAAGCTGCTTGAAGCGTATCCATAGAATCTTTTGTGAACCAATCATTAGGGTTAATTTTTACTTCACCTTTGTTTGCCATAAATCTTGCAATCCATTTTGCAAAAATTCCGGCAGCCAAACAGTTAATAAACGTTCCGCTGATTTCTCTAAAAAATGTTTCTGCGCCCGCATATTGATTTCTATTTTTTGTATCATAATAAGCACGCGGAATTACCATTGCACCGACATCTAAGCCGACTGCATTCACCATTTCATTCATATCACAAGTTCTTAATAAACCTGTAACCGCGCCATCCAAAGGTCCACGAAAATTTATATTGCTATTTATATTATTATTTATTTTCATTATTTATCCCTATAAAAAAAGCCTTGTTATATTTAACAAGACCTTTCAAAACTTTAACTAACAACTTATCACATTAAAATTTATCCCAGTCTCGACTGAAACTTAGATGATGATGAGGATGAGTTGTTATAATAAAATTGCTTCATAGGCTCAGTATACAATTATATTGACAGATTTGTCAATAGGTCATTAAGAATTGTATAATTTTAATTTTTTTACATATCAACTTTTCAAAACAACTTTTCATTTTATACTGCATAAACTATAATATTTTTATGGAAAGAAAATTTGAACTTGTATCTAAATATAAACCGTCAGGCGACCAGCCTAAGGCAATTGAAGAACTTGTAGAAGGACTTAAAGAAGGAGATGACGCTCAAACTCTTTTAGGGATTACAGGTTCAGGTAAAACTTTTACGATTGCCAACGTTATTGAAAAAATACAAAAACCAACGTTAATTATTGCACACAACAAAACTTTGGCGGCGCAGCTTTATAACGAATTTAAAGAACTTTTTCCAAACAACGCGGTTGAATATTTTATTTCATATTACGATTATTATCAACCTGAAGCCTACATTCCGCGAACAGATACTTATATAGAAAAATCCGCAAGCATAAACGAAGAAATAGACAGACTTCGCCACAACACAACAAGAAGTCTTTATGAAAGAAACGACGTAATAATAGTAGCTTCTGTAAGTTGTATTTACGGCTTGGGTTTACCTGAAAGCTATTTTAAAGGCACAATTCAAATTAAAGTCGGTGATACTTTAGATAGAGGCGATTTAATTAAACACCTTGTAATGACTCAATATACAAGAAACGACCTTGTTTTAGAGCGTTCAACATTTAGAGCAAGAGGCGATATTTTAGAAATCATGCCGGCTTATGAAAAAATTATTACAAGAATTTATTTCTTTGGTGATGAAATTGAAAAAATCGTTAAAATTGACAATTTGACAGGTGAAATTATTGAAGCACCTGAGTCTGTAATGATTTATCCAGCAGTGCATTACATCGCTTATGATGAAAATGAAGACGAAACTATTTCTATGATTAAAACAGAACTCAAAAATCGCGTCATAGAATTAGAAAGTGAAAACAAGATTTTAGAATCTCAACGACTCCAACAGAGAGTTAAATACGATATTGAGATGATTAAAGAAATGGGTTATTGTTCAGGAATTGAAAATTATTCACGTATTATTGAACGCCGCCCTGTGGGTTCCGCGCCTGCAACACTTTTAGACTATTTTCAAACCGATTTTCTGACTGTAATTGATGAATCACACGTAACACTTCCACAGCTTAACGGAATGTATCACGGTGATGCTGCGCGCAAGAAAACACTTGTTGATTTTGGGTTCAGATTGCCTTGCGCTAAAGATAACAGACCACTTAAGAGTGAAGAATTTTTCTCAAAAGTCGGACAAAAAATTTATATTTCTGCCACCCCTGGAGAATTCGAAAAGAAAACTTCCGAACAAATGGTTGAACAGATTATTCGTCCAACCGGTCTTGTTGACCCTAAAATCAGCGTTCGTCCGATTGAAACACAAATCGGAGATTTGAAAATTGAAATTGAAAAACGCGCTAAAAAAGAAGAAAGAGTTCTTATTACAACCCTTACAAAGCGCATGGCAGAAGATTTATGCGACTTTTTCTTACAAGAAGGAATTCGAGTAAGATATTTACATAGCGGAATTAAATCAATTGAACGTGTAGAAATTTTGAGAGATTTAAGACTCGGTGAATTCGATGTTTTGATTGGCGTAAATTTATTGAGGGAAGGTTTGGATATTCCTGAAGTTTCGCTTGTGGCAATTATGGACGCAGATAAAGAAGGATTTTTGCGCTCAGAAACAAGCTTAATTCAGACAATCGGGCGTGCAGCGCGTAATGCTTGCGGTGAAGTTATTATGTATGCAGACAGAATTACGGACTCGATGAAAGCCGCAATCGACGAAACTGAACGCCGTCGAGAAATCCAACTTGCACACAACAAAAAATACGGAATTGTTCCGCAAACAATCAAAAAACCTATCGAAAACAACTTGCTTTCACTTGTTGCAAGCTATCGTGATTTGGAAGATATCGTTGCGGAAGAAATGGTTGACTTGGGGGTTGAGAAAAAGGATTTGCCAAAACTTATAGACAAACTGGAAAAAGATATGCACAAGGCGGCAAAAATTCTTGACTTTGAGAGAGCTGCAGAAATTCGTGACAAGCTCAAAAAACTTCGAGAAATGGTTAACAAAAAATAACAGCCAATTAGTAGAGCTTTGCAGCCTCAATAGTTTCTTTGCCTTCTCGTTTTTCAATCAGAGAAATCAATTCTTCGCTGTACTGTGCAAAATAATTCACACCTATAACTAAATTGTAAAGAATTGCAATCGACCAGATATAACTGATTAAATAGTTGTCAAATCCGACAAACATCCAGAAAAGATACGAAATAAAACCGATTACAAGAGTGGTCAAAATTCCGAGTTTCACAATCAAATATGAAAACATTATAAAAGTGTCACCCATAACCTGCCCCAAACGTTTGATATTGTAAGCATCAATCAGACTCAATTTTCTAAGTTAAATAATAAAACCTGATGCCGGAATCGCAATAAGTAACAACCAAATAATGATTTTTGCTGTCATATCAAGGACGGCATGGTCAACCGAAATATCAAACAGCCCACAGAGAAAAGTCCCGCCAAAATATGCAATCGCAGTATAAACACCAAGTGCCAAAATTGTTTTCAACCCGTTATAAGCCATTGACAAAAGATTAATTCCGGGGATTAAAACTTCTTTTTTGATAGAGGCATTATTTGCGGATTCTGCAAGAAATCCTAAAAGAAGAACGGCAAAAACCGCCACAATACAGTCTGAAATAAAATTATAATGACCGCTTGCGACGATATCTCGGCAATAACTCAACGGAATTGCCCACAAAAGCAATTT
>OIYY01000163.1_pt1 | contig 52116 bp, 40 predicted proteins | sample 1588341 | NCBI WGS metagenome assembly OIYY01 (sample SAMN03283287) | human gut metagenome | biome: human-associated habitat; material: feces | host: Homo sapiens | place: Peru | collected 2012
GAGTCATAACCATAACATGATTGTATGAAAGAGTAAATATCTACTGTGCGAGAGTGAATTCCATCACCCAATAAGCATATGGAATTTAGAAATTCATTTTTGGTTTTGGTAGGGCTGAATAAATTAAATTGTATTTTGGGGGTAAATCCGCTATACTATTCATATGGTATAGCGGATTATTTTTTGAGGCTTTTGGCAAATTTTGAATTGTATTTTAACAAAGAATCCAATATACTTGAGACTATAATAGTAATTTTTGATTGAGATAGAGGATATTTATATGATCAAGATAGAAAAGTCAATATGTCATTGTGGAAAATGTGGCAAGGAATTTGATGTAAAATGGGATGTTGATTATGTTAGTTCTTATGAGCGAAGCATGGGAGAAGAATATGAATATGAAGGTGAAGATACTTTCTATTGCCCAAATTGTGACAATGAAATTCAAGGTAAATTGTCTATATATGAGTATCCGGTAGGATGTTTTAATTACGAGCAGATAACAGATGTAGAGGATTCATTTGATACAAAGCAGAGTTACTTTAAAGAGCCAATGGTTGCGTTTTTTGATTTATAGGGGGAAAAGATGAAAGTTAGAATAGATAATTGGGGACCGATAGAGCATTGTGAATATGATTTGGACAAAGATATGATTGTTGTATATGGTGATAATAATATAGGAAAATCATATGCAATGCAGTTAATATATTTATATTTAAAGAATATTATAAATTATGCAAAGAATATCGGAATGTACAGGCCTGTTTTTTATTCCAGAGAAAACACTGAGGTCGAAAAGTTTGTGATGGATTTTGCTATGGATGATAATCAGAATGAGGTCGACATTACAGATGAGATAATAAAGTGTATGGCCTCCAGATTGAAGACAGATATGGTTCAGGCATTAGATAATTCTTTGAGAAATACTTTTGGAACATATGATGATATTATAGAAGGAAATCCTCGTGTGTCGTTACAAGTTAATAATGGATTGGAACTTCTCTTTTTTGTTAAGGAACAAAAGATTTCGATTAAACTTGATATGAAGCCTGTATTTTTAAAAAAGACAAGCTCTGATTTTCATAAGTCGAGAGAAGGAAAAAAACGCCTGGATATTTATATTTTTAAAAATAATAAGATAAGTTCTGTCATTAATCTTATAAATGATAAAGTATATTCTTTACTTTCACAAGTATCTGTTGAACTATTGTCCAGAGTACAAAATGTCTATTTTTTACCGGCTTCGAGATCTGGTATTTATACAGGCATGAATTCATTTGGACCTATTTTGGCAGAATTATCTAAAAATAGAGCATATATTAAAGGAAACCTGCAAATCCCAAGTATTTCGGAACCCATTTCTGATTATTATATGGAATTATCAACAATACGAATTGACAGAAGAAAGTATTTTACGGATGTTGCACAGGAAATAGAAGATGAAATCCTGAAAGGAGAAGTGACTTTTGATACCAAGAAAAAAACAATTATGTATCAAAGTGACTTGGTGTCTCAGCCTATGGAGATGAGGGATGTGTCTTCAATGGTATCAGAAATATCGCCAATTACAGCTTATCTTAAATATATAGTTAATGTGTATCCAACAGATTTTTGTGTAAGAAATGAAATGTCTTCAAATGAGGGTGTTAGACCTTCAGATATTATTTTTATTGAGGAACCGGAGGCACATTTGCATCCGGAGAATCAAGTGAAGCTAATGAAAATTTTTGCGAGACTTGTTAACAAAAATGTGAAATTGTTTATGGCTTCACACAGTAATTATGTATTTAATGAACTTAATAACAGAATATTGGCTGGTGAGTTGAATAATAAAAATTATGAACCCGTTTTAATGGAATATAAAGATGGTAAAAGCTGTACACGTGATATGAATATTGATGAATTTGGAGTGGATGATAACAATTTTCAGGATATTACAGCCCAAATAATCGAGGAAAGAGAAGTATTGATAAATGGTTTACTTAAGAAAATGAGTGAAAAGGGAGAATAATGATAAAAACAATTAAGAATGATGCACAGCTTTGTAATTATACGACTCATCAAATCGAAGATGCAGGTATTGAGGTGGCTATTGATGATACATTAGATAAAGAACAGTATATAGGGATTAAGATAGACGATTATTATATGGGATTAAATCTACAGGGGGAAACACCAAAAGCAGTGGATTTTATTGTGGCTGTTGATTGCACATGTGACAGTTATGTTCTTTATATTATGGAGTTTAAAAATACCGGTAGACCGGGAGCTTATACTACTTCAGCGATTAATGAGAAGTTCGATACTGCCATAAACAGATTTTTAAAACAGGATTTTAAGTATATTTTTGAAAATGATCGTTTTAAATATAAGGATATAAAGCTGTATTTGGTGACGAGTGCATATAAAGAAGCAATGAAATATAATAATTATGCGGAGTTTGTCAGAATTAAAAAGCTTGTAGAAAATAAAGATACTTTAGGAAATGATTTACTTTTGTCAAATAAACCATTTTATTTTAGAGGAAAGCTTTTGTACATTCAAAGAGAAATTCCACCTAATCCGGTTGTTAGAAGAATTTTATAGCACACTTTTGAACTGTGCGATTTATGAATTAGGTACCGCATCAAAGTAATTAACTGGAAATTAAGGAATAAGGTTACATGGAATTTAATAAGATAAAACCAATTGCGTTAGGAATAGCATTCACTCTCGCCCTAACACCGATTCACGCAATCACATATGCAGACACCAATTCAGACAGTGCATCGATAAATGTTCAGACTGCACAGACAGAATATAAATCAGGATTTGTATTCACTAAGAGCAGCTACGCTTATAGAAAAGGCGCTGATTTGACAGTATGTGTATCAAAGAGCAATCTTTCTGTGGCTTGTGATTCATATAAGCTGTTTTATATATCGGACGGAAGTGAGCAAGCAATTGACCGGAACTCATATACAATCAGAGTTCTTGGGGATGCGGTATATTTTACTTTATCCACGAATTGGCTGAGCCAGTTCAGCCCTCAGGATATTGATATTACTGCGATTGCTTACAATGGAACTGCTGAGGTATCTAAGACAAATGCTAAGCTTGTTTCTGAGGATGGCTTTGATATAGACTTTGCAGCCGGAACAGTGTGTGTCAATCAGACAGAAAATATCAGAACTAACGGACAAGGCGAACTGACACAGGATGCGCGGTCGCAGGCTGGTGGGAAAAAATACATATATGTAGTTGACTCAGTAATTTCTCAGGATGAAAGCATCATAAAAATATCCAATGCCGGTAATGAGTGGAAATATACCGGAATGAAGCCTGGAAAGACAAAACTCACAGTACGCTATCACTACTATTATGGCAAGGAAAAACGTACCGGTGAGAAAACTGCTGAGTATGAAGTTGTTCCTGCCACATATACACTCGATGAAGAACGTGGCAGCTCTGGTATGCTTATAAACCGCGGCACCTCATATACATGCAATCTTAGAACAAAGCAGACAACCTATGATAAGAGTGGCAAGGCTGTAAGTAAATATGTAGATAATGTTGCATACGAATGGTATATAAGTGAAAAAGAAGAAAATGTTGCGGTAAACATAGAACAAACTGCACAGAATAAGCTTAAAATAACACCGGCAAATGCCTCGGAATCAGGAGCTTTTTGTATAGGAATAAGAGCACTTGATGCTTCCGGTAATGTTTATTTTGAAGAAGAATCAATATGGTATCTGGTAACAGATGGACAGGCAGACGGAGATCATGGAGATTCATCAGAAGCTGCAAATCCGGGAAATACCTCATCCGGAAGTCAAAATACAAACACAGGAAGCGAAAAGGTAAGTATATCGAAGAGCCAGAGTATATCCTTATTGGAGAATCATAATATCGGTCTAAATATCTACTGGAAAATGACCGGCTCTACGTATGACATAGGAGACTGCATGGTCAAGTACACCTATGAAGGTGACAGCGGAACATCACACTATGTGGCATTGAACCGGAGTCCGGTTGGTGATGGCGAATCATATTGCTCAAGAATTGATATAAGCGCAGTTGAGATGACCGGAAAAGTAAATTTACAGTTACTCTCTAATAGTGGAAAAGTGCTGGATACATTTTCAACATCAGTAGAGGATTATGCCAAGAGTTTATTGGCAAGCAATACAAAAGAATATGCAGCATATAAGCCGGCGGTAAAAGCGATGCTGAATTATGGCGCTGCATCACAGCAGTATTTTGGATTTATGACATATGCATTAGCAAACAGAAGCCTTACGAATGCCGATAAGACGATACAACAAATTCCACAGGCAACGTTGAAGCAGTATGCTGCCAATTCAAGTATCCGCCAATTTTCAATGAGTGGAATACACTATTACGGATCGAGCCTTGTGGCGGGAGATGATGTAAAGCTCAGACACTATTTTAAGCTTGATTCTGGCAGAGATATATCAAATTATTCGTTTGCAACGTATGTGGGCGGAGATATGATAGGCTATGCTACACCATGTCGTTCGAAAGATAAAGACATGTATTATATAGAAGTAACTTGTACAAACAGAAATTTCTTTTCTGGCATGAGGACGATAGTATCGAATGGAAATACAGAAACTATATTGGACTATCAGCCGATGAACTACATTGCAAAAGCATATGGCAGTTCAAAGCTAACCTCTGAATTGAAGACGTTGCTTGATGCAATGTATTGGTTTGAATATCAAAAAATTAAATGATATGAGGGTCAAAACCACCTCTTAAAAAACGGTTTGTACATTGAAAATTTCTTTGTTTGGTAACGTTATATTGACAAAATATCAATGCTTCGTCTGATTAAGGATAACCCTTTACAAGAATTAGAATTCCTAAAAAAAATGCCGATAAATTTCAGGATATGAAGCGATTTGAGATTAGAAAAAATTGTCGAGAAATTAGATTCATATGGAAAGGAGTTCCTCACAATAAACAATGGGTTTTCCTATTAGTGGTAGTATTATTGCTGTTAGGAATTATGATATCTTGCTGATATCTTGTTGAAAAAATAGTTGTGATATTACATTGAAAATACTATGGAGCTATGATAAAATTCTATTGGGTGCCACCATAACGGTAGGCGGTTGACCCTCTACGGAGGGACTGTGACCCTTCGATTACATAGAAACCCGTAAGGGAATCTAAAGAAGTCATTGATTTCTTGGAAAGGAGGGCTAAGCCATATGAGTATTGTTGATTTTATTGCAGTGGTAAGCTTCGGCTTAACCTGTTTTGGATTAGGGTATTCCTTTTGGTAAGGATAATAATAAGACACAAAAATAGCCGCCCCGCCCTGCAAGTTGAGCGACTATTTTTAGTTAATTGATTTAATGGGTCAGCCGTCTATCGGTGGCCCCATTTTTGTATAATTAATATATCACGTATTGGGTTAAATTTCAACTCAAAAATCGTAAGTAGGTAATACTCCGTATCTGGTCATTACGATTCTTTTCTGATTGTTTATGATTTCTTATCTTGTCCATTATTTGACATCTTGATTGTCTAGCCATAGACCATCATACTGTGCTTATCAAGAAATTGTGAGATAAGTAGCATTATTTTCAGAACTGCTTATAACAAGCAAATCAGACCTGGTTTGATATGAGAGTATTTGTTGATATCTGCTTGATATAATTAGGTATCGATTTTTACCATCAAATAAAAACGAAAGTCTTTTACTATAAATATTATTATCTAATTCTTCTATGATTAGTGAGACATGATATTTCTTTTTGAATGTCCAGGTATCCAGTAAACCGATACCGGTACCACCTTCATTTGTATGAGTAGAAGCTTTGGAAATACCAAATTTCATATATGTATCAATTTCGAAAGGAATTCCACTATCTGAAACAGAGATGGTTGGAGTTCCTTTTAGCATTTGAAGAGATAATTCAATAGAGCTACCATGGGCATATTTAGTTGCTATTATTGCATTTTCCAATAGATCTGAAAAAAGGTGGACAAGATCCAATTCATTTGCGGTGGAATATATTGAATTAAAAAATGTATCATCAAAATCGAATTTCAAATTAATGTTATCAGCTGCAGCTTCTTTGGTCATAAAAGAAATAATTGCATCAATACCGGAATATCCTGTTTGCGGAATAGAGGTTATATTTGGTGCACATTGATTTAAAAGCTCTTGCCTATATGTTTTGATCGAGTTTATTTCATCAGACAAAGATAAGCCCTTTAAACGCAGGGTATTAATATCCGATTTTTCAGTCGTCATAAGATAAGTGCATACCGAGTCGGCCATAGCATTTACGATTCTATTATCTTTATGAACGATAGCACCCAGTCTCTTATTTTCTTCCTCAAGCTTAGCTATATAGGCTTTATCTTCTGACTTGGAAGTGCGTAAAGCCTGTATTTCGAGAAGGCGCAGCTTTTCCCTATATTTTTTAGAAATTTGTGCTCTCCACCAGTATAGGATAATGATTAGACAAATTGGAATAATGGTAGCTCTGAACCTTCGTGTTGTGTATTGGTGATATGGAGACACCTGCTCGATAGTCATTGTTCCTAATGATATTAAGCAAATGACTGTGTTGCAGTTTACCATTCCGTTGAATATTAATGCAGTTATACTTTGATACACTGGTTTTATTTTTAATATGCACATGAGTATTAATGGGTATAATGCACAAATTGTAATAGTAATTCCGGGTACATGTGTAAATGATATGTTCAAAAAAACGACAAGTAACGAGCATAAAACTAGGGATACTACATTGAAAAGCAGCAGATTAATAACGTATGAGGATAGTGATATACAAATCGTTGATAATGACCATTTCTTTTTGTTAAAGCATGTAAAAGCTGTAAAGCATGCAACCGGCACCAAGTATGATATGTACGGAAAGCGAGCTTTGAAAAAGTACATAGTTAAAGAGAGAATAAGCGAAACGAATATATACTTTATGCAATTAAATATAAAATAGCTGGACGATTTATTTAATTTATCCATAAAATAGAAGCTTGTGAAAAATATGATCAGGTTTTTGAAAATTGCTAATTGCATATATACTACTCTTTCCAATAAAAAATAACTGTACTAATAAAATAATAAAAAATGATTAAGTTTAGTAACCTCCTTATATAGAAGGGAGGCGTACTGATTATGCTTAAAACAATAGACAGAATATTAGAGTTATGGTCAATTATTGCAAAGCTCTAATCTTAAAGCTCATTTCGGAATCTATTTGCATAATGGTAAATAAATTCAGTTAATGTGGGAACACCACGCTCATAATTGATTACTGCCGTGTAATTGCGGGCTAGATCCTCAGGATTACCATTTGACCAGGCTCTGTTTATAGCATTTTGCATTGCTCTTTCAACACTTGCAGGCGTTTTGCCGGCATGTTTACTGGCTATTGCTCGTGAAAGATTGGGTGTCGGTTCATTAGTCGCAATAATAATTGCTTCGGTTAAATATTCATAACCGATTGCCTTGGGGCTTATACCAATAGCATCCAGTTCACGATGAATACGGATGGTAAGCTTGCGATTCTGCTCTGCAGGAGAGAGTGTGGGAACGGTTGTGTCTGGTGTGGAATGTCTTTGGATGGCATTCCGCATCATACGCAGTAATTCTACAGGTTTTTGAGCTGAATAATCTCTTTCATATTTCGTTATTATAAAATCGGCTCCAAGCTGTCGTGCTGCTTCGAGAGTAACATTACTTGTATTTTGTGTGGTGATAAGAATGTAAGGCAGCTTTTCTAATCCCAAATCATGTAGCTTTGATAAGAAAAATAGTCCATTTCCTCCACCTTCATGTAATTCTAAATCTAAAATAATTGCATCAGGAATACAATATTGAACCATATCAAGGGCTCTATTAGAGTCATCAGTTATTCCTAAAAGATTCATATCATCAAGCTGATCTATATAATTTCTAATTTCTTCACAGGCAAATTGATCATCTTCAATAAGTAAAACTGTTAATTCGCGTTGGTTTTCCATATATATTCAATCCTCCATATGTTTTTATTGTACATTAGGATATGACAAAATACAACATAAACCAACAAAATATAATAAAAAGTACAAATGATATATAAGTTTTATAGATGGATACACGTGGTATAATAGTACCAGATAATTCGCGCGATAAAAAATGAAATATTAAAGAAGGTGAACAAACAATGTCAGATGAACGAAAGAATAATATTAGTGAAAAAGAAAAAGAGGATATTTTAGAGATATATAAACAATGTTTAAAAAAATCATACAAATTAAAAGAAAATATCTTAAAATCTATAAAAATAATAACCTTAAGCATGGAAATTATAGTTGGAGTGGTGGTAATTCTGAGTTTAATCACTATTAAACTTAAACTTATACATATGATATATATTTGGATAATATTAATAGGATTTGCTATATTGATTATTGTAATTTTAAGTAAGGTATTAAAAACAATTACAGAGATTATGAATAAAAAATATGAAGTCATAGAAGAGCTGGTTAAGGAGGCATATGGTATTTCGGATGGACAAGCATGAAATTGCTTATATAATAAATTGAAATGTTAATATGCTTATTGGGGCTGTAAGTATAGAAGAAAATAAATAATATAAATTATACCCACAATAGAAGCAGGGATGGTTTTTATGAAAAAACTAAGAAAAATAAAAAAGCAGAGTATAGAAAAGAAGAAAAAACAATATAAAGAAATTGCATGCAAAATTAATAAAGTAATCAAAAAAGCGGGGTTTCAAGATCCTGGGAATAAAATAAATAAAGGTGAATTTGAATTGGCAAAAACGTGGTTGATTAATAATGAGTTGATGTCAGCAAAATATGTAGCTAAGACTCTTTCAAGAGAAATTTTAGTTGAAATAGAGTACGCTGTTACAATGTTATGCACATTTGTTTTAGGTGTTTTTACGACGCTGTGGGCAAATGACAAGGTTAGTATCAACACATTTCCGTGGAAAGCATTTTTGGCAGTATTTGTAATATTTTTAATAGCACAATTTGCATTTAAATTTTTGGGAGAAGGCATAATTGAGGATTATAATCTTCGAATTTTAAGAGAAATCACATATGATGAATATATGGTGTTGATTGAGGATGAAGATATCGAAAATGAAACAGAAGACTAATAATAATTTCTGGTATAAAAGATTATATGTAGACTCTTAAATAGTATATGAACATAAAATACTTAGAAATACATGAGCTATGCGATATATAATCAAATGAAAGATAAGATTATTGCAAAACAATGTTTATAACATTATAGAGAGGAGTGCAGTTATGGCTTTTAAGACACGAAAAAAGGAGGAGTTTTTATACTCTTCGCCACAAGAGATGTATCAAGACAACAAGCTGAAAAAAATAATGGGACCATTAGATTATCAGGCTGCTATGCTAGATTTATACATCAAAAATGTAGATAAAAAGACTGTCGCTTTAGAATTACCGACAGGAAGTGGCAAAACATTGGTAGGCTTACTAATAGGGGAATATAGGAGACGAAAAAATAAAGAAAAAGTATTGTTTTTATGCCCAACTAACCAATTGGTACATCAAGTGGTTGAGCAATCAAATTTAAAATATGGATTAAAAGCAATTGCTTTCTGTGGAAAACAGAAGGATTATTTGCCAAAAGATAAGAGTAGTTACCTTATGGCAGAAGCTATTGGGGTTACGACATATAGTTCGTTTTTTGCATTACATTCTTTTTTTGAGGATGTAGATGTTATAATAATGGATGATGTGCATTCTTGTGAAGACTATATTATGTCAAATTGGACTATTCAGATTGATGGTCAAAGTACAACCTTTATTGAAATAGCTGAATTATTAAAACCATTTATTAGCGAAACAGATTATAAGTATTTATTAGAGGATGAATATATTCCAGAAGTTGCATCATGGTGTAATATGTTGCCTATGCCTTTAATATTAAATAAACTTGATGAACTTCAATCAATTTTGCAACAAGGCATAGAAGGTGGTTCTTCAAATTATTATGCATATTTGAGAATGTCTGAAAACTTGAAAGAGTGTAATATATATATTGCAAATAGAAAAATTCTTATACGTCCTTGGATAGCACCAACTATGTCTTTTAAACCGTTTGTAGATGCAAAACAAAGAATATTGATGTCTGCAACACTAGGAAGAAGTGGTGAATTAGAAAGAATCACAGGTATTGAAAAAATCTTTCGTTTGCCAATAGTAAATGATTGGGACAAAAAAGGATTAGGAAGGAAATTTTTTACTTTTCCGGATTTATCATTGGGAAAAGATGAACAGGAAAATATAGTTGCAGCACTTCAAAATTTGTGTAAAAAAAGTGTTTTTCTGGTTCCTGATTCTCAATCGGCAGATTCTATTAAACAATTTTATGAAGATAATTTAAAGGACACAAAAGTTTTTGATGCAAAGGATATAGAAGAATCTAAACATTCATTTGTAGATAGTCCTGCTGCAACGGTTATTTTAGCAAATCGTTTTGATGGTATAGATTTTCCTGATGAAGAGAGTAGACTGCTGTTTATTTGGAATTTACCTAAAACAACTAATTTGCAGGAAAAGTTTTTGATTACTAGAATGGGAGCTTCAAAACTATATGCAGAAAGAATACAAACGAGGATAATTCAAGCTGTGGGTAGATGCTCGAGAAATCCTAGCGATTATGCCATTGTTTGTGTAATAGGGGACACAATTCAAAATGATTTAACTAAACAGGAAAAAATTAAGCAATTTGCACCAGAACTGAGAGCAGAAATTCAATTCGGTTTGGAAAATTCTATGGATTATTCAAATGTAAATGATGTGTTGGAACAAGCTGAAGATTTTTTGAATAGAACTACAGAATGGCAAGAGGCAGAAGAGTATATTGTAGAATTAAGAAATGGATATTGGAATGAAGAAAACAATGTAGAAGAGAAGATAAATCAAAAATTACAGCAATCAGCACTTCTTGAACTGAAATTTCAATACTCGTTATGGAAAAAAGACTATAAATCAGCATATGAACATGCATATAGTATTGTTGAAAATTTAAATGCACCTGCGTTAAATGGATATAAATGTTTTTGGAATTATATGACAGGGTGTATGGCATATTACTTATTTAAAGATGGACAAGCAGAGTATAAGACATCAGGCATACAGTGTTTAGCGAATGCAGTAAAGGAAAATATGGGGATAAGATGGTTGCCTGGCTTATCGGAAAAATTGTTTTTTGCTAAAAGCGAAGATGTTAAAGATGCAGATTTTTTCGTTGATTGCATTGAAAAGATAGAAAGTGTTTTTACATCAATGCCAACATTGCAAAAAATAGAGAAAAAAATTGAAAGTATTTTAAGGGATTTAAATTCGACCAATGGAAATGAATTTGAAAGAGGTCATAAAGGATTAGGAGAATTGTTGGGCTTTATCTCAGAAAATCCTAATAGTACAGGTGCCCCTGATCCATATTGGATAATTAATGAAAATAATTTAGTTGTTTCAGAAGATAAAATTTATGAGGAAAAAGATCAGGTAAAAAAAGTCCCGATATCCGATGTTAGTGAGGCTGGAAGACATAAAGCATGGATTATTGAACATGAGAAAAGAATAACAAAAGATGTTAATGTATATACGATTCTAATTACTAACTCGGATGGGATTGATGATGATGCCCGTATATATGCTGATGATATATATTATGTGAATAGGAAAGAGTATGTTGATTGGGCAGTTAAGGCTCTTACAGTTGTTCGAAGCGTATGGAGCACGTTTTCAGGTGAAGGAGAGAGCGAATGGAGAGAGTCAGTTCATAAAGAATTTATAAAAGCAGGAATAACTCCAAAAGATTATTTGGATTTTGTATGTAGTAAAAACCTTAAAGATATGTAGTATTTTTGCGCATAAATAAAAAGTAAGATAATTCTTTTATATGGGACAGTTTGATAAGCGAAGATAATAGATTCTCTTGATATATCATTTGTTCGGTGGTTGGAAATCACAATTTTGTCAAAAGGTCAGGTTTATTGGTGAGTTCATTTAGAAAAATAGTTAAATTTTTAAAAATTAGTGTAATGCCATTTGACTTATGGTACTATATAGCTATATAGAACGTATTGGTTTGAATTAAATATAAGGGCAATATAATTTTCTGTACTGTCTATAAATATATTATATGGGAGATGATATTATGCATATAAGTCAAGCATTAATTGATAATATTAATGACAGCAATTCTAATGCTATAGAGGTTTATTTAAGGGCGAATAATATACAAAAATCAGAAGAAGACGAGGGAATGGAGACCAAGTTATGGGTGAATAAACTATTTGGGCAGAATAAAATAAATTTAGATAACTTTGAGGAATTTTTGTTTTCAGAATTATTTTATGGAAAGAGAAAATTAATTAGGGTTTATAAAATTGACGAATGCAGGAAATATTCATTACCTACTGATTGGGGTGAGGGATTAGCCTTATATTCGGATAGTAAGGGATATGAATTTTCAAATATTTTATTATCAGAACCAAATGAAAAGAAAACTGCTAAAATAGTAGCAACTAAAATGATTAAAAATGAAGATGGAGAATTAAATAACTTGAAACTTATTTTTGCGTATGATATAAAACTTCAAGGGAAAGATGGAGAATTGGAAAAGTCGTGTGTATATGTTCCGGTAGAGATTGATTTTATAAATGAGCGCATGATTATAAAGGCTTGGCAGAGAAAAAGAGTAGCTTTGGAAACAGATAGGTGTGAGAGTTTATTTGAAAGAACCTTGAATATTCTTAATAATAATTTTCATGTTAAATATGTAAATATTGGTACAAAACATAAAAAGGTATTATATCAGTTGAGCAAAAATCTGATAGACAATGTATATAATCAAATACCAGCTTTTAAAGCTGTAGCAGATTGCAGTGAAATAATTAAAGGCTTTTCGAATGAAATTATTAACAGATTACCATTGGAAAATGTAGTTGATAGCGATGAGAGTAAAATATTAAATGAAGGAGTGATGCAATTTGAAAGGGAAATTTATAATGATGTTGAGGGACTAGCTATAAATGATTATTTTTTTGAAAAGAAATTTTCAGATATTTGGGATATGGGAATAGAGGGGATAGTTGCTAGGATACGTTTTAAAGATGGTGAAAAGGTCATTACATCATTGAAAGGTGAAAATACGGCAATGCCTATATTTGTTACAAAAACGTTTATGACTCTTAGAGAGAGAATGAATGCAGAAAAAAGAGTTGAGGCAATCTGGATTGCTTTGGCTCGAGAAAAGAGTAATTTGAATTTAAAGTATGATGCTGCAGATGCTGACTATTTAGAAATATGGATTAGGTATGGAATAAAATTTAGAGAAGATGATATGCAGATGGCATTGAGGATTTATGATAAGTATGAAGAACAAGTATTTGAAAGTGTTGAAAAGCAAATTGAAAACGCTGTCGGTCAATAGTGTTGATGCTTTATATCCAGAGGATTTTTTTGAACTTATAGGATGCGAGGGGCGATCAGCAAGAGAATTTGTAGAATTGCTTCATAAAGAACGTTTATTGAAGTACAAATATAGTATACGATGTTCTTGCGGTGAGGAATTGTTATTAAGTGAAGCTCGTATATTAAACATTAATGAAAGAATTTTGTGTAATATATGTGGGAATGATTTCGACAGAGAAGAAATTTTGAATAAAGCACAGATAGTATATTCCATTGACAGAAAAGGTGTTTTGGGCTTTGAAATAGATGATGATGGTAGTAGTGAATGGAAGCAGAATGGGTACAAGAGTATTATACCATTTGATATAATTAAAGTAAGTGAGGATTGTTGTAAGATGAATAAGAAGATTTTTATCGGGAGTTCAAAAGAAGCTATTAATGATATGACTATAGTAGCGGCTACATTGGATGAATTAAATGCAGAATCTATAATGTGGAATTCAAATAAAACGCCGATTTTTTCACCATCCGATTATACATTGGATAGCCTGATTAAAATTGCAGAACAAGTGGATGGAGCAATTTTTATGTTTAATGCAGATGATAAGATTTGGTATACTGATCATATTAGGAAAACATCAGGGATAAATGATAATGTATTATTAGAATATGGATTATTTTGTGGAAAAAAAGGAAGAAAAAAAGTAGCATTTGTATGCAAAGATAATCCTAAGCTTGCCACTGATTTACTAGGAATAACTTATATACGATGGGAAGGTTCTGAGGCAAAATTAAAGATACAATTGGAAAATTGGCTAGAGTATGTGTAGATAATGATAAAAGAACAGTTAATTACAGAATATACTTAAGTTCTTGAGTATTCTATATGTCTGAATATAATTATAAGACAAAATCATAATTTACCAATATTATTATGTCAATTAATTATTCACAGAAATAGTGGATACAGTTAATAAGTAATGGATAATTTTTAGTTATCCATCAGATGTAAATTGATAATTCCTAATTATATTCAAATTACATGTTATTACATAAAATCAATTATTTGTATGGAGAAAAAACATGGCTGAAATATATTTTTCTAATAAAAAAGAAGAACTTGAGCGATTTATAAATCTTGTTGCAGAAGAAATTTTACAAGAAAATACAAGTCTATTTTTAGGAGCAGGTTCTTCTATGCAATATTCTGCACCAAGTTGGAATGCATTAATAGATTTAGCTTGCCCCAAATATAAAATTGGTTCTAATGCAGATAAGGCTCAATATGCAGAATTGACAGGAATTGATGTAAAAACTGAAATTTCTAAGCAATTTTCAATTATTAAATTTGATAATGTAAGGAAAAAGAATACCTATCTTAATTATCTTTTAGATTTCAATTTTAAAAGTATTTGGACGACGAATTACGATGAAATTATTGAAAAAGTATTAGTTCAAAAATCAAAAAAGATTAAGCCAATTTATAAATATAGTCATTTTCAAGAATTATCTTATCCGGGAGGCTGTTTCTTATTTAAAATTAATGGTTCGTGTAATGAACCTAAAACAATTGTCGTGACAAAAGAGGATTTTATCAATTACCGAAAATCACATGAAGCATATTTGATTTTACTAAAAAGAGAATTACTTTGTCATAGTTTCTTATTTTTAGGCTGTTCTTTTGAAGATGATATACTACGGATGTGCATTAAGGATATATTAAACTGTGTTGATAATAGTGAGGAAAATTATGCTACAAATCATTTTGCCGTTATTGTAGAAAAAGATCCGAAGAAATTGGAGTTCATATCCAAAGATTTATCTTGTCATTACAATATAAAATGCTTAAACGTGTCAAATATAGAACATGCTTATAAAATTGCATATGGAATATCTTGTAAAGTTAAGTATAATTCAATATTTATTTCAGGGGCAAAAAAATATATACGTCATTCTAAGGAAGAAAATATAGGGAAAATTTTATGCCAAAATTTAGTAAATGCTTTTATGACCATAGAAGATTCTCCGTATAAATTTATTTCTGGTATGGGAATGAGTATTGGACATTTTATATGTGGAACGATAAAGCAAAAATGCAATGAAAAGAATCTTAATCGTTACTTACAGATGGAACCTTTTCCATTCACAAATTCAACAGATAATGCTAGACATAGAGAATGCATGATTAAAAAAGCCGGAATATTCATATTTATATTTGGAGATATTGATGAAAACCTCCCAAATATAGAAGAAAGCGGGATGTGGAAAGAGTATATATTAGCAAAAAACAATAAAGATAATATCATAATTCCTTTGCCATGTGGAGCAGATTCTATTTCAAGTAAAATATACTATACAGAATTAGCGGAAATAGATTCCTTCTCCGCTAGATATTCTAAGTTATTAGATGATTTTGATTACACAGTATCAGACATACATTTTTTCGAGGAACTTGTTGAAAAAGTTATCTTATCAACAAGAGAAAAATTGGATACAATAATTGAAGAAATAGCAGATAAGCTAAACAGCAAATACTGAGGCATTAATTAAAAAAATTGATTCTACTATTTTATACATATCAAAATCAATTGGTTGATTGTCATATATGGCATAAGATATTTTATTTAATGCCTTTTGGTATTGAATATTACCAAATAATTTTGTTAAACAAGTTAAAAGAATTGCTTTGTCTTTATAATTAGTTTCATCAAAATTATTTACAATACTTAAAGCATTATATATATCAATGTTGCTGGATAGTGTCAGCCTTTTAAAATAGCGAAGTGCATCATCCATATTTTTAAGTTTAGATTGCATAGTAATATCATGAAAAATTCTATTTAAAATTTGTAAACCTATATGAGTAATACTCTCTCCAGTATGTAAGAACTGATATTTGATGTTTAGTAAAAAATTTAATTGAGAATTTTTAACATCTTCTTTTGTTATATCGAGTAGTATAGGGAAAATGACACTATCCCTTTTTATTTCTAATTGCTCATACAATTTTATTGCTTCTTGGCAAGGCCAATTTCGGCTTAAATAAGTCTTGTTTATTATAAGGATGCTGTAATTAGCAGTTTCAATCCCTTTTTGAGTAATAGTTTCTTTTAATTCATCACCCAAAAAAAGTTCATGTTGATCATACCAACAGTTTAACCCATATTGCTTATAAAAGTTTAAAAACTTAATTGCAAATTTCTCTCGTGCTGTACCCGAAAATGATATAAAAATATTCATTAATTTCTCCATTCATAATTATGATTCTTTTATTAATTAGGAATTATCAATTTACATCTAACGGATAACTAAAAATTATCCATAAAAATAAAACAATCCATCAAAAACGATGGATTGTAAAGAAGTCTATATATGAAAATCCTTCCTAGGATGTTTTGATATTAGAATATCCCTCTGTTTAGCAGTGGTTACGTGTGTGTATATCTCAGTGACATTGATGGAACTATGTCCTAGCATCTCCTGAATATACCGGATATCGACATCGGCCTCTAATAAGCTGGTAGCGAATGTATGCCTGAACATGTGAGGGGTGATATGTAAATCTATATCGGCGAGAGAGCAATACTTATCTATCATTCTGCGAACAGCTTGGTCAGATAGAGGTTTGCCATTTTGGTTAGCAAAAAAATGATTGCAGCTTTTAATTTCAGCTTGGAATTCAGCCTTATATTCTTCCATTATTTGAGAAACAGAATCATTGCCAATATGAATACGCCGCTCTTTATCGCCTTTACCATATATGAGGATGCTCCCATCATGTAAATTTATATCTTCGTTTTTTAATGAGCAAAGCTCAGAAATTCTCATACCGGTAGCAAATAACAGTTCGGATACGGCTGCATCGCGCAATGCATTTCTTCTCTGATAATTAGTTTTAGCGTTGTCACGTTGTGTATAAATGATAGTCAGAAATTTTTCTACTGTATGTAGTGGGATAATTTTGGGTAATATGGTAGGTTCACGAAAGTGCACCTGTATTTTGGAGAAGGGATTTATTATGAGGAGTTCTTTATATTCCAAATAATGAAAAAATGCTTTGATTGAGGCTATTTTTCTTTTTACGGTTTTGGGTTTATATTGTTGGTGGAGTCTGGCAATATAATCCTCTAGATTGTTTGTTGTGATTTCCGTTATTTTTTCAAGACATGGTTCCTCAGAGAATTGTCGCAAGTCAATCCGATATGCTTTTAAAGTCTTTTCATCCAGACATTTTTGTGTTCTGCAATATTCCAAATAGTTTTCAATAAGTGTTTGTAAGTTTTCCATGATGTTCTCCTTTGTTTGGCGTTTTTAAAATAAATTGATAAAATTATATCGTATATAAGCTATGAAGAGTTAAGAAGAATTAGTGGTAGTGATGAAAGTGTAATATGATGAAAATGGCTGACTTGAAAAAGTAAATTCCAGTGCAAGAGGGGCATGCGGAATTTAGAAATTCATTTTTGGGATGAAACAAGTTGTGCATATGGGGATTGACGAAAAATATGTGACGTGATAAAATTAAATTACCCGAAGGGTAATCTTGATAACATCATTGAGGAGGAGAGACTTGGAATTAGTATATACGTCAGAAAAAATTGAGACTCAATGTACCAAGTTAGAAGCTGCAAAGAAATTATTTTGCGGTGATGCGGTATTAGCTAGAAGTCTTCTTGCTAGAATAAATGCGTTAGAAAATGCTGATACCATAAAGGATATTATTATACAACCAACATTTCATTTTCATAATTTAAGTAATAAGTATGGAAGAAATCTGGAGGGATTCTTTGCAATTGATGTTAAATCAAGAAGGGAACAATGGCGTATTATTCTCCAGCCACTTGATGAGAATAAAAATCCATTTAAACCATGTTATATAGATCAGATATCGTCGTATGTTAAAGTAGTAGAGGTAACGGAGGTGAGTAAGCATTATGAGTAATTATATCGAGTTTGAAGACAAAATAGCTTTTCATCCAGGATATTATATCAAGGAAATAGTTGATGATAGTGGGTTAACACAAGAGGACTTTGCTAAACGTCTTGGTACCACTCCAAAGAATTTGAGTCTTTTGATTCGTGGAGAGCAGAATCTTTCTATTGATATTACAATGAAATTGTCTAGGATGATTGGAACAAGTGCTGCTTATTGGCTTAATCTGCAGAACACTTATGATGCTTTAATTGCAGAGTTTAAATCAAGAGAGGAGCTATCTCAAGAAAGAGAAATCTTTTCGTTTTTAGATTACAAATATTTTAGAGAGCATTTCAGTCTTCCGGATTTGCCCAGGAAAATTGATGAACAGATTGAACAAGTTAGAAATTTTTTGAATGTGGCAACTCTGTCGGTTTTTAGAAAAAAAAATATGGCAGTTAGTTTTCGGAGTGCTGCAAAGGAACTATCGGAAGCTAATGTGATTAAAGCAAATATTATGGTGCAGATAGCGACAAACATAGCTTTAAAAACAGATGCACCTAAGTTTAATAAAGGGCTTTTCGAACAGAAAGTAAATTATGCGCTTACACTTACAGAAAAACATAGTACATTTTATCCGATTATAAAAGAGGCCTTTCTTAAAGCAGGTGTTATTTTAGTTATTCTTCCTAATATTTCTGGATCAAAGATTAATGGCGCAACTAAAAAAATTGGAAATAACATTATGTTAATGGTAAATGATAGAAGATTGAATTCTGATACATTTTGGTTTACATTGTTTCATGAAATAGGGCATATTATGAATGGGGATTTTGGTATTTCTTTTGATTCGGAATCCGGGGAGCAGGAGGAAATTGCGGATAAATATGCGGAAGATATGCTTATCCCTTATGAACAGTATAAAGTGTTTTTAGCGGAAAATAGGTTCGATGTTCAGTCTATTAAAATATTTGCAAAAAAGATAGAAAGAGATCCGGGAATTGTGTTGGGCAGATTGTTGAATGATGGAAAAGTCGATTATAATGACTGGACGTTAAATGGACTTAGACACAAATATAGGGTGAAAACAAGATAATTTCATGTGATGCTTTTCGAAGAAAAACATTGCATAAAGATCCGAGAAGTATTCACCGAGCAGACGGAGGAGAAAGAACGAACTGTAGGAGAGGCTGTTCTTTCTCTTTTTCTATTGGTTACAAAAAGACTATAGCGGATTTTTAATTAAGAAGGTTGTGAATATGGGAATGATTAGTGTTTTTAACTATAATGCCGGTAAAGGTGATTGCATCAGAATCAGGTATAAAGGCATATCAGGTAATTATCACAATATTATCATTGACAGTGGTGTCGTAAGTTTTGGAACGAAGTATGCTGATATTGCTAGGAAACTGGAATCAATGGGAGAATGCATAGATGTGGCAGTTATTTCGCATGTTGATAATGATCATTTAGGTGGATTATTATACAATCTGAGAAGTGGAGTACATCTTCCTATAAAAGAAGTATGGATGAATCATGGTAGTTATATTAATAGGAATGTTTTGTTGTCTGTCAGACAAAACGACGAATTATTTACAAGACTGCAAAATCAAAATATATCCGTTAAATCCGTAACCAAAGGTAACGTTTATGAATTGGATGGCGCAATATTCCGTATTTTGTGGCCGTGTGATACTGCGTTACAGGAGTTGTTTAGGAGTAGACAGGCAGATGTTTTGCTTAGTCGAAAATCAGATTACGGATATTCTTTTTCTGAATTAATGGACATGCCTATAAAAAAACAAGATTCAAGCAGAAATAATAGGGCGAGTGTTATAATGAAGTTGGAATATCTTGGAGCAAAGATGCTATTTACAGGAGATGCATGGGCAGAAGATATATTGCAGGTTGCAGAGGATGGATATGATTTGGTTAAACTTGCACACCATGGATCTGTAAGAAATATATCTGAAGAATGGGGAGAAAAGATAAAATGCAATAATTATATGATTTGTACAGATGGTGTGATGCATCCGGATAAACAGACAATTGCAAAATTGTTGAAGTGGTATGGAAACATCTGTATTTATGGGGCTGCAGACTGGTGGAAGAAGATGTCAAAGGGTGAGCCTATGGATGTTTGTAAGCATGTACAGTATGAGAAGGGAGAATATGTATGGAGAGCGGAAAACCTGTAAATCTAGATCAACTTAAACTAGAAGCTCAGGAGTATTCGGTATATATTACAGATATCAGGGGAACTTCTTCCGGAAGCGGAGTGTTGTATTATCCGGGAGATGGAGAAAGATTGTTTATTTTTACTTGTGCACATGTGCTTGATGATCTGGTTGAACCGTTTCAAATTTATTATTTTGTTCCGGTAGATAGGAAAAATGAAAATTACAGGATCGTAAAGGTTGAGGCTGATCGGCAGCAAGTTGTCTATTCCCCTATTGATTCAGTTACTCAAAGGGAAGATAAAACAAAAGAGCATTCTGTAGATGTAGCAGTCATCTGTCTGAGTGTGGACCATGAAAATACTTTGGATGCTGCGGACTACATTATAGGAGAAGCACATCAAAGTGATAAAATTTTCATACAAGGATTTCCGGGAGCAGGAGTAGAGGGAATGGAGATGCTGGAGTATTTGGATTGTGCGAAAGGTACTGTCCTTCATAATATTCCTAACAAAGAAATGATTCTGTGTAGGATAGAGGATACATTTTTAGATCAAGGGAATAGAGTTGAGGAACTGGAAGGTTTCTCCGGCTCACCGGTTTGGAGTGCTTCAAATAGTCAAAAGAGTATTTTAGGGATGCTTTCCAGCGGATTTGGAGATCGTGTTTATCGTGGAAAAGTAAAAGCGGTGTCAATGAATGCGGTTCTTAGTATTATGAAAAATCATTTCGAAATTTACATGGAGAAGCATATTTTGGGAATCCCGGAGGATGATGTTGCTCCGGAAAAAGAAGTAGCAGTCCATATACAGAGAAATGTGGTTGCGGTAAAAAATATTTATGATGAGTGGCTGGTGGCGCAGACGGAGAAGGTCAGAACATATATTGATGATGTGAAGTTTCAAAAGGCTATTGATCTGGCAAAAGAAAGTATGAACGATGCGCGCTTTTCGTACTGTAGTAGAGAAAATATCATTCGTCATATGAAGATTTTACTATATTGTTATGAAGGCTGCTTACTTTTGGACGAGTATTACACATTGGAAGAAAATATGAGGGAACATGGTTATCTGGAAGAACATGATCCTATTAGATGGCTTACGTTGAATTTTGGTAACAGGAATTTTAAGGAGACAGCAACATACGCAAAGAAACTTCTGGAAGATAGTAATGAAATTGATGGGATACATATACTTGCAAGAGTATATTTGAGCCTTTGCAGGGCATACGAGGAAAATGCACCTGTAGACGAAACAATAGGGGTATTTTTAGATGAAAGAGAGAGTTTGATTATTGAATGTAAAGATGCAGATATGAAGACTTTGATATATCAGATGCTTGGATATACCTATGGCGAACACTATCATGAGTATACGAAATCAATAAGATGCTTGAATAGAGCATATCGCTTGGGAATGGATCATGCTGTATTGGAGACTTTAGGATGTGCATATTACTTTTTCTCAATAGAAAATGCTTTAAGGGAAGATAATACGGTAGATATGATGAAAATTGACCGTGCAGCCTTGTACAAGGCGAGAGAATGTTTCTTGATTTTGTGGGATAAAGCCGATGAACTATATCGCTCAGCAATGATGAAGCGTGAAGGCGGAGTGATTTTTAATACTTTTTATTTTCAACAAGATAATTATAGAATATTAACGATTTATCCTTATCTGATGAGCAATTTAGTAATGAATGATAACAAGGAAAGGCGAGATTTTGAGAAAAAATATGCAATGATAGTATGCCAGTCAGGAAACATTGATTTAACACAGTTTCCTTATCTTGAGGAAGAGGACCGAATTCTATTTAGTACACTTGCAGATGAAAGTAGGATGCTCAACACACTTGATATGTTATTACGCATTGGACAGGGATGCCCGCCTGAACTGGAGGGAGAGTTATATGGAGTTATTGAGAATACTGAAACAAATTTACCTAAAATAGATGAAAGAGAGAGAATATCTGTAGTATCTTTACTGCTAAATCTATATGGGCATGGTAGGAAGAATTTTGGATGGAATGTTGCTTCAAAGATGAATATGCATATAGCGTTTATAAGACAAAATGGCGATCAAAAAATGATCATGACATTTGAAAATTTTTTATATGAAAATACACATAGCATTGAAGTTGCTGAGAAAAAATTTATAGAAAGTTATGAGAGAACTCCGTCTTTTATTACATGGCAGGAGCTGCTTCAGTTTTATAAGCGCAATATGATGTTAGATAAAGCTGATGCATTGTTTGAAGATTTGTTTTGCAATCATATGGAATATGTGGAAGCAGAACCGGAGTATAGTTATAGGGCATATATCATGTATATTCTGAATTACGCAAGAGATATTAAATATGCACTGCGTTTTTATCTAGAGCATAAGGCTGATATGAAGGATGAAAATATCAGAACTTTTTGTGAACACGAATTGATGTTTTATACAAATTGTTTTAACAATCCGGAACAATTTGAGGAGGAGCGTAGAGTATTTGTAGAGCAGGGGCTGATTCCGAAGGAAGAATTTCATCGTATTTTATTGATTGTATATATGTGTAATCTGGATAGTAAACATGCATGGGAACATTTTAGCAAGGACAATCCTTATTTTGGAATATTTGGACAGATACCATATCTGACAAGAGAAGGAGCACAATTCTTGATTTGGCAACGCAGACTTCCACCACATATGGAATCGGAATGGAATGGTATGAATTGTAAAAATGCGAACGTTGCATTACAACATTATAAGCAGGAAAGATGGCATGTTTCAGCAGTGGATATTGTAAAACGTTTAGAAACTAAGATACAAAGAACAATAGCTATTGATGCATGGGGCTTGTATTTACTTGCGATATCCGAAAAATTGGATTATTTATTGAATTTTGACTATGTGTATGTGACTCATTTGTCAATTACCAGAATGCTTGAAGAAATGACTCATTATAAAAATGATTATTTGGAAAGCATTATTGCATATCTGGAAGTGTCAGATAATGTGAAATTACAGTCTCCAGAGTTTGAAGCACAATTAATGGTTCGTGAGGTGTCAGATTACTTTGAGCCATGTAGTACTATTGCTATGGCTGTAGAGGCAGGAGTTCCGGCTGTAATAGGTGCTTCGGACATTGATGAAACAGTATTTGAAAAATTCAAAAATTATATTATCAGACCGAGTGATATTGAAGATATAACGAAATAAGTAACATGCAAAGGAAAAAGATTTTTATGCAATTTTACCACTTCACCGCATTAAAATTTAATATTTTTTTTATAAAATGTGCAAAATATAACAAAAAGTACTGGACAAAATGTCCTATATAAGGTAAAATGCATATATGCAATCGAATAGCACATTTGAAGGTTGTGCAGATAGTATTATGTATATTTTACGAATTGGGGGGGGTTTTCATGAGAATATATCATGCTAAGGATTATGCAGATATGAGCAGAAAGGCTGCAAATATCATATCGGCACAGGTGATTATGAAGCCTAATTGTGTATTGGGACTTGCTACAGGCTCTACACCTATCGGCTTGTATAAGCAGCTCGTTGAGTGGTTCAAGAAGGGGGATTTGGACTTCTCAGAGGTTATGACGGTGAATCTTGATGAGTACAAGGGACTAAGCCGTGAGAATGACCAGAGCTACTATTATTTTATGCATCAGAATTTGTTTGATCATGTGAATATTCCGGTTGAGAATACTCACCTGCCAAACGGCATGGAGCCGGATCCACAGAAGGAGTGCAAGCGCTATACAGAGCTGATTCAGTCTCTTGGCGGTGTTGATTTGCAGCTTCTTGGTATCGGGCACAATGGTCATATCGGCTTTAATGAGCCGGGCGAGTCTTTTGACAAGCAGGTACATTGTGTGGATCTGACAGAGTCTACTATTGAGGCCAACAAGCGTTTCTTTGCATCGGCTGATGATGTTCCGAAGCAGGCTTATACAATGGGTATCAAGACCATCATGCAGGCTAAGAAAATTCTTATTATTGCAAGTGGTGAGGATAAGGCAGAGATTGTGCACAAGGCTTTCTTTGGACCGATTACACCACAGGTACCGGCTTCTGTGCTGCAGCTGCACAATGATGTTACGCTTGTAGCTGATGAGGCTGCACTGAGCAGGCTGTAGATGTTTTTTAGTTGAGAAGGTGCATGTATATGATAATAAAAAATGCAAGGGTATTTACAGAGGATGGCAGCTTTGTGCATGGTGATGTTGTCGTTAAGGATGGTCGTTTTGACAGCGTTTTGGAGAGAACAGCTGACACGGACGCGGCTAATGGCAGCACACAGCAGGAGATTATAGATGCATCGGGGCTTACTATGATACCGGGCCTTGTGGATATTCATTTTCATGGGTGCAAGGGAGCTGACATGTGTGACGGCACCAAAGAGGCGCTTGATGTGATTACAGCATACGAGGCTTCTGTAGGAGTTACGAGCGTGTGTCCGGCTACTATGACCATTCAAAGGGATGAGCTTTTGAGTGTCATGAAAAATGCCGGTGATTATAATTATCATGGTGGTGCACATCTTGTAGGTATCAATATGGAGGGACCTTTTATCAGTCCTTCTAAAAAGGGAGCACAGGCGGCAGAGAATATCATGCGATGTGATTATGATTATTTCTGTAAGCTTCAGGATGCGGCCCATGGCTTGATAAAGCTTGTAGATATCGCTCCGGAGGAGCCGGGGGCGATTGATTTTATAGATAGGGTAAGAGGAAGTGTTGTGGTTTCAATAGCACACACAGCGGCTGATTATGACACCGCAGTAGAGGCTATTGAGCATGGTGCAAGCCATGCCACACATTTGTATAATGCGATGCCACCGCTTCATCACAGGGATCCGGGAGTTATCGGGGCTGTGAGAGATTCAAAAAAGTGTCATGCAGAGCTCATTTGTGATGGAGTGCATATTCATCCGTCGGTTATCAGGGCGACATTTGCCATGTTTGGTGCGGAGCGCATGATTTTAATAAGTGACAGCATGAGAGCCACAGGGCTTGAGGATGGCGAGTATACACTCGGTGGACAGGCAGTGACGGTCAGAGGTCCGCTTGCCACACTCCATGATGGGACAATTGCAGGCTCGGCAACCAATCTGATGGATTGTATGCGTTTCACAGTAAGGCAGGCAGGTATTCCGCTTGAGGAGGCAATTATGTGTGCTACAGCCAATCCGGCTAAGGAGATTGGCATCTATGATGAAGCAGGCAGCATTTCTGCAGGAAAGAGAGCAGATTTTGTGCTTCTCAATGATGATTTGGATATTGTGAGTGTGTATATCGACGGAAAGGAGATATCATGTTAGGTTTTTTCAAGAATAAGTCAAAGGGAAAGGTGATCTGTTCTCCGTGCAACGGCAAAGTGGTTCCTATTACAGAGGTTCCGGATCCTACCTTTTCTGAGAAGATATTGGGAGACGGCGTGGCCGTGATTCCTTCTGAGGGCAGGTTTTACGCTCCGGCGGATGGTGAGGTGACAGCTGTATTTGATACGCTTCATGCTTTTACCATGACGACCACTCAGGGAGTCGAGTTGCTTTTGCACATTGGTCTGGATACAGTGGTATTAAAGGGTGATCCTTTTACATCACATATTTCTGTTGGTGATCAGGTGAAGAAGGGCGACCTTTTGATGGAGGCTGACCTGGAGCAGATTAAGGCAGCAGATCTTAATGTCATTACTCCGGTTTTAATTGGCAACACTGCTGATTATAGTGAGATAAAGATGCTCAAAGAGGGAAATGTATCCGCCGGTGATGAGATTTTAAGTCTCGCGTAGATATGAATATAATTATATAATAATAACGAACTTTATTGGAGTATCTCCAGTTTAGTATACATAATGTAAAGGAGGGGAAATTTATGAAATTTCTTCAAAAATTGGGTAAAGCTTTAATGCTTCCCGTAGCAGTACTTCCTATCTGTGGTATCCTCATGGGTATTGGATATTTTTTATGTCCTGCAACCATGCAGGGTGGTGACATCGAGGGAGTGCGTAATTTAATAGGTCTGTTTTTAGTTAAAGCAGGGGGCGCTTTGATTGACAACATGGCCATCCTTTTTGTAATCGGCGTTGGTGTCGGTATGTCGGAAAAGAACGACGGTACCGGCGGTATTGCAGCTTTAGCTTCATGGCTGATGATGACAACACTCCTGTCTACAGGCTTTGTTACAACAATCATGCCATCTATCGCTGACAGCGCTACAAAGACACTTGCATTCGACAAGATTGCAAACCCATTTATCGGTATCTTAGCCGGTATCATCGGTTCTTTGTGTTACAACAGATTTAAGGATACAAAGCTTCCTGACTGGCTGTCATTCTTCAGTGGCAAGCGTTGCGTAGCAATTATTGCAGGTGTTGTTTCAATCCTTGTATCTGTAGTATTACTGTTTGTATGGCCATTACTTTTCGGTGCCCTTGTAGCTATCGGTAAAGCAATCGTTGGTCTTGACGTAGTCGGCGCAGGTATCTATGCATTCCTGAACCGTCTGTTAATCCCTACAGGTTTACACCACGCATTAAACAACGTATTCTGGTTCGATACTATCGGACTTGGAGACCTCTCTCATTTCTGGAATGGCGAGACATCAAAGGATGTTTCATGGAGCCTCGGAATGTACATGTCAGGTTTCTTCCCATGTATGATGTTTGGTATTCCTGGTGCTGCACTTGCCATGGTTAAGTGTGCAAAGACTGCTAAGAAAAAGGCTGCCATCGGTATCCTTGCTTCTGCAGCTATCTGTGCATTCATCTGTGGTGTTACAGAGCCTTTCGAGTTTGCATTTATGTTCCTTGCTCCTGCTCTCTATGTGATTTATGCTTTACTTTATGGTATTTTCACAATGATTACAGTAGCTCTTGGATTTAGAGCAGGCTTCTCATTCTCAGCCGGTGCGATGGATTTATTATTCTCATCTTCACTTCCGGCTGCAGCAAAGACATGGCTCATCATTCCTCTTGGAATCGCAGCTTTTATCGTATTCTACATTGTATTCTATTTCGCTATCAAGAAATGGGATCTTAAGACCCCTGGTAGAGAGGACGATGATGTCGAGGCAGAGAAGAAGGCAGTGCTTACTAACAATGACTACACAGCAGTAGCAAAGACTATTCTTGAGGGCTGCGGTGGCAAAGACAATATTGCAAGCATTGATAACTGCATCACAAGACTCAGACTTGAGGTTAAGGATATCACTCAGGTTGATGACAAGAAGATTAAATCTGCAGGTGTTGCAGGCGTTATGAAGCCTGGCAAGAATTCTGTTCAGGTTATTATCGGAACCAAGGTTCAGTTTGTTGCGGATGAGTTTTCTAAGCTTTGCGAGTAGATTTGTTCTGCAATATAGCAGTGTTGATTCACATTAGGTGATTCACATAATTTCATAATACATGATTAAAAGCCACACCGGGTGTTATGCCTGGGGTGGCTTTTTTAGTTGGTTCGGGCCGTAAGCTCCGCCCCGGTCGTGGGGCACGTGGACTCTCGTTTTCGCTACGCTGCGCTGTTAAGATACTGTACGGATTATGCTTTTGGGTTTTTCTAGGCTTGACGAAACCGTCGAAACGCGCCTTCCATGGCGCGGTTCTCCTTGACTTGCCTTCCATGGCAAGTCATTTCTGTGCTTCATGGGCATAATCCTACAGTATCTAAACAGCTTCGCTATGCGCTCTCACGAGAGTACGTGTGCACCCCGCCGGGCGGGGCTTACGGCCTTTACGATGTGAATAGAATCCGCTTAGGAGAGAGTTGCGAGTTGCATATTGTTGCAACCGGCAACGGTTTTATCTACGCCTTGCTTCTACGAGGCTGCGATGGGATAATAAGAAAGGATTGAAAAGCGAACAAAAGTTTGCTATAATAAATAAAGCGAGGAAATAAAAGTATATCAGATTTAGTAATTTAAGTATTCATTTAGTTTATGGTAATTAGGGAAAATCCAATATAAATCGATTGATAGAAAGCGTGATTTTATATGAACATATGGCTTAAGTTAAGGAAAACAGCAGCAATTGCACTATGTGAGTTACTTGCAATTGCTACAATTTTTACAGGCTGTGCCTCCACTGATTTATCCGGCACTGAAGGTGCCGGGCATGCCGCAGGAGCTGTTGTAGCAGGTGAGGATTCTTCCGGTGCTTTAGGCAGCAAGGATAAAGCGGATGGGCCACAGGAAGATCTTGTAAACAACAATTCTTATGTTTCTCTCGATGCGATTCCGGCATATGATGGCAAGGCATATGTGGCTATCAATAACAATGAGCCTTTTTTTACGGACAACGATATGACTACCACTGCTTTTGAAAACTACAGTGATTTGGATTCACTTGGCAGATGTGGTGTGGCTTATGCCAATATCTGTAAGGATATCATGCCGACTGAGAAGCGTGGCAAGATAGGTATGATAAAGCCATCGGGCTGGCATACAGTGAAGTATGATGTGATAAAGGACAGGTATTTATATAATCGCTGTCATCTTATTGGCTATCAGCTTGCCGGGGAGAATGCCAATCCAAAGAACCTTATTACCGGCACGAGATACCTGAATGTGGAGGGGATGCTGCCGTTTGAGAATCTGGTAGCGGATTATGTAAACAATACAGGAAATCATGTGCTCTATAGGGTGACTCCGATGTTCTCGGGCAGCAATCTTGTTGCAAACGGTGTGCTCATAGAGGCAAAGTCGGTTGAGGACAATGGTGGCGGAATACTTTTTAATGTCTATTGCTATAATGTGCAGCCCGGAGTCGGAATAAACTATGAGAATGGTGATAGCTGGCTGGATGGCACCACCCAACAGGAGCAGAGCGGTCAGACGGATACACCGCAGAATGAAGGCTCGCAGAGCAGCGATGGAAGTGGGGCAGGAGGATCCGGCTCTTCAAGCAGTACAACAGGAAATGTATCATCAGGCTCAGATAGTTCAGCAGCAGAAAATAGCGTTTCGGATTCCTCTAACAGCGAGACGATGGTTCATATCACTGCAACAGGCAAGAAATATCACCGTGCAGGCTGTCGAACCTTAAAAAAGAGTGACACAGAGGTAACGCTTGATGAAGCAAAATCCATGGGACTGTCTCCGTGCGGCATCTGCAATCCGCCGCAGTAGAGGTACATTAATAGTTGCACATCAGTAGCTGCAATCAATCACATTAGATGCACATTAGTGTTTGCAGCCGTCTACAGTAGATGTGCATTAGCATTTGTAACCCGTCACAGTAGATACACGTTATCTTTGTAGTACAACCAAGTTTATTGAAGTAACTTGGAAGCAACTTGGCAAATGAAAATACTGTCACAGAGTAAGGGATGCAAGCTATGGCACCGCTAGGGCGCACGCATATGTTTTGATTGAGCGAATAGCGAAGCCGCTTAGATACTGTAGGATTATGCACATGAAGCGCAGAAATGACTTGCCATGGAAGGCAAGTCAAGGAGAACCGCGCCATGGAAGGCGCGTTTCGACGGTTTCGTCAGGCATAGAAGCATAAAAAAGGATAATCCGTACAGAATCTTAGCAGCAAAGCGTAGCGAAAGCACAGCATATGCGTGCGCCCTAGCGGTGCCGTGGTTTGCAACCCGTCCTATAGCACATACAGCAAAATCCCCTGTAACCCTTGACGATTGCAAAACCGAAAAGTATAATAGAATAGCTAATGAATTCAATATTTTAATATAGATGGAGGAAACCAAATGGCACTGAGCAAAAAGCCGGTCAACGGCATGAAGGATATACTACCTGCAGAGATGGAAATCCGTGATTATGTGACAAGTGTGATCAAGGATACATACAGAAGCTTCGGATTTACACCGATAGAGACACCATGCATGGAGAATATAGCAAATCTCACAAGTAAGCAGGGCGGAGAAAATGAGAAGCTGATCTTCAAGGTAATGAAGAGAGGCGAGAAGCTGAATCTGGAGACAGCAAAGGAAGAGTCGGATGTAGTAGACTTTGGAATGCGCTATGACCTTACAGTGCCGCTTTCAAGATATTATTCAAACAATGCCAACAACCTGCCATCGCCGTTTAAGGCACTCCAGATGGGCAGTGTGTGGAGAGCAGACAGACCTCAGAGAGGCCGCTACAGACAGTTTACACAGTGTGATATAGATATACTCGGAGAGCCAAGCAATCTGGCAGAGATAGAGCTGATTACAGCAACCACTACCACAATCGGCAGACTCGGCTTTGAGAACTTTGAGATAAGGATCAACGAGAGAAGAATCCTAAAGGCAATGGCAGCCTACAGTGGTTTCGCTGAGGAGGATTACGACAGCGTATTTATCACACTCGATAAGATGGACAAGATAGGTGTGGAGGGCGTAGCAAGTGAGCTTGCACAGGACGGCTATCCACAGGAAAATATTGACAAATATCTTGATTTGTTCAAGCTTTTGGAGCAGACAAGGGATGTCACTGAGGGTGTAAAAATACTTTCAGAAAAGCTTGGTGAATATTTAGACGAAGAAGTGGTTACAAATATGACAGAGATAGCTACGGCTGTCAATGCCACAAAGGGAGCAAAGTTTGAGCTCGTATTTGACCCTACACTCGTTCGTGGAATGAGCTACTATACAGGAACTATTTTTGAGATATCAATGCCTGAGCTTGGCGCAGCCTGCGGTGGTGGCGGACGATATGACAAGATGATTGGAAAGTTCACCGGAAACGATGTACCGGCCTGTGGTTTTTCAATCGGTTTTGAGAGAATTATCCTGCTTCTCATGGAGAGCGGCTTCAAGATTCCTGAGAGTCCGAAGAAGGTGGCTTATCTTGTTGAGAAAAAATATCCGGCAGATAAGCTTGTTGATGTCATGAATCAGGCAAAGGATGCAAGAGCAAACGGACAGCAGGTGCTTGTTGTGCGCATGAACAAGAACAAGAAATTCCAGAAGGAGCAGCTCATGAAAGAGGGCTACGAGGAGTTTGTGGAGTTCTTCAACAGATAGGAAGCTGGTTATTACGAATAAATATATAAAAGTAGAAATATAAGGAGCATAAAATGGCAGAATCAATGCAGGGCTTACATAGAAGCCATAGATGTACAGAGGTATCAAATGCCAATATCGGTGAGAAGGTCACCGTGATGGGCTGGGTACAGAAGAGAAGAAATTTAGGAAGTCTCATTTTCGTAGATTTAAGAGACAGAAGCGGAATACTTCAGATAGTGTTCGGTGAGGAGAATGTAGGTGCAGAGGGCTTTGAAAAGGCAGGCACCTTAAGAAGTGAGTTCGTCATCGCAGTTGAGGGAACTGTTCAGAAGAGAACAGCTGCTGTCAATGAGAGCTTAAAGACAGGTGATATCGAGGTTATCGCTACATCAATCAGAGTGCTTTCAGAGGCACAGACACCTCCATTCCATATTGAGGAGAATTCAAAGACAAGCGAGGACATCAGACTTAAATACCGTTATCTGGATCTTCGCCGTCCTGATATCCAGAGAAACCTTATGCTCAGAAGCAATGTGCTTCGCGTGATGCGTGACTTTATGGCAAACGAGGGATTTTTGGAGATAGAGACACCAATCCTTTGCAAGTCTACACCGGAGGGAGCCAGGGATTATCTCGTGCCAAGCCGTATACACCACGGACATTTTTATGCGCTTCCTCAGTCACCACAGCTCTTTAAGCAGCTTCTGATGGCTTCAGGCTATGACAGATATTTCCAGATTGCACGATGCTTCCGTGATGAGGATCTGCGTGCAGACAGACAGCCTGAGTTTACACAGGCAGATATGGAGCTTTCATTTGTAGATATCGATGATGTAATCGAGGTAAATGAGAGACTGTTAAAGCACCTTTTCAAAGAGGTTATCAATGTGGATGTTGAGATTCCGTTTAAGCGTATGCCTTGGCAGGAGGCTATGGACAGATTTGGTTCAGACAAGCCTGATACACGCTTTGGTATGGAGCTTTGCGACGTTTCGGATGTGGTAAAGGATTGTGGCTTTGGAGTATTCACCGGAGCTCTTGAAAACGGTGGCTCTGTCCGCGGTATCAATGTAGAGGGACAGGCAAAGATGCCTCGTAAGAAGATTGACAAGCTTGTAGAGCACGCAAAGGGCTGTGGAGCAAAGGGACTTGCTTATCTGTGCATCAATGAGGATGGCACATACAAGTCGTCATTTGCCAAGTTTATGACAGAGGCTGAGCTTGATGCACTTGTTGCAAAGATGAACGGAAAGCCGGGAGATTTACTCCTTTTCGCAGCTGACAAGAATAAAATCGTATGGAATGTACTCGGAGCGCTTCGTCTCATGCTCGGAGCTGAGCTTGGCCTGATTGATGAGAACAAGTACAATTTCCTCTGGGTAACAGAGTTCCCACTCCTTGAGTGGTCTGATGAGGAAAACAGATTTATGGCAATGCATCATCCATTCACTATGCCTATGGAGGAGGATTGGGACAAGATAGACTCAGATCCGGGCGCAGTTCGTGCAAAGGCATATGATATCGTACTCAATGGTACAGAGCTCGGTGGAGGCTCAGTGCGTATCCATCAGGATGACATCCAGGAGAAGATGTTTGAGGTGCTTGGTTTCACAAAGGAGCGTGCACATGAGCAGTTTGGATTCCTGCTTGATGCATTCTCATATGGTGTACCGCCACACGCAGGACTTGCCTTCGGTGTTGACCGTATCTGCATGCATATGCTGCATACAGACAATATCAAGGAGGTTATTGCATTCCCTAAGGTAAAGGACGCTTCGGACCTCATGTCAGAGGCACCCGGAACTGTAGATCCAAAGCAGCTTGAGGAGCTTGGAATAGCTGTGGCTGCAGAGGAAGATGAGGAATAACACTATAATATGAATTTGAAAAAAAATATTTTCAATGCGATTACCATAATACTGCTCGCCGCACTTATTGCGGGGGCAGTATTGCTTAATAACAGGATAAAAAAGCTCGAGACACAGATGGCATACACATCAGACAACACATCAGTGATACTTTCAGATGTGCAGACCATGCAGGATGATATCAAGTCCACTCTTGAGGAGGAGGCCAGCCTCATAACAGACTGGGACATTTCCTTAAAAAGTGCAGACTTTACCGATATGACATACACAGTCTCTGTCTCGGTGGTGCCAAAGGAGTACACAGAGGATACAAAAACCAGTGTATTTTTCGGTACAAACGAGATACCGCTCGAGCTAAACGGCATCAAGTATACGGGCGAGGCCACACTTCCACTGTCTGAGGACTATGCAGGCAATGTGACATTTCTGTTTGTTGACGGAAATAAGAGAAGCACAGAGGTGCTCGATGAGTTTGAAGGTGTGACATCAGTGTTCAAAAATGTAGCATCCGGCATACTTGCCGATAAACCAACCTTTGACAATGGCAGCATAAAGCTTGGCACAGATGTAGATGTAGCGGTCATGGGAAATGATTACTTTGACTTTAACAGTGTGCAGCTCGTAGTTGCAAGCTCAGATACAGAACTAAAGACATACGATATCCGACAGCTGTTGGCAGAAAACGGCACAGATAGTGCAGACTCTGCAGACACAGACTCCATCACATCCACCTTAAGCCGGAAGGATGATGCTAGAAAAGATGGCTCAAAGAATGACACGGAAAATGATACCTCTGATGCTTCAAAAGAGGACGACGGTAAGCTCCATAGCCTCGAAGGCACAGTCAAAATCGAAGACTTAATCCCTGTCACAGCCGCAAGCAATATCAAAATATATGTCAAGGCAGTATCGGCACAGGGCTACACCTTCACATATGACCTGTTCGATGGTACCGTAAATCAGGACATCACAGACTTTGAAACCACAGCCGACATATCCGGCGGCGACTACACAGTAACCGACCCGGCCGGCAGCAAATACGAGCCATAAAAATATGATATAAGCGTCATTATTTAAAATCAGTTTTTCTTGTGTTTTCAAGGCGGCTCAGAATATTATAAACAATATATAACTATTAAATAAGCTCATTTCGCATAAGTGAAATGAGCTTTAAATTTAAAAAGTAAAAAGTGCCGGACAAAATTTCACAACAGTGAAATAAGTCCGGCACTGCCAGAATGCAAGGTAGCAAAGCGCCTCGCTCGTAAACCTGAATTAGCCGGAAAGCATACAGTGTGTTCCGAAGAAAAATGTGAACTGCCGCGGAGTTCCATAAAGTAAAAAAGAAAGAAAATGTAAATAAAACCGTAATCTGCCCGGACAAACAACCGCGGCTGACTTCACATTTTTCTGAGGAATATACTGTGTGCTATGCCGGCAGCCTCACAACCTAAAAAGCGAGGCGCCCACCACACCTATCATATGATGAGCTGCGCCTCCCCCTTCTTTTTTGCTGAGCGGCAGAGTAAATATAAACTCCGTTCCCACACCCTCAGTACTTATCACATTTATATTCTCACCGTGCGCCTGCACGATTTCTTTAACTATGGACAGGCCAAGTCCTGTACCGCGCTTATCCTTTCCGCGGGACAAATCACTCTTGTAGAAGCGCTCCCAAATCTTTGAAAGGCTGTCCTTCGGTATACCGATGCCGTGGTCCTTTACAGATATAAACACCTTTTCATTTCTGATACTCGTCTCAATCTTGATACTCGAATCATTGTTTGAAAACTTCACAGCGTTGTCAATCAGGTTGTAAATAATCTGCTGGATTTTGACCATATCACCGCGCACGAAAAGCTCTTTTCCGGTGAGCACCAGGTCAAAGCTTAAGCCCTTTTCGCTGCATTTGCCCTCGAAGGTGAGGATTGTCGTGCGGATCATCGTATTGATGTCAAAATCAGCAATATCCAGATGGATGCCATGATGACCGAACTGGTTCAAATCGATAAGACTCTTGGTGAGCTTATTAAGTCTCTCGGTCTCGAAAAGTATGATATTTAAATATTTATCCTGCATCTCAACAGGTATGGTTCCGTCCAGCATGGCCTCCACATAGCCCTTTATCGAGGTAAGAGGAGAGCGGAAGTCGTGTGATACGTTGGAAACAAACTTGCGCTGATCCTCCTCAAGAGTATCGAGCTCTGTCGCCATGTAGTTGAGTGTATTTGCCAGATATCCGATTTCGTCATTGGAATGTACATCAATCTGGGCAGTGAAATCACCCTTTGCGTACTTCTTTGCGGTCTTTGTGATTTTGGAGATGGGCCGGTAAATGGAGCGGCTCAGCATGACAAGCAGAACAAATGCTACCGCAAAAATGAGCGCTACAGTGTAAAAGGAGATATTCATAAATCCGTTTACGCCTGCTGTGATATGGCTCATTCTCTTGTGAATGACTATGTAGCCGATATTCTGGTAGGAGACATTTACCGGTGAAAATACGGACAGCATCTGATGCTTGAAGGCGCCGTAAAAATTACCAATCATGTAATTGCTGCTGCCAAAGTCGGCGACATCAAAGCCGTTTATCACGACAGGATCTGAGCTGTCATTTTGAATATCGATGCCAATTGACGGATCATCTGAGTCCATGAGCAGCTCGCCGGCAGGGCTGACGACCCAGACCTCGGCATCCATATAGTCGGCTACGATTTTCATGTGATTCTGGAAATCGCTAAGAGACATGGATGAGCCAAAGTATTCACTGGCATAGTCACCTGCTATGATGGAGGCCTCCCTGTAGAGATTGGAAGCCTCCTGTCTTTTGATATGGTCTGTGGTGAGATGCTGTGTAAAGGTGCATATGATGAAAAAAGCGATGACACCGTAAATCAGATAGCTGATTAACAGCTTAGTGTAGATGGTGTGCTTCATTATTTTACCTCAAACTTGTATCCGATGCCCCAGACAGTTGCGATGCGCCAGGTTGGCTTGTCCTTGATTTTCTCGCGGAGACGTTTCACATGTACATCGACAGTGCGGGTGTCACCGACATATTCATAGCCCCATATATTGTCCAAAAGCTGCTCCCTTGTAAACACCTGATTTGGAGATGATGCAAGGAAATATAAAAGCTCGAGCTCCTTTGGCGGCATATCAATCTGCTGTCCGTCATAAGTGACAGAGTAGTTGGACAGATTTACAATAAGCCCCGGATACTCCACACACTTGATATCTACGGAAGCATAGGCCTCAGGCTTTGCAGGCTGGAAACGTCTGAGCACGGCCTTGACTCTTGCCACAAGCTCCTTTGAGTCAAAGGGCTTTAGTATATAGTCGTCGGCGCCAAGCTCCAGGCCTAAAACCTTGTCAAATACCTCGCCCTTTGCAGAGAGCATGATAATCGGCACATCGGACTTTGCACGTATCTCACGGCATACCTGATAGCCGTCTATGCCCGGAAGCATGAGGTCCAAAAGAAGCATGTTTGGCTTGTAATGCTCAAACGCGATAAGCGCCTGCTCACCGTCATTTACGATTTTGGTGTCATAGCATTCCTTTGTCAGATATAGAGATATAAGCTCTGCTATATTGTTGTCGTCGTCTACTATCAGTATTTTCTGTTTAACAGCCATTTCTAATCTCCTTCATAAAAATTATTTATTTAAAGGTTGCGATGGTCACTCCGGCATCGCCCTCACCAAACTCACCGAGATGGTATTCTGCAATAGTTTTTGTCCTCTTCAGAAGTCCGTGCACAGCCTTTCTCAGTGCGCCGGTGCCTTTTCCGTGGACAATGCGCACAGATGAAAGATGAGCGATATATGCATCGTCTAAGTATTTATCCAAGAGAGCAAGTGCCTCGTCCGTAGTCTTTCCAATCAGGTTGATTTCTGATGAAACTGACATTGACTTGCTCATCTTTATCTTGCTTCCGCTGCCGCCGTACTTCTTGGCAGGAGAGACGTCGTCGTTTAAGAGCACGAGGTCATTAATATTAACGAGCGAGCGCAGTATACCCATCTGCACATACAAATCGCCCTTGGCGTTTGGCAGAGTGTGGACGGTTCCCTTCAGATTGAGGGAGAGCACAAGCACAGAATCGCCGATGCGCAGCTTCTTAGGTGCCTTGTGATTTGCCTTGGCAGTATTTTTCTTGATGTCTGACAGCTTCTTTTCCTTGTCATTCATCTTGTCACGAAGGGCAGAGCGCTCCTTCTCCATCTGGCTCATAGGAGCCTGCCCCTGTCCGTATTTGTTGAAATTGCGGATGGTTTTGTCGGCAAGTTCCTTGGCATCCTGCAGTATCTTGTAGGCTTCCTCGTTTGCCTCGCGCAGAATCTTGTCCTTGCTCTTATCTATGCGCTCGTTTTTCTCCTCGAGCTGTTTCTTGAGCTTTTCAATCTCGGCCTTGTAGCTGTTGATTTCAAGCTGCTCCTTTTCGATAGTCTGTCGCTGTGACTCGAGGCTTGCAATCAGATCCTCGAAATCGAGGTCGTTGTCATTAATCCTGCTTTTTGCATCCTCGATGATGTTTTCGTCCAGACCAAGCTTTGACGAGATTGCAAAAGCATTACTCTTTCCCGGAATACCGATTAACAGGCGGTAGGTAGGGCTTAGGGTCTCCACGTTGAACTCGCAGCAGGCATTTTCCACACCGTCTGTGGAAAGCGCATACACCTTCAGCTCACTGTAGTGTGTGGTGGCCATGGTGATGGCGCCATACCGGTGCAGCCTGTTAAGTATTGAGATGGCAAGCGCTGCACCCTCTGTCGGGTCGGTTCCCGAGCAGAGCTCATCGAACAGGCAAAGGCTTCTGTCATCAGCTTTTTCAAGAATCCTTACGATATTGGTCATGTGAGACGAGAAGGTACTGAGACTTTGCTCAATACTCTGCTCATCGCCTATGTCCGCAAAGACATCCTCAAAGATGGCGAGCTTTGACCTGTCAGCCGCAGGAATGTGAAGGCCTGCCTGACCCATGAGCGTCAAGAGTCCGACAGTCTTTAGTGAAACCGTCTTACCACCGGTGTTTGGACCGGTGATGATGAGCTGCTTATAGTCCTCGCCGAGCCGCACATCTATAGGAACCACCTTTTTTGCATCCAAGAGCGGATGACGGCCCTTTCTGATATTGATATGCCCCTCGGTGTTGAACTCCGGAGCCACACCATTATATGATTTAGCCAGATTTGCCTTTGCAAAAATGAAGTCAAGCTCTGAAAGAACCTCGTAGTCCTGCTCCAAAGCAGCCGCATTCATGGCAACCTTGTCGCTGAGCGCCGCAAGAATTTTCTCAATTTCCTCCTGCTCCTTTATGAAAAGCTCCTTGAGCTCGTTATTCAAATTGACGACAGCCATCGGCTCGATAAAAAGAGTGGAGCCGGTAGAGGACTGGTCGTGCATCATGCCGGGAACATTGCCCTTTGCCTCAGCCTTTACAGGCAGACAATATCTGCCGTCGCGCATGGTCACAACCGCATCCTGCAGATATGTCCTCGTAGTGCTGTTGTTCATGAGCTTGGTGAGCTGTGCATGGATTCTGTCGTTCATGCCGCGTATGCCCTTTCTTATCTTAAAAAGCTCAGGACTCGCATCATCGGCAATCTCTTCCTCAGATAAAATGCACCTCTTAATCTCATCGCAGAGCGCAGAAACCGGTTCAATCCCTGCAAACAGACTAGAGAGTGAATCCTGCTTCTCATTGTCCATGCCGCTTCTGCCATAAGCCTTCACGCGCTTTGCAACCTCCAACAGACTGCAGATGCGAAGAAGCTCGGTCGTATTCAGCGCTCCACCGATATCGAGTCTCTTTAGAGAAGCGTGCACATTGTGTATGCCCACGAAGGACACTCCGCTGTCCTTGTACAGGCGGCTTAGTGCATCGGCAGTGGTGGTCTGCAGATGTCTGATTTCGTATAAATCGGTGATCGGCTCGAGCGAAAGACACCGCTTTTTCGTCTCATCACATGCTGCGTAGCTGCTTAGCATGGTGAGGATTTTGTTATATTCCAATGTTTTGTAGACTTTTTTATTCATTTCTGTATCCTTATATTGCTGTATCAGATATTTATTGAAAATATCTTTAATAGGTAGTTGAAGCTTAAACTCATATTAACATATTATAGCCGATAATTCCTTAAAAAACCATATTAAATTATATCTAAATGTAATGGGATATTATTGGTTATGCTACAATGTAATCATTAAAAATTACTGCCTTATAAAAGTGTCTTTAAAGGACACTTTTTGTATGAAAAGGAATTTATGATATATTGGAGCATATTTGGTTAAACGAGCCAAAAAGTAAGGGCTTGCGGCATGTATCCGCCGGACTACTGTACTGCTACCAACGGCGCGAATAGCGCAGTGGCTTAGATACTGTAGGATTATGCTCGCAACACAGAAATGCCACGGCACGGATGCCGGGGCAAGGAGCTATCGAGCCAGGGAAGGCGAGTAGCGACGGTTTCGTCATGTATAGAAAAAAGTAAAAGCATAATCCATACAGAATCTTAGTCACGCAGCGTAGCACCGTTGGTAGCAGTACAGTAGTCCGGCGGATACATGCCGTAAGCCCGTACTCAAAGAAAAAATATGGTTGCAACGCAATATAATTCAGAATATAATGTAAGATAGTAACTAAAGACATCTAATCAGGGTGACGATATGGAGCAATTTATCAGAGAAAAGATAAAGGATAAACCGCTGAATAAAAAAAGACTTGCAAAAAAAGCAGGAACAGCAGCACTCTGCGGAGTAGCATTTGCAGTGGCTGCAAGCATTGTTTTTGCTATATTTCTGCCGGTTATCAGCAGACAATCAAAAAAAGCTTCAGATGAGAAAAATAATAATGATGTGCAGACAGCCACGCAGCAGTCAGGCATAGATGACAGCAGCGATGCATATAGTGAAAATGGTACACAAAGCACGCAGTCAGGCGCTTCTTCGGAGCCGTCTTCGCAGACCTATCAGCCTACACTTGCAGATTATCAGGCAGTGCAGAACCAGCTCTACAGAGTGGGTGCCACAGCTACGAAATTTGTAGTAGGAGTCACAGGCGTGACGGATGCCACTGACATTTTCAACAATTCCTATGAGACAGAGGGTCAGGGAGTGGGAGTGATACTGAAGGACAATGGAAAGCAGCTAATCATTCTGACAGAGAAAAATGTAGTGGATAAGGCAGATAAGCTTAGTGTGACCTTTGTGAATGACATGATGGCTGATGCTGCGCTGGTCAAGTACGACAGCAATACAGGCATGGCGATTATTTCCGTGGATAAATCACTTTTGGACGATGCCACAACAGCGGCTATAGCGGTTGCGGAGCTTGGCAATTCAAATATTGTTTCAAGGGGAGCAACGGTCATTGCACTTGAAGCAAACTATGCCATTCTCACAGGTCTTGTAACATCAACAACCAACGAGCTGTCGGCGCAGGACAACAACTACTCGGTGCTCACAACAGATATCGCAAGCAACAGGTCACAGAGTGGTATACTCATCAATACGGATGGTCAGGTCATAGGGCTTTCGCTGCAGGATTTCAATCCGGCGGAGGAAAACAATACGCTCACGGCTGTCAGCATAAGCAATCTGTCACCGGTCATTGAAAAGCTCGAGGGCGGCGCAGATGTGCCGTATATAGGCATCACATGTACTACAGTTACGGAAAAAATAGCAAACAGATATAACATCCCAAAGGGTGTTTATATAAAGCAGGTTACCATGGATTCACCGGCATTTGTCTCAGGGCTTCAAAGCGGTGATGTGATAGTGGCGGTAAACAACACAGAGGTGTCGAATGTGTCCGCGTACAACACACAGCTTATGCTGCAAAAACCGGAGGACACCTGCAATCTGAAAGTAAAGAGAAAAGGAAGCAACGGCTACACGGAGATTACCTGTCAGGTGAAAATCGGAGTGATGAATTAGCCGAAATTAGGAGGATATATGAAGTATATTTCAACTCTCCGCGAGGGAGAGAGAATCAATGAGATTTTTTTATGCAAGAGCAAACAGACAGCCATGACAAAAAGCGGAAAGCCTTATGACAATGTCATCCTGCAGGACAAGACAGGCACGCTGGATGCCAAGATATGGGATGTGGGCTCAGTAGGCATTGAGGAATTTGACGCAATGGATTACATAGCCATAACCGGTGATATCACAAGCTTTCAGGGCAATTTACAGTGCTCCATAAAGCGTGCGAGAAAGGTAAACGAGGGAGAATATGACCCTGCCGATTATCTGCCGGTCAGCGATAAGGATGTTGAGGTCATGTATAAGGAGCTCATGGGCTTTATCGGCTCGGTAAAGAATCAGTATCTGTCACAGCTTTTACATAGCTTTTTTGACAATAAGGAGTTTGAGCGCCGTTTCAAGTTCCATTCAGCCGCAAAGAGCGTGCATCACGGCTTTGTAGGAGGTCTTTTGGAGCATACACTCGGTGTGACAAAGAACTGTGATTATTTTGCAAAAATGTATCCGGTTTTAAACCGTGACCTGCTTCTTACAGCAGCTATTTTCCATGATATCGGAAAATTAAAGGAGCTCTCTACCTTCCCGGAGAATGACTATACAGACGCAGGCCAACTCCTCGGACATATTATGATTGGTGCAGAGTGGGTAGGCGATGCGATTAAGAGCATCGACGACTTCCCGGTAGTGCTCGCAAACGAGCTGAAGCACTGCATACTCGCCCACCACGGCGAGCTTGAGTTTGGCTCTCCTAAAAAGCCTGCACTTGTAGAGGCGCTTGCACTTAGCTTTGCAGACAACATAGATGCCAAGATGGAGACCTTCAGGGAGCTGCTTGTAAATGTGCCTGAAAATGATACAAAGTGGCAGGGCTACAACAGATTTATGGAGACAAATTTCCGCAGAACAAGCGTGTAAAAAGGCGGACAATATTAAATATAGCTATGGTGTGATTTTTGGTGTGAAAGCTTGCGCCGGATACAAACACTATAAAGAGTAATTATATACATAAATAATAAAGAAGAGAAAAGCATGAAAAAAAATGACATATTTGAACTTGAAATAACAGATATGGGAACAGACGGCGAGGGCATAGGACACTACGATGGCATGACCTTTTTCGTAAAGGATGCACTGATTGGTGACGTCATAACAGCCCGCGCAACAAAATTAAAGAAAAACTATGGCTACGCAAGAGTGGAAGAGATTAAGACCCCTTCCACTTTTCGCGTTGAGCCGGAATGTGAGCTGCATAAGAGGTGTGGCGGCTGCCAAATACAGGCACTCTCCTATGAAAAGCAGCTTGAATTTAAAAATGATAAGGTACGCAACAATCTCATGCGTATAGGTGGATTTTCCAAGGAGAAGCTGGACAGTAAAATGCAGCCACCTGTTGGCGCAGATAGTCCATACCGCTACCGCAACAAGGCACAGTTCCCGGTGGGATATGACAGGGATGGCAATATAGTGACGGGCTTTTATGCATCGCGCAGCCACAATATCATCCCGGTTGAGGACTGCAGGCTTGGGGTGCCGCAAAACAAAGAGATACTGGATATCATAAAGGAATGGATGAATGAGTGCGGCATTACGCCGTATGACGAGAACAACCACAAGGGGCTCGTGCGCCATGTGCTCATCCGATATGGTTTTACATCTAAGCAGATTATGGTGTGTCTTGTGATAAATGCAGATGAGCTGGATCCTGAACATAGAGCAGCGGATATTGCAGGTGCAGAATATAGAAAATTTGCTGACAAGCGTAATCGTGATAAAGCAAGTGATAACAAGGAATGTGACAGCAAGGAATGTGGCAGCAAGGCAAGTGATAGCCGGCGTAGTATAGCAGATTCATTGTGTGAAAAACTCTCAAAAATTGATGGAATGACATCCATTTCCTACAATATCAACAAGGAAAACACAAATGTCATCCTCGGCAAAAAGACGGTCTGCATATGGGGCAGACCATATATTGAGGACACCATCCATCTGCTTTCTTACCCTGATTTCACACCACAGGGGACAGGCATCACATATCAGATTTCGCCACAGTCGTTCTATCAGGTAAACCCGAAGCAGACAGAAAAGCTCTACAGCACGGCACTTGCATTTGCGGGGCTCACAGGAAATGAAAATGTCTGGGATCTCTACTGCGGTATCGGTACCATATCGCTCTTTTTATCACAGAAGGCAAAGCAGGTGTACGGAGTGGAAATAGTGCCTCAGGCAATCAAGGATGCCAAAAACAATGCGAAGATTAATGGCATCACAAATGCACAGTTTTTCGTTGGAAAAGCTGAGGAGGTGCTGCCACAGTTTTATGAGAATGCAAAGAAAACTGAGAAAATCACTGATGCTACAGCATCCACAGGATGTACAGATATGCTTCGCCCGGATGTGATAGTCGTTGACCCGCCAAGAAAGGGCTGCGATGAGAAGTGCCTTGACACAATGCTTGCGATGTCACCGGAGAGGATTGTATATGTGAGCTGCGATTCGGCAACATTGGCAAGGGATTTGAAGATACTCTGTGAGGAGAAGTATGAACTCGTGAAGTGGCAGGCATTTGATCAGTTTTCTCATACAACACACGTAGAAAGTATTTGCCTCCTCGAGCGGGTGAGCAACTGAACCGGTTTAAAAGAAATAGCCCAATTTCGTTTTTAGGATATGTTCCCAAGGACGAAAAATGGGCTTTTTTTAGTTTTGATAAAAACTTGATACGGGCAGACTGCTTTGGGAGAAGTTTAGCCTGTAAACGGTATAAGCGGTATTTCAATTGTTATGTCATATTGTAATAATACAATATGACATAATCGAATTGACAAAAGAGATACATATGCTTATAATATAGACAAAACGAGAATGACATGAATGGAGGAGTTCTATGGCAGAAGATAAAAAGAAAGATGAAATTGCAGTAATTGAGATCAATGAAGAATTTATGAAACAAAAATTATATGAATTTCGTGGATGTAAAGTATTATTAGATGCAGATCTGGCTGAAGTATATGGATATGAACTTAAGGCTTTTAATCAGCAGGTAAAAAGAAATATAGAAAGATTTCAGAATGATATGATGTTTCAATTATCTGATAATGAAGTTGAATATTTGCGGTCACAATTTGTGACCGCAAATATAAGCAGCAAATCCCGCAGCAATCCTTACGTTTTTACGGAACAAGGTGTATACATGTTAATGACTGTACTAAAAGGGGAACTTGCGGTAAGACAAAGCATTGCATTGGTGAGAACCTTCAAAAGAATGAAAGATTACATATTAGAAAATTGTGATTTAATAGGTCAACGTGAAATACTTCAATTAAGCATGGAAACTGCTAACAACAGAATAGAAATTAACAAAATCAACTCTGATATGATATCTCTTGAAAAACAGATTTCAGATGTCGCAGAAGGCTTGAAGGATGTTGTAACAAAATCTGAGCTGGCTGATATGATGAACAGCTTTGTTTCAGATGATGATGATGAAAAATGGCTCATGCTTAATGCAAAATTCAGTAGTGCAGATGCGGTATATGAGTCCATTTATAAACAGGCAAAGTCGTCAATATATGTCGTTGACAATTATATTGGCTTACCGATTGGAAAGAGTTCGTTACTCGTACTCCGGAAGAGTATGAACGATGGATTTATAGTGTGAGTGAAGAAGCAACGGATTTTTTACGGTAGCTCGACAGGACACGCAGAAAGATACAAGAAAAGAAGTCTGTGAAATAATTGCCAAGCACTTTGGTTTGATTTGACAAATTCAGTTTCACGGACATATTTCCGCAAATGGTAGAACCACGAAAAAGGCTGTGGATATGTTTCCTCGAACCTAAAATAAGCTAATGTTATTAAGCCTTCGGACATTGGGAATAAAACCTAATGTTCGTAGGCTTTTTGTTTACAGAAAAAATTTTCACATATATAATAAACATGACATATAGCTGTCATGTTGAATTAGGTATGATATGTATGGAGTGTAAGAAACTATGAAAATAGATAGACTTATCGGTATATTGTCAATCTTACTGCAGGAAGAAAAGACAACGGCTCCTGAACTGGCAGAAAGATTTGAAGTATCTCGAAGGACAATAAATCGGGATATTGAAGACCTTTGTAAAGCAGGTATTCCTATAAAAACTGCACAGGGTACCGGCGGTGGCATCAGTATTATGGATGGATATCGTATGGACAGGACGATTTTGAGTTCCAAAGATATGCAGATGATTCTTGCAGGTTTGCGTAGTCTTGACAGTGTGAGCGGGAGCAGGTACTATAGTCAGCTAATGGAGAAAATCCAGACCGGATCATCAGAGTTCATCAGTGGAAGAGATTCTATGCTGATTGACTTATCATCATGGTATAAGGATTCTTTGGCTCCAAAGATTGAGGTAATCCAGAGCGCAATAGAAAATAGGCGCATCATACAATTTAAGTATTACGCTCCGTCAGGAGAGAGCAACCGAAGGATAGAACCATATTATCTGGTTTTTAAATGGTCGAGCTGGTACGTATGGGGGTGGTGTTTAGAACGTGAAGATTACAGACTTTTCAAATTGAACCGCATGGATTGTGTTGTTGAAGCAGACCGAGGATTTCTGCGCAGAGATGTACCAATACCGGATTTATCAAAGGAGAAGATATTTACGGATGGGATAAAGGTTAAAGCTCTTTTTACACCGAATATGAAGTGGCGGCTGGTTGAAGAATTTGGACCGAACTGCTTTACAGAAACAGACGATGGAAGGCTGCTCTTTTCAGCAGACTATACGGATATGGAAAACCTTGTGACATGGCTTATGACATTTGGAGCAAAAGTAGAGGTGCTTGAGCCGGAAGAAGTGCGAGACATTATTCGCAGGAATGCAGAGGAAATATTAAAAATCTATGGAGGATTAGGAAAATGAGATTAGACGGTTTTGGGTTGTTTGTTGATGATATGGCAAAGATGATTTGTTTTTACAAGGATGTTCTCGGATTTGAAATTAAGGAAGAAGAGAATACTTCCAATGTTTATCTTGTGAAAGACAGAACACTTTTTTTACTGTATGGACGGAACGATTTTGAGAAGATGACAAACCGGCGATATGAGTATATCAAGGGGCTGAATGGTCATTTTGAAATAACACTATATGTTGATACTTTTGAAGAGGTGGATGAGGCATACAAGAAGGCTGTGGAAAACGGTGCAACATCTGTGCTTGAACCGGAACTTGAACCTTGGGGACAGAGAACCTGCTATATTGCTGATCCGGAAGGAAATCTGATAGAGATTGGTTCCTGGAATAAGCCTTATGAAGAGAAGGACTTAGAGGAGGTGTAAAGGATATGGCTTTTGACTACAAGAAGGAATATAAAGAATTTTATATGCCGAAAGGCACACCGTCTATCGTAACTGTTCCGAAAATGAACTATATAGCGGTAAGGGGAAGCGGCAATCCAAATGATGCAGACGGAGAATACAAGCAGGCTATCGGACTTCTGTATGGAATTGCATTTACGATTAAAATGAGCAAAAAGGAAGATCATCAGATTGATGGATATTTCGATTATGTTGTGCCGCCATTAGAGGGATTCTGGTGGCAGGATGGAGTATCCGGAATTGATTATGCTCGTAAGGAAGATTTTAAGTGGATCTCTGTTATTCGCTTGCCGGATTTTGTTACCAGGGAAGATTTCGACTGGGCTGTCAGGAAAGCTACGGCAAAGAAAAAACAGGATTTTTCTAAGGTTGAGTTTTTTCCCTATGAGGAGGGCTTATGTGTACAGTGTATGCATATCGGAGCGTATGACGATGAGCCTGTTACGGTAGATGCAATGCACAGGTTTATGGAAGAACAGGGATACACATTGGATATAACGGATCGGAGAATGCACCACGAGATTTATCTGAGCGATGCGAGGAGGGTAGCGCCGGAGAGGTTGAAGACTGTAATCAGGCATCCGATAAAGAGAGACTAAGGGTGTGGAGGAAAATAATATGGCATCAACAAAAGAGTATTTGGATTTTGTTATGGAACAATTATCAGGACTGGATGAACTCAGCAGCCGGGCAATGATGGGCGCATACATCCTTTATTACCGTGGAAGGATTTTTGGTGGGATATATGATGACAGACTTTTGGTGAAGCCGGTCCCGATGGCATTGAGGCTGATGCCAGATGCCGAGATGGAACTACCTTATAATGGTGCTAAAGAAATGATTTTGGTTGATAATGTAGATGATCGGCAGTTTTTGTGTGAACTGGTTGAGAGTATGTGGGAAGAATTGCCGGAAAAGAAAAAGAAGAATATATATTAAGAACTAAGACTTGACAAAATCGAATAAATATTCTATATTTGATAGTAGAGATTCTATACCCAAAAACAGAAAATGTGAATGCACAAATAAAGCTCAACCCCTTGTGGTTTGGGCTTTTTCTAATTTTGATAGAAACTTGAGAACAATAATTTTCAAAAAGTCAATTATCAATTTGTAATGTTTTTTGAAGGAAAAAGTTCACAAAAGCATTTAGGCAATATTTACAAATTTTTTGAAAAAAGGAATAGTTTCGCAAGAGTAACAACGTGGCAATCGAGTAATATCGGTTGCTTTTTTGTTGCCCAATTTTAGAAATTGCCGATTGCCCCTGGAAGAGTGATTTCTAAAAACAAAGTCAAAAGAAGAGTGGAGGAAATGCAAAATGAAAGAATATTCAAAAGGAATTTATGTAAAATTCAAACCAGAAGAGGTGGACATACTTCATAACCGTATGCAAGAGGCAGGAGTTCAAAACATGAGTGCATATATCAGAAAGATGGCATTGAACGGATATGTGATTATTCCTGAGTGGCCGGATCTGGATCAGGTAATATCCTTGCATTCAAGGATTAGTAATAATCTCAATCAGTATGCAAGGAAAGCAAATGAAACCGGAAAATTGTACGAAGAGGATATTGCAGAAATAAAAAAGATGCATAATGAACAAACAAAGTTTCTGAAAAAAACACTTGAGGCAGTAATGTATCTTTATGAGGAAGATTCAAAGAAGAAAAAGTGATTTTATGGTAAAGCGTCAGCGTGGCTCTGCGGCTTATCCGCAGTTCAAGGGGATTGGGGCATTCCCCAACAAGCAAAAATGCACCTGGTATATACCGGAGCACTGCTTGCCAATTTGCAAAAAATGAAAGGAAGGACTTTATTTATGAGAAATTTAGTAAAAGAACAGAGGCTTGGAAGAAATGGAATAGAAAATCTGTGCGTTAAGCCGACGTTTAATTACTGTACTGGTGAAGAGCAATTTACTTTCTTCAAGTTACCAAAATGTCTAATAGATGATGCATGCTTTTGGGGGCTGTCAATAGATGCAAAACTTTTATATGCAATCTTTTTAGATAGGGTTTCATTATCTATAAAAAATGGATGGGTGGACGAAACCGGAAGAGTATTTATCTATTATTCCGTAATAAATATTTGTGAGATATTGAATTGTGGAACACAAAAAGCCTGCAAGTTATTGGATGAACTGGAGATGTTCGGGGCACTTGAACGTAGGAGGCAGGGACTTGGAAAACCTAACAGGCTCTATTTGAAGAAAGTGTTTTGAAAGATATCCACATAAGAAAAAATCAAAGCACATAAGACGTAAAAATCACAGTCAGGAATTTTGATTTTTACGATTACAGATTTTTTATTTCTACAGGTCTGGAACCGAAAAAATCAAAATCTAATAAGACTAATATTAACAATACTAATTTTAATAATACTTATCTTATCCTATCTGGGCGAAGGAATAATGTCTTGGATGGGATATGATGGATAACAATAACAGAAAGGATTTCAATTATGGTTAAAAATAAAGTGGTTATAAAAGAAAGAGATGCATGGAGTGATTTGGCGAATTTCATTGGAGAAATGGTAGCAAAGTATGCAGACGCAATGGAACTGGACCAATTACCGAATCCGGATTGTTATCTTCGCATGAAGAGAATAAAACAGTTGTACAAGGAATTATATAAAACGGAAAATATTGAGAAATTCAGAAGTATTATCATTCCTATTGAAAGAAATGCTGCGGCATGATAGAATGACCGTATAGACGGAAATAAAATCAATAAATACGGATATAGCATAACGGAGGAACACACATGATTATCAGTGAAAGAATTTTTTACATAATGGAGCAGAAGAACATAACGCAGTTGGAACTCTCAAGAAGAACCGGGATTGCAACGAGTAACATCAGTGACTGGAAGAAGAAAAAGACAAATCCCAAAGCGGACTGCTTGTTGTCTATATGTGATGCATTGGAGATTACTCCCGAACAGCTTTTAACGGGAAAAGGAATTGATCCGGAGTATAAAGATACAGATATGGATTATGAAGTTACCAGGTCGGACATTAAGATATTAAAGCAGATTCACAGTCTTGGGGACGAACAATATAAAAGATTGATGACATATATGAAGGCATTGCAGAAACTGGAGCAAATGGAAAGCATGGTGGAGGAATAGAGATGGCAAATAAAATAGTTAGAGAAATTATTCATGCAAAGGGTATTGATATTGGAATTTACACGAAGGATTTTGAAAATGAATATATTTCGTTGACAGATATCGCAAAATACAGAAATGATAATGATCCAAGATTTGTCATTCAGAACTGGATGCGAAACAGGAATACAGTTGAGTTTTTGGCGGTTTGGGAAGAACTTCACAATCCGGATTTTAACCGTGTGCAATTCGAGGCGGTTAGAAGTGAGGCGGGATTAAACAGGTTTGTTATGACACCAACCAAATGGATTGAACAGACCAATGCTATTGGAATAGTGTCAAAAGCAGGCAGATATGGTGGAGGAACTTATGCACATAGCGATATTGCAATGGCATTTGCTACATGGATTTCTCCGGAATTTCAACTGTATATTATGAAAGATTACCGCAGGTTAAAACAAGATGAAAATAGTCGACTTTCATTGGACTGGAACTTGAACAGGGCTTTATCAAAGGTGAACTACCGTATTCACACGGATGCGGTGAAGGAAAATTTGATTCTACCAGAGCTGACACCGGAACAGATTGCTTGTACATACGCTAGTGAAGCAGATCTTTTAAATGTTGCTTTGTTTGGTCAGACTGCAAAGCAATGGAAAAATAATAATCCGGGTAAAAAGGGGAATGTGCGTGATGATGCAAATTTAAATCAGTTATTGGTATTGGCAAATATGGAAAGTTATAATGCTATTTTAATTGAGCAGGGGAAACCTCAATCAGAAAGACTTATATTGCTTAGAAATTTGGCAATCAGGCAGATGGATACATTAGCCAATATCAATTTATCAGCGGTTTCGGCACTTCCTGGAGGTGATATATAAATTGAAGAAAGAAAAAATCAAAGTATATTTATACACCCGTGTTTCAACAACCATGCAGATAGATGGCTATTCTTTGGATGCACAGAAAACAAAAATGAAAGCGTTCTGCGACTATAATGAATATGAAATTGCCGGTGAGTATGAGGATGCAGGAAAATCCGGTAAGTCAATAGAGGGAAGAATTGCCTTTAATCAGATGATGGAGGATATTAAGTCAGGAAAAGATGGAGTATCTTATGTGCTTGTATTTAAACTTTCCAGATTTGGAAGAAATGCAGCAGATGTACTTGCAACATTACAAGTGATGCAGGATTTTGGTGTGAATCTGATTTGTGTAGAGGATGGAATCGATTCATCCAAAGATGCCGGGAAGCTTATGATATCTGTTCTGTCAGCAGTGGCAGAGATTGAACGTGAGAACATTCGTGTTCAGACAATGGAAGGCAGGATGCAGAAAGCCAGGGAGGGTAAATGGAACGGTGGTTTTGCACCGTATGGATATTCTCTCATTGATGGAAAATTGGAAGCGAATGAGGAAGAGGCAGTGGCTATCAGAATGATATTTGACCAATATGTAAATACGGATTTGGGTGCAAATGGAATTGCAAAGTATCTTGAAAATCATGGAATCCATAAGATAGCCAGACAGAATGGTAAAAATCCGTTATTTGATGCTGCTCTTATCAGAAGGATTATACAGAATCCGGTTTATAGTGGCAAAATCTCTTATGGCAGGAGAAGGACAGAAAAGGTTCATGGTACAAGAAATGAGTATAGGCAGGTTAAGAAAGACGATTACCTGTTAGTAGATGGTCTGCACGAAGCTCTTGTATCAGAAGAAGTATGGGAGCAGGCTCAGGTCAAGGTGGCGGCACAGGCTAAAAAGTATGAAAAGGTCAATCGTGACAAGAGAGAAAAGATTCATCTATTATCAGGAATTTTGAAATGTCCTGTCTGCGGTGCTGGAATGTATGGCAACAAGTCTATTAAGAAACGCAAGGATGGAAGTAACTATAAGGATTTTTATTATTATGGCTGCAAACACAGAAATATGACTAGAGGTCATAAGTGTGATTATAAAAAACAGGTGCATGAAGAAATGCTGGATGCTTCTGTTGCAGAGGTGATTAGTAAGCTGGTTAGTAATCCTAAATTTTCGTATTTAATCCGCAACAAAATAAATATGGAAGTAGATACTGGTGCATTAGATCAGTAAATAGAAAACTATAAAATACAATTAAGAAAGCTATATCATAATAAAGATACTATTTTATCAGATATGGATTCTCTTGATTATGAGGATAAGCATTATCAGCGAAGAAAAACAGATTTAGAGAACCATTTGTACAAGACTTATGATAAAATAGATGAAGCAGAGGAATTGCTGGTATCTGCAAAGG
>OIYY01000164.1_pt1 | contig 51664 bp, 53 predicted proteins | sample 1588341 | NCBI WGS metagenome assembly OIYY01 (sample SAMN03283287) | human gut metagenome | biome: human-associated habitat; material: feces | host: Homo sapiens | place: Peru | collected 2012
TATCTCATTTCTTTGAAAAGAAACTCGATAGCACTCCACGGGCTAAAGCCACATAGTAAAAGCGGCAGCCGCCACCGGCGACTGCCACATGCATCAGCTTCGCTATGAAATTATTCGGCAACTACTATAACCTTGAAGGTAGCAGTTACATCGGTATGCAGCTTAGCAACGGCGGTGTATTCGCCTAAGCCTTTAACTGCGGATTTCAGTTCGATTTTACGACGGTCAATGTTCAGACCGGTTTGCTTAATCAAAGCTTCGGCAACATCCTTGGAGGTTACGGAGCCAAACATTTTACCGTTTTCACCCACGCGTACCTTCATGGTTACTACAACCTTTTCTACCTGCGCGCCCAGAACAACAGCCTCATCCTTAGCCTGAGCTGCACGATGCTTAGCGGTTGCCTGGTCCTGTTTAGCCTGGTTAAGGTTAGCAGCGGTAGCTTCCTTAGCCAATTTACGCGGCAGCAGGTAGTTGCGGCCATAACCTTCGGCGGTTTCTACGATTTCACCTTTCTTGCCTAAGCTTTTAACATCTTGTAAAAGAATTACTTTCATCTGTTCGACACTCCTCTAACTGTTTTTTAGTCAGCGCGATAATCTGCGCTTCTACATCCCTGGCACGTTTATTTGCCAGCTGCACACCGGCCACCGTCTGATGACCGCCGCCACCCAGCTCTTCCATAATTACCTGCACATTGACGCTGCCGTCACTGCGGGCACTTATGCTCAGGGAACCATCTTTATATTCAACAATTGCCATACCTACAGCTACACTCTCAATAGTAATCAGAGTATCCGCTGTCTGCGCGGCAAGCACGGAAGACATAGTATCATTATCTGCATTACGCATAATTGCAATGGATAAACCAGGTATCGGCATTTTAGCTCCGGCTATCAGCTTAGCCTTCTGCTGTACAAAGCTCAAATCATCCTTAAACAGCTGGCGTATCAGATTCGGGTTGGCACCGCAGCGGCGCAGCAGAGCGGCAGCCTCAAAGGTACGCTCGCCTGTCTGCACATTAAAGTTTTTCGTATCCAGGACAATGCCTGCATACAAGGCAGTTGCCTCCGCCGGTGTAATATCAAGCCTGTCATCAAAATAACCAATCAGCTCCGTTACCAGCTCACTGGTAGACGAGCTGGAAGGCTCCAGATACAGCAGTGTTGTATCACCGATAATATCCTCGGCACGACGATGATGGTCGATGATAATGCGGTTTCGGCAAGCCTGCAGTACAGCCTTGCTGGCAGAAAGTACCTCGCGGTGATGGTCGACAATAACCAAAAGGCTCTTATTGGTAACTAGCGGCAAAGCATCCGCACCGCTCAGCATAATATCTATATACTTAGTTTCGTTAGCCGAAAGAATTATGTTCTCATTATCCAGCACCTCGGTAATACGCTTATAATAGGCATTATGCTCGCTGCTGACAATATAGGTTTCCTTGCCCAGCGACAAGCCCAGCTTAGTCATACCAATGGTAGCGCCGATGGCATCATAATCCTCATTAACGTGTCCCATAACAAAGATACGGTCAGCCTGCAGCATCTGCTCATGAATCGTCTGCGCCACGATACGGGCACGTACACGCGTACTTTTAGCACCGACACTGCTCGTGCCGCCAAAGAACTGCGTATTCTTATCCTTCATAACAACAGCCTGGTCACCGCCGCGTCCTAATGCCAGATACAGGCTCTTATTGGCATTGCCGATAAGCTCCTCCAGCGTGACGCCGTCGCAGGCTACGCCTATACTTACAGTAGGCGGTATTTTATTGCCGCTGCGGATTTCGCGCACCTTATCGAGAATCATGAACTTATCTTCCATCATATCCATTACGGCAGACAGGGAAAAACCCATCAGACTGCTTTCCTTGTTCATACGGCAGATAAAGCCCTGCTTGGAGGCAGCCCACTTGGTCAGCAGCTCGTTGATTTCGCCATTCAAATTGGCCATATTGGTTTCACTCAGCCCGCGCATAACCTCTTCGTAGTTATCAAAGCGCACATAGGCCAGGCACAGCTTATCATTGCTGTATTTCTGGCGCAAAAGCTCATAATCCGTGATATCCGTCAGATACAGCATCAGGCCGCTGGAGGTATTTTCCTTTTTACTGTGATGCTCCTGCGTTTCTACACTGTAATAGCGCATACGATAATAGTGGTCCTCAATCTGAATAACCTGCTCTCCGTCACGCACGCTCATCAGCTCAAAAGCATTCTGTGCCAACGGCAGAATTTCCTCAGGCTTTTTGCCCTCCAGATTACTTTTGCCTGTCCAGGCGGCAAATAATTCATTTTTCCATTGCAGCTTGCCATCTTTGGAAAAAACTGCAATGCCTACATCCAGCTTGCGCACCGCAAAATGGTTGGTACGTTCAATATTACGGATAATATTATCCAGATAGCTGCTGAAGAAGATTTCCCTGTTGATAAGATTCTGGCGGCTGAAATAGTAGATAATACCAAAAATAATCAGTGCAGGAAAAATCAGCTTGGGCTGCAGATAGCAGACTAATACTGCCAGCAGCACAATTATCAGCAAATAAATATTAGTATCCGCTTTGGAATTCATATTCCGGTTAAACCTACTGAACATTATTTTCACCTCAAATCCGGCACAACTGCCGAACTTTACCTTTGTTTTCTGAATATGCTTGCAGGACGGATTTTCCTGAAGTCCATAACAATATCAAAGGCACCTACATAAACCATAATCTGGGTAAAGATAGGCACTATAAAGAGCAACGCTATACCGATATTTGCCCACCAACGCGGCTTGTGCTTTGTTTCTACAAACCAGTAAAGCAGCACGATGCCCTGCAAAACCAGCACAAAGCTGCAGACCGTCTGTACGTTGACAGACAGCGTATACATCCAGCTGGCCTGATCATGCTGATAGTAATAGGTTACCGCAAACAAAGACGCAGCATAAGGCCACAAAATCCATCCAGGAACCTGTAGCATCGTAAACGGAGGAAAGGCTTCAAAGCTTTCGCCCAGCTTCGTAAGAATCTTTTTGGCAGCCATATAGTTCACAAAGGCCATCAGTGGCGCACACATCAGAAAAGCACCCGGCATGATAATGCGCATCATGCGCAGCATTTCAGCATAACCGTCGACAGTCTTTTTGATATCAGCCTCGCTCATGCCATGCTCGCGGTAATAAACCGTCAGCTGCTCCAGACTTTGGTGGAAGGAGCTGAACATCATCTCAATCGGGTCAATACCCAGTACCCAGAAGCTCAGCACAATATTCAGGACCAGCGCAATTACTGCGCCGACACTGCCGTAAAGCATCATTTTCATCGGCGGCAGATGACGTCGCATGCACTCGCCTAAAATCAAGCCCAAAAGGCCGAAAATCGCCGCCAGGAAAAAGGCATTAATCGGGCTGATAATCATCGCGATAATCACTGTAGCAACCAACAGCGTCATAATGCTCCATTTCAAGCCATGACGGCAGCCGCAGATAACTATCGGCAAGGGCCAGACAAAATTAACAAAAGCACCCAGCACAGGCACATACATACTTATTAAAGCCATAACGATGGCAACGGCAGCTAAAATACCGGCCTCAACCATGGCAGATGTTTTACGAATCACAGGTTATCCTCCTTCATGGATATATTTCTTCAATATATTATTGTACTACATCAACCGCTGAAAAGCAAAGGCTTTGCACCCGCTGGCAAGCCGTATTGTGCATTTCATACAAAAATGGTATAATATATATATACGTTCTTGTACAACAATGACTGCCGTACATAGGCGTCTTTTATTTTTTTCAAAGGGGTTCTTAGCTTGCACAAGCAATATTTTCCGCAGCGTTGCTGCATGTTTCTCGTCGGTATCTTTACCATGACACTCGGCATCGCTCTTTCCTGTAAGGCCGATTTAGGTACTTCGCCTATTTCCAGCGTACCATGGGTTATGAGTATGTTCATGCCCTGGAGCATAGGTGAAATAACCATCGTCATGAATTTACTTTTTATCATCGCCCAGCCCATTCTGCTGCGGCAAATTTACTGGCGTGAGCTGTTGGGCCAGCTGGTAACACTGCTCGCCTTCGGCTACTGCATAGATTTTTCGATGAACCTGTTGAGCTGGGTAGCACCGGATACCTTGTTTTGGCAATGGTTTGACTGTATTCTTAGCACTATTCTTCTGGCCTTCGGCGTATTTCTCTGCATCCGCGCTAAAATTTTTGTTGCTGCCGGTGAGGGCCTCGTCTTGGTTATCGCCTTCGTCAGCAAAATTAAATTCAGCATCATCAAAAACTGCTTCGACTGTACGCTAGTCGCTATCAGCTTGGCAATTTCCTTCATGCACTTCGGTGCTATGCGCGGCGTAGGTGTAGGCACGATTGCCGCAGCCATTCTCGTCGGACGCTAGATACAGCTTTACAGCAACTGGCTGCATATTTTCGACAAATGGAGCATCTTAGAGTAAGATTTTTTCTTACTCTAATTATTTCGTTTTAATTTTCTGAATTTTTCTTGTTTTCTGCAAGATTGTATGTTATAATCCATTACAACAGCTGTTAGTATAATATTTGTCAAAGAAGGTGCAATTTATGCTCAGTATTGGTACAGTAAAATGGTTTAATAATAACAAAGGCTATGGATTCATAGAAGCACGCAACGGTCAGGAGGTTTTCGTGCATTTTTCAGCCATCCGTTCCGACGGCTATCGCTGTCTGCAGGAGGGCCAGCGTGTTTCCTATCATCTGTCACGCGGTAAACATGGCCCGATGGCATTGAACGTGTCGCCGATTATTTAAGCCTAACAAAAAAGCTTGTTATGTGCTTTATGTACTAAAAAACCGGTGGAAGTTTACCGTTAGGTAAGTTTCCACCGGTTTTTCTATTTAAGGCTGAGTTATGTCCCAGCAACTTTTTATGCCAAATTCACTCTTCTTAAATCTTTACGTCCAGCGAAGCGCTCACGCCCACGCCCTGTACACGGTTAACATTTTGATAGGACACATTATCTACCGGAATCAGCACCTTGCAGCGCACACCCAACAACGTCTGCTCAATCATCAGTGCTGCCTTCACCTGATCAACCTTAGACTGCGGACCGGAAACCTGCGCTGCACCGGCACGGCTGCCGTCACCGACAGAAATAACCGGTACTACCTTCGTAGCATCCGTCGAGCTTACACCGTATTTGGCTGTTACAGAGTTAATTGCATTATTCAGTGCCGGAGCGGTAGCATCTACAGCATAACCGATAACACCACCCTTGAGAACCTTATCCAAAATACCGGCCTGCGCTGCAGGCATACTGTTACCTAAAACAAAACCGCACACAAGTGCTGCCGCAATCCATTTTTTATTTCTCATAACGCATACCTCCTAGAATACTTATTATATTCGACAAGCAGCGTCAAAAGCCTTGCAAGTATTCTGTGAAATTAAAGTAACGAGATTGTTACTGCACAAGCCTTGCATTACCCTATAATCTGACTGCATCCATAAAGGCTGCCAAACTGACATTTTACCAACAATCTTGATTTTAAAGCACAAAAGGCTATTTTAACACCCTACATGTACAACAGCCTTCTTATTTCTTTGCTTATTATATTTTATATTCTCATCTATCTTTCCGCTACCATCAGTCCGTTATCATGAACGCGCAGAGGCACCTTCAAAACCTGACCGGGATAAATATGCTTAGAGTTAAGTTTGTTCGCCTGTTCAATGCGGAAAATAACCTCACGCACATCCTCACGCGCTTCTGTATGACGACCGGCAATTTCCCACAGTGTTTCGCCCTCAGCGACAGTCACCGTATATTCCTTATAAACAGGTTCATCAGCAAACACAGCACTATATCCGGCATAAAGGAAACAAGCACAGCAGATAATACTTAAAAACTTTTTCATATCTATCACCACCTAATAAATCTCTGTTTGCTTATATTATAGTGTGCCACACGAACTTTGTCAACATTTTTATGAATTTTTGTTTGTTGATTACCGATTCTTTGCGAACGCATCCCCAAACATCAATATTGTTTATGCGTTATATATAAAAATAAGTGCAGCAAAAAAGGCATCACCTCTCGGCAATGCCCTTTTACTTAATATATGCTACTCTATATCGAAAATTTTGCCCGGATTCAGGATATTATTGGGATCCAGGGCTTTTTTAATCGCACGCATCATTTCCAGCTCATCGGGATTAGTAAATTCCTCCATCAGCTGTTTGCGTTTATAACCAATGCCATGCTCACCGCTCAAGCGACCGCCGTGTGCGTAAATAAAGCGGTACAGCTCCTGCTGGTTGGCTTTGACTCTGGCATCCCAGTCCGCATAATCCTCCTGCTCCTGCTTCAGGATATTCAGATGAATATTACCGTCACCGGCGTGGCTGGCAATGCGTGTTACCAGCTGATATTTATCGGCCAGACGCAAAATTTCCGCCAGCAGCGCAGGCTCATGATCTACCGGGCAGACAACGTCCTCCTTGCAGACAATCAGGCTTTCCGCACGCACTGCTTCAGCGAAGGCCTTGCGTGCCTGCCAAATTTTATCGTGCTCCGCTACCAGCACATCGCCGGCACCGTTTTCCGAGCAGATTTCATCCATCGTACAAGCCTTTTCATCCAAGTCATCCTCGCTGGTGCCTTCCACTTCTACGATAAGATAATTGCCCTTGTCACTGCCCTGCAGCGTTGTACCGAGATAACGCTCTACGGATTTTATAGTAATATTACCCATGTATTCTACGCAAGTAGGCATAATACCGGCCATAATCAGCTTGTTTACCGTGCCGATAGCATCCTCAGGGGATTCAAAAACCGCCAGCAAATCCATGCTGTACTTAGGCAACGGCAGCAGCTTCACTGTAATCTGTGTAATGATACCAAGAGTACCCTCACTGCCGATTATCAGCTGCTCCAGGCAATAGCCTGTAGTCTGCTTTTGCAGGCATGCTCCCAGCTGCACGATTTTGCCGGTAGGATTTACCACCTCAACGGCATATACCTGATGACGCGTAGTACCGTATTTAACCGCGCGGTTGCCACCGGCATTGGTTGCCACATTGCCGCCGACAAAGCAGGAATCACCGCTGCAGGGGTCGCCTGCATAAAAGGCTCCCTTGGCCGCAGCCGCAGTCTGCAAATCGGAAGTGCGCACACCCGGCTCTACAACCGCATACATAGCATCGGCATTAACCTCGATAATTTTATTCATCTTTTCGAGCGAAAGCACTACACCGCCGTAAATGGGCACTGCACCGCAGGCAAGACCTGTGCCTGCGCCACGTGGCACAACCGGGAAGTGATATTCATTCGCCAGCTTGACCACAGCCGCCACCTGCTGTGCATTTTCCGCAAATACGACAGCCTCAGGCATATGATGATAAGCCGGGTCAGTTACTTCATCATGGGCATATATTTCCATCTGCCCTGCATCCGTCACTACATTCTGCACGCCAACCAAAGCCTGCAGCTTGGCAATTATTTCGTCAGACAGCTTGTTATACTCCATAATTCAGTCCTCCTCATTTGCAACATTTATATTTTAAACTACTCTATGCTTATTTTATCACAAACAGTGACATTTATAACAGCAAATATTTTTCAGTGTACCAGCCACATATAAAACGGTATTGCAAAGACCGCCAGCACCGTGCTTACCGCCGTCAGCATGGCAGCATATTTATAATCGCCGCCGTAGCCTTTGGCCACAATCGCCGTATTGGTCATCGCCGGCATCGCCGCCATAATGACAAATACCTTTTCCATCATCGGCTCCAGATGGAAAAACGGCAGGATAAGGAAAACTATCCAAGGACAGATTAAATAGCGTCCCAGCATAGCAACTACCAGCTCCTTGCCTACGGCAATTTCTTCCCAACGGGTTTTGCTCATGGCAATACCGATGAACAGCATCGCCAGCGGCGTAGTCATGCTTCCCAGATAATGAAAGGACTTGAATATCGGCTCAGGCAGATTCCATTCCAGCATTACCATCACTACGCCCAGCATAAAGCCCATAAGCGGCGGCGACATAATGCTTTTCAGTGTCTTACGGCTGAAAAGCGGCATGGTTACGCCATTGCTGCTTGCCAAGTCATGAAATCCTATAGTCCAGAAAAGCGTTGTATTCACCATGTAGTAAATCATAATATAAGGCGCACCGGCGTCACCGAACAAGGCTATGCCTAACGGCAGGCCGATAAAAATTGTATTGGAAAAGCTGACGCAGATGGAAAAAATTCCTCGGTGCTCCCGCGGAACACCTATCAGACGTCCGAGCAGCCTGCTGATAAAATAGCCTGCCAGCATAGAAATAACCGGTACAATCAAGCCATGTGAAAGCGTGATAAGCTGGTCATGCTTAAACTGCCCCAAAATATTGGTCAGCATATATGTAGGCAGGCAGACATAATTCACCAGACGCGAAATCAGCGCCACACTTTCCTCGCTGAACCAGCCCCTGCGCTCTAAATAAAAGCCGACAGCAATCATCAGCATGATGGTCAGCACACCGTTTAATGCATGTAAAACTATTTCCATTGTTCATTCCCCTCATAAGGCAAAAATTGCCGAAGCATTCAGCTCCGGCAACGAAGATTTTAGTTTTTGGATTTTTTTACTTCTTCCAGTTTGTTTTTCATCCAGTCAATCATTGCTACCTTGCCAAAATCGTGCCAGGTTTCACATTCGGTATTTTTGGCAATATACTCATTCCACTTATCCTGATTAACATTTTCTACTTCCATCAGGTTCATAATGCCAAAACCGCTGCGCCAGATCATATCATCCATAGATGTAAATTTGCTGTTTTCCTGCAAAAACTTAGGATTGAATAATTCCTGGAAGGATACCTTGTTCAGAATCTTGCCCAATTCCTTATCCTCGGTAAAAATTCCCAGATAATGCTTAAAGGTTTTATCTAATTTATTTTTTTCCATCTTACTTCCTCCAAAAATAGTTGTATAAGGGTATTTTAACACAAAAGCAATAAAATGGCACTAGCATTTTCATATTCCGTGTGCAGAATCATTAATTTATGCCCGCATAACACAGATATGATAATCATTATTGAATTCCTACTAAATTCATAGTAGAATATAGTCATTAGAAAGGTTGTGACCGTAATGAAAATTTCTACCAAGGGACGTTATGCCCTGCGATTGATGCTCGATTTAGCAATCAACCACACCGGTAACTATATACCATTAAAAACAGTTGCCCAACGGCAAAATATTTCCGATAAATACTTAGAGCAAATTATTCACCAGCTGAGTAAAGCAGGCTTTGTCCAAAGTGCCCGCGGCGCTCAGGGAGGCTATCGTCTGGCGCGCACGCCTGATGAATACACTGTCGGTGAAATTCTGCGCACAGTCGAGGGCAGTCTTGCTCCCGTATCCTGCCTGGACTGCAAAACACCCTGCGATCAGTTTGACTCCTGTATCACCATCGGTCTTTACAAAAAAATTCAGCAGGCCATTGACGGCGTAGTTGACCACACTACGCTGCACGATATGATCAGCGATTACCGTACCAAGCATCCGCAGGCTGAAAATATTTAAAAGCGAGCTAAGCACCAGCATTTTATAGAAAAATAACAAAGCATTAGGAGGAAAATAATATGAACAGAGAAGAAGCCTGGAATTTATTACGTCAATATAACAAGGAGTCCTTTCATTTACGTCATGCACTGACTGTAGAAGGCATTATGCGTTACTTTGCCAAGGAGCTTGGCTATACAGACCAGGAGGAATACTGGGGCATCGTAGGCCTGCTGCATGACTTGGATTTTGAGCTGTATCCCGAGGAACACTGCGTAAAATCTCAGGAGCTGATGCGCGAGCACGGTGTAGATGAAAACATTATCCGCTCCACTGCCAGCCACGGCTGGGGCCTGACTGCTGCCAACATCGAACCTGAGCATCAGATGGAAAAGGTGCTTTTCGCTATCGATGAGCTTTCCGGCTTAATCGGTGCCGCTGCCCTGATGCGCCCTTCCAAAAGCGTACAGGACATGGAGCTGAAATCCCTGAAGAAAAAATTTAAGGATAAACACTTTGCTGCCGGCTGCAGCCGCGATGTAATCAAACAAGGTGCCGATATTCTTGGCTGGCCTTTAGACGAGCTGATGGAAAAAACTATCGCCGCTATGCGTGTAGACGAAGCAGCCATCAACGAAGTCTGCGATAAATTATGAGGCGCACAGTCTTAATCTGCTCGCTGCTGCTCAGCCTTGCAGGCAGCAGCTTTGCAGCTGCAGCCGAGGAGCTGCCAAATTATGCTACGCAGCCTGCTGTAGTTTCCACCACGCCAACTAAACCGGCAACAGCAAGTAAGGCTGACGTTCCAGCGAAAGACGCTGCTGCAGAAAGCGCCGCAGGCGTCGCTCATGAAGCTGCGCCAGCAGCGACAGAGCAAACAGAAACAGCTAAAACAGAAGCACTGACCAAAGTGACGGAAGCAAAAGCAGCAACTGCTGACACCAAAACAGAAAAGCAAGCAGCCGTAACAGAAGCACCCAAAACAGCGACAGAACCGAACGCAACCGAAACTACGGAAGCAGTCGTAAATGAAACGCCAGCCAAAGCAACAGAAGCCAAAACTGTCGCAGCAGAAACAGCTGCCAGCGCCACAAATGATACCAAGACACCTGTTATCAGCAATGAGCCTGTGCCACCTGCAGACAAGCCCAAGCCTAAACCAAAGCTGAATCTGGTAGGCAAGCCGCCTCTGCCCAGACAGTTCATGCGTACACCGCAGGCAAGCGATTTCACTAGCGTCAGCAGTGAAGCCGGCGGCTATATTATGGCTGTTCCCAAGGCCTTCGGTGAAAATCCGCTGGCAGGCCTGCCGCAAGCCGAAGGAGCTATGCTTGTGCGCACTGCAGGCAACACTCTGATGCTGGCAGCAACCGTGCTTGACCCTGCGGATACTGCAAGCTTTAAGGCAACAGAAGCTCTGCCTGTCTATGAAAATGCCAAAGTATACTGGCAATGGCAGCATGGCAATCAGTTAATTTGGACTTGCCGCCTGAGCGCCCATAATGATTATCACGGCAACAAGCTGCTTTTGACTGCGGAAGCTACACAAAACGGCAAAACCTACCAGCTGCTGTACGTAATGCCTGCAGCTCAGGCAGATAACTATCTGCCGCAGGCCCTTTACTCCTTAGACAGCTTTAAAATAAACCTGCCATAAAGAAAAATCCTCCGACAGCTCGCCAGCTGCGGAGGATTTTCCTCTTTCTCTCTCGTTAATTATGAGTCCGGGGGACATTAGCTTTGTTGGGACATTGGCTAAAAGCATGGGGTGTTAAAGGTTAAGAAGAAATAAGTAGAGGGATAACACCATATGCAGACAAACTTGATAACTACGAGAATTTCTATGCAAATTGACTTTTAAAGAAAGGCTTGTTAACTTAGCTCAGCTTTTTCAGATAAGCTTGTCCTTTTTCATGCTCGGACATAAACTGGAACAGGTAGAGGCCGCACAAGAATAAGAAGATGTTAGGCAGGAAAGGCACATACTCCAGCGAGACAAAATCTGCACCGGGCAGCCCCAGCCATACGTTCCAGTCACCGTACAGGAAGGACGGCAGATGTCCAATTATCTTACCCTGCCAGATGATCACGCCATCGGTAAGATGCCTTGTCAAATCATAGGCTATTGCAGATAACAGCCAACCGCAGGAACCGGGAGACTTCTGCAGCCACCAATGAATGGGCTGTACTACCAGATATGCAAGACCAAGGAAGGTAAAGATGCCAAAATAAATTGGATGCTGCGGTGTGAAAAGATAGGTGCAAAGCGAAATCGCAGTGCCTACACCCAAAAGGCCCAATCCCCATTTGAGGTAATTGCTGCCCTGGCTGAAGGTCATACCGCACAGAACCACAATGCTCCACAGCGTCAAACGCTGCCACCAGGCGTAATCCCAAGCAGGATTAGCACCCTGAGCTACATTGATATTATACAGGAAGTAGAAAACTGCCAGATTTAAGAAGGCTGCAGCCTTGAGTGCGTTCAGCACCCGGTACTGCTTCTTTTCTGCTTTGCTTTCTGACTGCTCATACATTTTTGCTAATAACTTTTCCATAATACTTACCTCGCTTTCATCTTGGGAGGTGAAGCGCCGCGCAAACCTTAGGGAATATTTATTATTCCCCGTAGTTATAATATAAACTATTCTGTCAGAATTTTCAAGAGGTCAAGTTATATCGTTTGGGCATGCGGCAATTAGTTTTATATTAGTTATGCTTTATTGGAATATTAATAATGCACAGTAGGAATAACATAAGCCCTTTAAAGCCAAAAACAGCAGAGAAAGTGTAAACTACATTACATTTTCTCTGCTGTTTTGTAAATCAACTTCTTTTCAGCGTTTTTTATTTTTCTGCACCGAAGGTATTGGTCAAAGCCGCAAAATCCTCCAGGCTGAGTGTTTCCGCTCTGCGCTTGCCGTCTACGCCGGCACGCTGCAGCCACTGCGCACACTGCTCGGAGTTGATGCCCATATTCTTCAGCGAATTGCTGAGCATCTTGCGTCTGAGGGAGAAGGCTGCCTTAACCACGCGGAAGAACAGCGCTTCGTCGCACACCTTTACCGGCGGCTCAGAGCGGCGCTTGCACACAATAACAGCCGAATCAACAGCCGGTGCGGGAATAAACGAGGTCGGAGGTACGATAAACGCTATCTCCGGCTCGGTATAATACTGAATAGCTACCGAAAGCGCACCATAATCCCTGCTGCCGGGTTTGGCAGCCATGCGTTCGGCAACCTCCTTCTGCACCATAGCAACTAAGCGTTCCATGGGCAGGCGCTTTTCCAACAGGGCAAAAATAATCGGCGTAGTAATATAATACGGCAGGTTAGCACACACCTTAAATTCCGGTGCTGCCACCGTTTCCATAATATTTACCTGCAGGATATCGCCATTGACGATGCGAACATTGTCATAGCCCTCCAGCGTAACATCCAGTACCGGCAGCAGGCGTTTATCCAGCTCTACTGCCACAACGTCGGCACCGCTTTCTGCCAGTCCCTGTGTCAGCGTACCGATACCGGGACCTACCTCCAGCACCTTATCTGCAGGGGAAAGCTCTGCTGCCTCTACAATACGGTGCACGATATTTTCATCAATCAGGAAATTCTGCCCCAGCTTTTTATCGGCACGCAGTTTAAAGCGGTGCAGAATATGATTCGTTACCTGGGGAGAAGCAATAACCGGTTTATTCACTCTTCACTCTCCAATTTTTCTAAAGCAGCCGTAAATTCTTCACGGCTCACACCATAATGATTCAAGCGTTCCAAAAAGCGTTTGGCATTGCCATAGCCTATACCAAGCTCGGCACCCAGCGCATCACGGCGCGCAGAGGCACTTTCGCTGCCATTCAAATCATTTTGGAATAAATCGCGCATGGTAAATTCCTGCTGCGGACGATATTCATGGTGACGCACCTTAGCCAGAGCTTCCAAAATCGCCTCCGGCTGCGCCTGCTCCACGCCTACGTCATTATTGGCAGTTGCCTGACGCTTAGGAATAAACGCCTGACCTGCGTCCGGAAAGCGTTCCGTCAAAAAGCGGCGAATGCGTTCACCGGCACCGTCAGGATCGGTCAGGATAATTATCCCGCGTTTTTTATACGCAGCCTCTATCTGGCGCAAAGTATATGGTGCCAGCGTAAAGCCGCCGGTTTCGATAGTATCGGCCTCCAGCGCCTTACCGATTGCCACCGTATCCATTTTTCCTTCTACTACGAGCACTTCCTTAAGCATCAGATAAATTCCACCTTAATCAGCTAAAATATAAATATCTACATCGCGTCTGCCCCACTGGATAGCACGATGATAATCATTAAAGAACAAATCTACTCTGTGGTGAACCATATCGCCACCGGTATCACCGGCCATAGCGATACCATAACCGGGGATATACATTTTTGTATAATACGGAATAAAGCGCGGGTCAACAGCCACAATGCCTTCATACGGAACAAGACCGATAGAAGTACGGCTGCCTGTTGCTACATAAGCAGAGGCATGCGCACTGATTTTTTTCGTATAGCGCTTATAGCCCTCAGGAGTATAGACGCTCATCGCCATACCCTTGCGGATAACCTTTGTTTCCGGCTCAATCAGCACATGACGTGTCAGCTCCTGTACGGAATGACTGCCATCACCGTTTTTCACCTTTTTGGAAACAACCTTCGCTGTACCGGCCTTGCCTTCAACGTGTATCTTTTCCGTACCGAAGTTCAGACTATAATCGTCCTCATACTTCACCGGAATATCTACACTAGCTTCACTGAACTGCAACTCCTCATCGGCATTCAAAATATAAACCTGCATGCCTTCCTTAAACGGCTCATGCACATCCGGATAAACACGCTCCTTTTTGTAGGAGATGCCCAAATCCTTCAGCGCCTCGCCTACAGTCGGCTTGCAGCTTTTGTATTCTACCGTTTCATTGCCACGGATAACAGTAAAGGGCTTGCCGCGCAGTACCTCAATCACACTGCCGTTCTGTACCCTTTTGGTATTCTGCAGCTTCCAGCCATCGCCCTTCTCCAGGACAATGCCTGCCTCCTGCAAAATTTTGCCAGGCTTTACTGCATTAGTACGCACTTCCTTGGTCTGACCATCATAAAGAATAGTCACCTGCTGTGAAATATCAAAACCGGTCAGGAAGGGTACCATCAGCATAAGGATAACGGCAGATAATAAACAATTTAAATGTAATCTGCATATATGCTTAATCATAAAAACCTCCTTAATCCGATAATTATTTTAACATAAAACAGCAGGAAGCGTCAAATCCGTGACATTTACAGCATTTTCGCGTATCTAAAATGTATAATTTGTTAGCATATAGACTACTTATATTCTAACATTTTCCCGTCCATTGAGATTATTTAACAGCAGGCTCATAGAATTTTTTCACCTGCTCCGTATAACTGCCATCCTGATTATACATAATCAGCGGCGGCAAAACATCCAAGCCGTAGCTGCCGCCCTTCTGCATTTCCATCAGGAAAATCCAGGCAGGCTTATCAATTTTGGAATGCACCCATTGCAAACGCTTCGGCTGCAGGCCATATTTCAGCGCCAGCTGCATGCTTTCGGCAAAGCGCTCCGGCAGCTGCACCAAAGCAAAGCGTCCGCGATAGCGCACAGCAAAGGCCGCCGCCCGGAAAAAATCCTCCAGCGTCGAGGTAACCTCGTGGCAGGCAGCAGTGCCTACCTGGCGCACGTTGCCGCTGTTGCGGTAGGGCGGATTGGCAGCCACCAAATCCATGCTCTCCGGCTGCAGCAGCTGCTTGTAATTGCGCAAATCACCGTCTATAACAGTAAACTTATCCTGCAGGGAATTATCCGCAACGCTTTGGCGTACTAGCTTTGTTACCTGCGGATTGCAGTCCAGTGCCGTCACCTCTGCGGCACCTCTGCTTTCCAGCAGCATACTTATAGCACCGGTACCACAGCCCAGCTCCAGCACCTTAGCCTTACGCACGACATGCGGGAAGTTGCCTAAAAACACAGCATCCGTAGTATAGCAGAACTCTTTGGCATCCTGCCAGATTTTATAACCGCAACCCGGCACATAATCACAGCGCAGGCTGTTTTCCTGCTCAGACATTGTCAGCCTGGGAAGCATCTACAAGCTCTTCCCACTCCACCTGAATAGTATTATCCGGAGAAAGCTGTACAGCAGCGGTACGCTCCTTTCGGTTAATGCCTACTACCTTGCCTTCGCCCATAGTAGTCACTACCTTGCTGCCCATCTTGGGAATTTCAATACGCTCGCGACGACCGCAGCCGTTGCAGCCGTGCTTGCAGTACATATGGTTTTCATACTTCAGGCAGCACATCAGACGACCGCAGATGCCGGAAATCTTCGTCGGGTTCAAAGACAGGCTCTGATCCTTGGCCATGCGGATAGAAACAGGCTCAAAATCGCCTAAGAATGTTGCACAGCACAGCGGACGGCCGCAGCTGCCAATACCGCCCAGCATTTTAGCCTCATCACGCACACCGATCTGGCGCAGCTCAATACGGGTACGGAAAACAGCTGCCAGATCCTTAACCAGCTCACGGAAGTCAATGCGTCCGTCAGCAGTGAAGTAGAAAATAATCTTATTCACATCAAAGGTAAACTCTACGTCAATCAGACGCATGGGCAGACCATGATTTTTGATTTTGCGCAGGCAGATATTGAACGCTTCCTTTTCACGGATTTTGTTTTCTGCCAGCTTCATGTCATCATCGGCTGTTGCTTTACGCATAACCGGCTTGAGCGGGGAAACAATCTGCTTGTCTTCTACCTCACGCGGTCCGATAACAACCTCGCCGTATTCCACACCGCGCGCTGTTTCCACGATAGCGAAATCACCCTTTGCTACACCTGTTTCCGCCGGGTCAAAATAATATATCTTGCACGCTTTTTTAAAGCGAATGCCTACTACTGTCGGCATAAAATATCACTCCTTATAAATTTTATCTATTTTAAGCGCCATGGTTTCCAATGCCGTTTTCATACCGACACTGCTCACCAATGCGTCATATGCTTCCTGTACAATCACTAAAGCCTGCTTCAGCGCCGGCAGCTGCCAGCCACTGCTCTGACTTTTAAGCTCATCCAGTAAATCTATATTATATATTCTATCATAAAGCTGCAATTTGCACATCATTAAATCGCGCAACAGCAGCTGCCACAGCTGCACAAGCAGCAGTGCCTGCTCACGCTGCAGCTTTTTGTCCAGCCAGCTGCGGCCGGCCAGATAATTCATCGGCATCGCCAAGGGCAAAGCCTCCAAAAAGGCTGCCGCCTGCTTACGGCATTCAAATACATCCAGCTGCCCCTTGGCTGCAGCTAAATTCAGCGCCAAGCCGATTGAGCCTTCGCTGATACGCGCCAACACCGCGGCCTTAGCAGGCTCTATCTGCCTTGCCTGCAGCGCCTGCTCCACCAGCTGCGGCTCGATTGCCTGAAAGCGCAGCTGCACCACGCGCGACATGATAGTCGGCAGCAGCCTGTTTACATTGGCTGCCAGCAAAATAATCACCCAGCCGGCAGGCGGCTCCTCCAACAGCTTCAAGAAAGCATTGGCTGCAGCGGGAACCATGGTATCTGCATCCTCAACAATGCACACCCGCGTCGGTGACATCACCGGTGCCAGCGCCGTTTTAGCCGTCAGCTCCCTTATCTGGTCGATAATAATCGTATCTCTTAAACGGTCTTTTTTATCATCCCATTCATGCTGCACCAGCACGAAATCCGGATGGCTCAGATTGCCGTCCTGCAGATTCATCAGCCTGCAGGCCTCACAGCCATCTGTTCCGTTATGCTGAAAGCACAGCAGTGCCTTAGCAAATTCCAGAGCCAGCGTGCGCTTGCCCAAGCCGGCAGCACCGCTGAAAAGCAGCGCATGCGGACGCTCCTTGGCCTGCAGATAGTTCTGCAGAAATTTTTTCTGTTCTGTGTGGCCGATAATATGCTCCCACATTTTATTTCTCTCCGCTGATTACTCTGCTGATGGCCTGCAGCACCTTCGCAGTAACCTCCTGCTGACTGCCTAAGGCATCAATCACCTGCAAGCGTTGCGGCTCTGCCTCGGCAAGCTGCAGAAAGCCTGCACGCAGACGCTGCTGAAATTCCAGCCCCTGCTGTTCATAACGGTCCTGCACACCACGCTGCTGGCGACGCGCCAGCAATTTTGCCGGGTCGGCATCAAAAACAAGCGTCAAATCAGGCTCCAAGCCTCCGGTAGCAAAAGAGCCCAACCGGCGCAGCTGCGCAATCTCCTCCGGAGTTTTGCCCTGCGCCAGTCCCTGATAAACCAGTGTTGAATCACTGAAGCGGTCACAAATAATAATCTTGCCTGCTTCCACCGCCGGACGCAGCAGCTTGTCGACATGCTCGCTGCGTGCTGCCAAATACAGCAGCGTCTGCGTTGCCGTTGTCAGCGGCAGCTCCGGGTCCAACACCAAAGCGCGCACCTTTTCAGCCAACTGAGTACCACCGGGCTCGCGGCTTTCCAGTACATCATAGCCCTGCTCGCGCAAGGCCTGCGCTGCCAAATGCTGCTGGGTTGTTTTACCCGCTCCGTCTATTCCTTCAAATGTAATGAAAAATCCTCGCATTTTATTTACCTCAATCCGCAATAACACGTATCGTTTGTAAGCTGCTGTCCGCAGGTCCGCTTACCGGCAAGCCAAGCTCCTTCTGCGCTCGGCAGTAGGCAATAATCTCTTCCGTTACCAGCTCACCCGGCAGCAGTACCGGTATTCCCGGCGGATAAAAGCTCACCTGCTCGCCGCAGATTTTGCCTGCAGCCTCTGCCAAAGGTACCGCTTTTTTCGCACGATAGAATACGTCGCGCAAGGGCAGAACCGCCTGCGTCTGCGGAACCTTCGCTGCCGCTGACAGCTGCAGCGGTGCACGCTTCTGCGCCTGCATTTTATTCAGTACAGCGGCAATTCTTGCCAACGCCTCGTCATAATCCGTAGTAACATCTGCATAGGTCACCAAAAAGAGTACATTATAGGCATCTACAAGCTCAACAGCAACTCTTGCCTCACGGAAAAGCTCACCAACCTCTACGCCGGTATAGCCCCAGTCTGCAAAGTTGACTGTCACCTTCGTGCTGTCCAGCTGCAGTCCGCCGCAATCTGCCGTCTCCATTACACGCAGGCCGCTATAGGCGGCACACAGGCTGCGCAGCTTGGCAGCAGCCTGTACAGCCGCCGCTGCCATCTCCTTGCCGTAGCCCTGCACCTGCGCTCTGGCAGCATCTAGGGATGCCATCAGCAGATAGTTGGGACTTGTCGTCGTCAAAAGGCTCATCACATCCGCCGCACGCTGCAAATCAAGACGTGCTCCCTGCACATGCAGCATACTGCACTGCGTCATCGCGCCCAAAATTTTATGCGTACTCTGAGAACAGGCATCAGCACCGCACTGCAGAGCGGATAGCGGCAACAGCTCACTGAAGCCCAAATGCGGTCCATGCGCCTCATCCACCAGCAGCACTGCATTATGCGCATGGCAGCAATAGGCAATCGCCCGCACATCTGCCGCCACACCGTAATAATTGGGGCTTGTCAGCAGCACCGCCTTAATTTTGCTGTCCTGCGCCAGCGCCGCCTCTATTTGCTGCACGGTAACCTGCATCTGAATTCCGAATTCCGGCTGATACTCCGGTTGCAGATAGACTGCTTCGATACCGCCCAAAACAAGTCCGCCGGCAACACTGCGGTGCGCATTACGCGGCAGCAGCAGCTTTTCTCCGGAGTTCAGCGCTGTCAGCAGCATAGCATGAATCGCCTGGCTCGTACCGTTGACTGCCCAAAAGCAGGCATCACTGCCGTAGGTTTGCGCTGCCAGCTCCTGCGCTTCTTTAATATAGGTTTCCGGCTCATGGATATCGTCCAGCTCGCTCATCAGCGACACGTCCATCTGCACGCTAGCACCAAGTTCCTGACGCAGCAAGCGCTGCATGCCGCGTCCTCCCTTATGTCCGGGAGTATGCAGAGGATAGACGTCCTCACTTTTATATTGCAGCATCGCCTCTATCAAAGGCATGCTAATTTTATCTTTCATTATTTGCTCCCTCCGGCAAAGCTAAACTAATATAGTACATCATTATATTTTAACATATTTAGCACTGCAGATATAGCTTTAAAGCAGCTATCCGCACAAATTTATTCTTTACGCTGCGCACTTCTGCACAAAAAAGAGAGGCCTGTACATCACAGGACCTCTCTGATTTTTTGCCGTAAGCAGCCTTATGCTTATTTTATCTTTTTGAATAATCTTTTGGTATTCGCCGTGGCAATTGCTGCCAGCTCCTCAAACTCCATTCCCAGCACCTGCGCCGCATTACGCGCCGTATATTCCGTATATCCGGGATTATTGCGCTTGCCGCGGAAAGGTACCGGTGTAAGATAAGGGCTGTCGGTTTCAAACAGCAGCAGCTCCTTGGGAATATACTGCATAACCTCGCGCACCTTCTGCGCATTCTTATAGGTAGACGTACCGCCGAAGCCAAAGTAATAGCCACGCTTAGCCAGCTCCTTCGCCATCTCCAGCGAACCGCTGAAGCAGTGGAACACTGCCTGTACGCCATGCACTTCCTTCTGGAACAGCTCCAGCATATCGCCGTGCGCATCCCTATCATGAATAATCACCGGCAAATCAAACTGCTTAGCCAGATCAATTTGCTCTAAGAAAATACGCTTCTGTACCTCCTTAGGTTCATTTTCCTTCCAGTAATAATCCAGACCGATTTCACCGATTGCCACTACCTTCGGGTGCTGTGCCCACTCTGCCAGCTTCTGCAGATAATCAGCAGGAATGCCCTTTAAATTCTCGGGGTGCCAGCCAACCGCCGCATATATAAACGGATATTTTTCCGCCAGCTCCACCGCAACAGCACTGCTGGCAGCATCACAGCCGGGATTGACGATACCGTCCATATCCTGCTCCAGCTGCGCAATCAGCTGCTCTCTATCCTCATTAAAAGCTTCGTCATCTAAATGGGCATGCGAATCCCACAAACCAGTTCTGCTCATAATCTACCTCACATTCACAAAAAAGTTCAGATACAGCTGCAAAAACAGCAGCATGCTGAACAAAATATAACGGAAAACCGCCGCCTTACGCGAATAATATTCGCAGCCCGGCAGATAAAATTCCTTGGGATTTTGCGGATTATAAATAATTTTACGCGGCAGCTTCAGCGTAAAGCCACGCTCCAGCACGTCGCCACTCTTTTCCTTCGTTCCCTTGGCTTCGTTCAAGGCCTCGCTGTATTCCTTATCACCGACTTTATAGGTAAAAACCGGACACAGCTGCTTGCCACGGCTCCAACTGCTCTTGTAGCCGGTAATCACCGCACGCACCTCTTCGGTACAAAGGTTGCTCAGCTTAGGGAAATAATTCTTCGTAAAGATGCAGACAATGCCATATAAATAAATCAGCAGCGCCAGCTTCAGCGTCCAGGCCATACCCTTAAACATGTAAAAGTCATAACCGGGATAATGCTCTCCCAGCCATGCATGCGGCAGGATATACGGCACCATGCTGCTTAGCAGCACTAAAATCATACTGATGCCTATAAAAATATACGGTCGCCAAAACAAGCGCGAAAAAAGCTTTTCGGACACTGATAAGTCCCCCTTCCAAAACAAAAGACAATATGTTAATAGACGAAGAGCAGGCACTCCTCATCCGCTAAAACGTATCAGAGTGACTGCTCTAAATCTCAGAGTGCGTCAAGCACTTTTTTATTTTACACGACTGCCGGAAGCAAGATTTTGCGGGTCGACAAGAGCAAGATTGCCCTGTCCGTCGGAAGCACACAGCAGCATGCCGAAGGATTCGATACCCATCAGCTTAGCAGGTGCCAGGTTTGCTACAACAACAACGTTTTTGCCTACCATCTGTTCAGGCTCATAGTATTGGGAGATACCGCTGACAATAGTGCGTACCTCATTACCGATTTCTACCTGCAGCTTGAGCAGCTTTTTGGATTTTTTAACCTTTTCTGCTTCCAGAACCTTGCCTACGCGCAGGTCAATCTTCTCGAAGTCAGGGAAAGCGATTTCCGGTTTAATTGGTTCCATAGCAGGCTTTGCTTCTTCTGCCGGAGCAGGTGCGGGAGCTGCAGCCTTATGCTCATAGCGTTTACCGCCGATGATGGTTGCGCCGTCTTCGGTAACCTCGATACGCGGATACAGAGGCTCGCCCTTGCAAACCTTAGTGCCGTTTGCCAGGCCGCCCCATTCAGCGTCAGCCAGCAAGAACTGCTCAGGCACAGTCAGGCCAAGCTGGGTGTAAATTTTCGGGCTGGTGGTTGGGATGTACGGGCTGATTAAAATAGCTACGATACGCAGGGTTTCAGCCAAGTTATACATAACAGTCTTCAGACGATCAGCCTTAGCCTCATCCTTAGCCAAAATCCACGGAGCGGTTTCGTCGATATATTTGTTGGCGCGGCTGATTAAAGCCCATACGCCCTTAATTGCAGTGTTGATTTCCATGTTGTCCATAGCCTTAACATAGTTAGCTACGGTTTCTTTAACGAGAGCCTTCAGCTCATCATCAATCGGTTCGCTGGCACCGGTATCGGTAACAATACCGCCATGATATTTTTCAATCATGCTTACGGTTCTGTGCAGCAGGTTGCCCAGGTCGTTGGCCAAATCTGCATTTACACGGGTAATCAGTGCATCACGAGAGAAGTTGCCGTCGCTGCCCAGGTTGATTTCACGCAGCAGGAAGTAGCGGATAGCATCAGCGCCGAACTCATCAATCAGGCCCAGCGGGTCGATAACGTTGCCCTTGGATTTGGACATTTTATCGCCGTCAACTACGAGCCAGCCATGACCGTAAACCTCTTGCGGCATTTCCAGACCCATAGCGTGCAGCATGATTGGCCAGATAATAGTGTGGAAGCGCACGATTTCCTTGCCTACCAGATGCAGGCTTGCCGGCCAGTATTTGTGGAAGAAGGCATCATCGGTGCCGTATTTAATGCCGGTCAGATAGTTCAGCAGAGCATCGAACCATACATAAACAACATGTTTTTTGTCAAACGGAACAGGAATGCCCCAGTCAAAGGTGGTACGGGTAATGCACAAATCCTCCAGACCTTGCTTAACGAAATTAATCATCTCGTTGCGGCGGCTTGCAGGTTGGATAAAGTCCGGATGCTCTTCTATGAATTGCAGCCACCAATCCTGGTATTTGCTCATTTTAAAGAAGTAGCTTTCCTCTTCCATCTCCTCTACCGGACGATGGCAGTCGGGGCAGCAGTGGTTTTCATCCAGCTGACGCTCCAGCCAGTAGGATTCGCAGGGTACGCAGTACAGGCCCTTGTAATTTTTCTTGTAGATATCGCCCTGCTCATAAATTTTTTGCAGTGCGTCCTGAACAACCTTATGATGACGCTCCTGGCTGGTGCGGATAAAGTCATTATTGGAGATATTCAGCTCTTTCCACAGCAGCTTGAAGTTAGCAATAATTGCATCTACATACTGAATTGGGGTTACGCCTTTTTCCTTAGCCTTACGTTGGATTTTCAGACCGTGCTCGTCACTGCCGGTCAGGAAGAATACATCTTCACCCTTCAGACGGTGAAAGCGTGCCAGGCTGTCAGCGATAGTTGTGCAATAGGCATGGCCTATATGCAGATTGTCACTCGGATAATAAATTGGTGTTGTAATATAATAACTCTGTTTAGTCATTGTCAGACCCATCTCCTTCAGAAATTAGTTGATTATATAGCTCCCGTTTGGGAATTTTACGTTTTTTTGCTACCTGCGCCAAGGCAGCCTTCTTATCTACGCCATCAGCCATCAGCTTGCGCACCTCGTCAAGAGGCTCCAGCTCCTCCTCGGCTGCAGCGAAAGCACCGTCGCCGGCACCAAGCACCAGGCAGAACTCTCCGCGCGGCGAATTGGTCTCCAGCCATTCCAGACAGCCGCTGACCGTGCCACGGTAGAATTCCTCATGCAGCTTCGTCAGCTCGCGTGCTGCCGCCAAATGACGGTCGCCCCACGCAGCCAGGATATCCTTCAGCACCTCCACAATCCTGTGCGGTGCTTCGTAAAGAATAATCGTCGCAGGAATATGCTGCCATTGCTCCAGCTGCTCGCGTCTGTTACGCTTACTCTTTGGTAAAAAACCGCCGAAGAAAAACGGATACGTCGGCAGACCGCTGGCAATCAAAGCACATAAAGCAGCGTTGGCACCTGGTACAGGCACCACTCTGATACCATGAGCAATCGCATCATGCGCCAAAGCTTCACCGGGATCAGCAATTCCCGGAAAACCTGCGTCGCTTACAAGAGCAACATTTTTGCCCTCCAGCAGCTGGCCCAAAAGATATTCGCCCTGCTTATCTTTGCTATGCTCATCATAACGCACTAAGCGTCCTTTGATATTGAAGTGATTTAAAAGCTGCAGCGTATGACGTGTGTCCTCCGCCGCAATCAAATCCGCCTCCTGCAGCATCCGCAAAGCGCGCGGTGTCATATCCTCAAGATTACCGATAGGTGTAGCGCATAAATAAAGTGTTCCATATATATTATTTTGCTCTGCTGTCACAGCTCCGCCTCCTATCATTTAACGGTGGTCAGCAGGTGCAGTACATACTAACCCATAATATATTAATTTTATCACACACAGCGTGATAAATAAAGAAAAAACGCGTAACTTTCGTTACGCGTTCAGCTTATCAGTAAAAAGCTCGGCCGGATTTCCAACCGGGTGTAAATGTAGACTCGATAACAGCACATTTATTATTATAGCTGTCTGCCAGCCAGGAAGGATAATCAAAATACCAGGTATTCCAATATTCCCCGTTGATAAAGCACTTTTTGTAGTAAATCCTGTCATTTTCCAGATAGGAAATAACGTACCAGTCATCACCTTTATCCCTATAGGCAGCAGATGGATGATTTTGGATATCCATATTATATTCATCGGCAAGCGTCATGCCCATATTATGTCCACCGCTGACAGTAAAGCTGGAGCCATATTCATCCTTAAAAATGCAGCCATCGCCATTAGTGCTCTCGAAGGCCTGATTGAAGTTTGCCGGAAGATTAATCGCAAAAGCAAATCTGTCATTGATATAGCGATAATAATCGGGATTATCCGTTGTAAATACTCTGACGTACTCTGCTGTTCCTTCACTGGGTTCATACCATTGGTTTTTCAAAAAAACAGCACTCGCCGCCGATACGGTAGCAGTAAAAATAAACATCAGCATCGACAGAAGCAGCAAGATTTTTTTCATAGCATTCACCATCCTTAAATGTATTCTCTGCACTTTAATTGTAACTTGCCAAAGATTTTTTGTCGAGCTTAATTTTCTAAAAATTGACTCTTTCTGCTCACTATTTTCAGTTAACAGGTGTATATTTCTTTTCCAGCAGACGCACAAAATAATGGTAGGCTGCAAAAACGAAAACCGCACAACTGATCCATGCAATCGGCTCCGCCATACAGATGCCCTCATAGCCAAAGGGCACACTGAGATATATTGCCGCGATAGAACGCATTATCAGTTCAACCACACCCGAAAGCATAGGAATCATGCTGACACCCATGCCTTGACAGGCGTTACGGTAAATAAAAATCTGGCTGAGGAAGAAGTAAACAGGCACGGTATACAAGATATAAAGATGTGCGGCCTCCATAACCGTCGGTGACGGATTATCCAGGAAGATTCCGATTACCTCTTCGCCGAAAGCAAAGACCACAACCGCAGCAAACAAGCTGAAGGCCAGCGTCAGCAGCGAGCAGCGGTGCACCGCATCACGGATGCGGTCAAAGCGGCGAGCACCGAAATTCTGCGCCGTAAATACAGCCATAGCAATACCGAATGAAATCATCGGCTGCAGCGCCAGTTGCTCTACGCGCATCGCCGTAGTAAAGCCGGCAATCTGGTCACTGCCGAACTTATTGCAGACAGACTGCAGAATAATAATACCAAGTCCCAAAACAGAAAACTGTACTGCCATCGGCAAGCCCATACGCAGATGCGCCCACAGCTCCGGCCAGTCTAAATTAAAATCGCTACGATGAATATGCAGCTGCGGAAAGCGTTTATAAATATAAATTACGCACAACACCGCCGAAAAAGCCTGAGCAATAACCAGCGCAAACGCACTTCCCGGTACGCCCCAGCCAAAGCTGATGATGAAAACAAGCGCTAAAATAATATTCACTATCGAAGACACAATAAGAAAGTACAGCGGTGTTTTACTGTCACCCAGGGAGCGCATAATACCGGACAAAAGATTATACGCCATCATCGCCAGCAGACCGTCGACAATAATCATTACATAGGCGTAAGCATCCTCCATCAGCTCCGGCGGAATATTCATCATCACCAGCATCGGGTCGATAACCAAATGCATAATCCCCATAATGAGCAAAACAAAAAACAAGCTCAACACAACGCAGGTAGCAATGCTGCGGCGCATTCCCTGCATATCCTGCGCACCGTAGCGCTGTCCCGTAACAACAGTAAAGCCGTTGCTGAGACCAATCGTCAGCACCATAGTCAGCATAAACAGTGGCGACACCGCGCCAACAGCAGCCAAAGCATTCACGCCAATCGTCCGCCCGACAATAATAATATCGGCAATATTATACAGCTGCTGAAAAACATTTCCTATCAGAAGCGGCACCATAAAGGGAATAATCAGCTTTAATGGTGCGCCTTCAGTCATATTCTGAAGCATAAAAAAAGAACCTCCTTTAGCTGCTCTCTCCCAAGCAGCAGTATCAGTCCGTATTACAATATATATCACTGACTTATCAGTCAAAATATAGCACAATCAGGAAAAAAATACAAGACGTGCAGCAACACACGTCTTGTAAAATCTTATTCCATAACTACTCTATTGGAAATCTGGCCAATACCCTCGATTTCAACGGTGATTTCATCACCCTCATTTAAGAGCCCGGCACCAACCGGAGTACCTGTCAAAATCAGATCACCGGCATCCAATGTAAAGCTCTGAGATATGTAGCTCAAGATTTCATAGGGATTATAAATCATATTGCTCGTGCGCGCATCCTGCTTAAGCACACCGTTGACATAAGAGCGGATGGATAAATCGCTGGGATCCAGCTCCGTTTCCAGCCACGGTCCCAAGGGACAGAAGGTATCAAAGGATTTACAGCGCAGCCACTGGCGCTCCTTGCGCTGCAGGTCGCGGGCCGTAACATCATTAGCACAGGTATAACCCAAAATATATTTAGGTACATCTTCTGCCTTAACATTCTTCATCCTCTTTTTCACAACAATGCCCAGCTCCGCGCCAAAGGCCAGCTCCTGCACCTGCTTCGGCCAGATGATATCCGCACCTGTACCGACAACGGTATGCGCAGCCTTAGAAAAAATACTCGGCTCGCGCGGAATTTCTACGCCAAATTCTGCCGCATGCTTCTGGTAATTAAAGCTGACGCAGATAATCTGCTTCGGTACGCAGGGTGCCAGCAAGCGTACATCACGCATAGCAAAGGTTTCATCCGTTATCTGCCAATATGTTTCCAGAGAACCATATACGCAACGGATAACATCGCCGTCAATAAAGCCTATACGCTTGTTGCCTGTCCGCAAATCCTCAAAACGCACGCATTTCATTTTAACCCCTCCATAATCTGCATCCTTCTCGCTTTAAAATAAACAGGTGTCAGTTCTGCCTGCGCTGCCAACGCCAGCGCCTCCTGCAATCTGCGCCCCACATGCTCCTTATAATGGGCGTCACTGCCAAGAGTGCAGTATTTGCCGCCAAGCTCACGGTAACGCTTATACAGCGGCAGCAAGCCTGCTACCGCAGCAGCATCATCCAGGCGACGTGTATTGATTTCAATAGGCTTATTCTGCTCAATCAAAAGTAAAAACAGCTTATCGAATAATTCCGGTGCATCCTGCAGGCGCAGCTCACGCTCCGCTCCCTTATACGGCCAATAACGGCAGATATAGTCAATATGCGCAAACGCATCAAAATCCCGCTCCTGCTCCAGGCAGGTAATCGCATCATGCAAAAATTCTTCTACAATCTGCTGACGTGTGCGTCCCTTGTAGCAGGTCTGCTCGTATAAATCACGTCCGCCGATGCAGTGGATAGAGGCCAGCACATAGTCAAACGGATGAGCCTGTGCCACCTTTTTATCCTCAGCCGCAGTATGTGTCTGCATGCCGATTTCAATGCCTATCAGCACCTTGTCGCTGCTCAGCGGCTGCAGACGCACAAAATAATCGTCTATATCAAAGATAAATGCTTCCGGATTAGTCGGATAATCATAATCCCAATGCTCTGTAACCGTTATACCAATCCCCTGCTCAGCGGCTGCGCCGATGGCATCAGCAAATTTCATTTCGCTGTCGCAGGAATAATCACAGTGCATATGTGTATCAAATATCATTTAGTGTACCTTCCTTCCGTAAATTATATTGTATCAAATTGCAACAAAAAAGCAACGGGGAAGGGAGTATTTTTTCACCAATTAACGAGAAAATTACAAAGAAGTTAGCAGGGAGTAATCCAAGAGAAAAATTTAATTGTTCTCCGAGATTCTCCCTGTAAAAATCAATGTATCTTATACCTCTCCGTCGTCCATAATTCCCAGCTTACGCTTCCAGTAGCGAGAATAAATAGCGCCCAACGGATTGTGGGCCAGCAGACGGTCTTTAACTACCAGATTCGTTACCGGTCCTTCGGCATTCATATTGAAAATAGCATCGTGTCCAACGCACAGGCCACAGGAAATGTACAGCTCAACGCCCTTTTCTGCCAAAAACTTAGCCTGAAATTTAGGATTGCACATTGCTTCATGCTCCAGCTCCGGCTTAACCTGCTTCAGTCCCAGCTCTTTTTTGGGGAAGCTGCAGTTTTTGCAGCATACGCTGTAAAACTCAAAGCCCTGCTGCTTAAAATATTTGGCAATATAGCGTGCTTCCGCATTCAGACCGATGCAGAAGGACATGCCCAGCTTTTTGTAGCCCATAGCTTTGGCAAACTCCGCGGTTTCCTGCAGACGGCAGATATTGCTGTAGAACGTGCCTTCAACGTAGGCAGCAGCCTGCATGAGCTTCAATTCTTCCTCGGTATAGGCTTCCTTGACAGCCTCCAGGGGCACGCCTGTGCAGTTAACACCCTTGGTGTAGCAGGCATGTGTAGGACAATTAGCGCAATCACATTTCATTTTACATTTCTCCTTTCGCCAATAACCTTGTTAAGCCTATTGTAGCACAAACAGCAGACAGATTAAAAGAGCTGCCGCACTTTTTCGTGCAGCAGCTCCGGTAAAGCTAAAATATGAAATTAGAATTTACGTTGGTAGGAAATAGAAGCAATCTTGGTAAAGCTGTCGTAAGCATGAGCGCTCTTATAAGCATCGGTAGCATGACCTGCAAAATCCAAATTGCCGACATCCATCCAGCCCAAAGCAACAGCAACGGTCTGCTTCTTATCATTGTAACGGGCACCGATAGAATAGGTACGACGCAGACCGGTCGGAACCATGAAGTCACCGCCATTGTAAGGAATAGAAGCTTCATCGAAAGCAAAGCCTGCCATAGCTGCATACTTATCGCTGAAGTTGTGTTCTAAACCGATAGCATAACGCCAGCCGTTGGACCAGTTTTTAGCAGAATCTACATTGGAAGGCAATACGCCGGGAACACTGGGATTGGACAAAAAAATATTCAATGCATCATAGGTGCTCCAGTTTGTACGTGTTGCTTTTAATTCCAGGCGAGTCTTTTTATCAAATTTATGGTTATAACCGATATCCCAGCTGTCCGGCAGAGTTACTACGCCATAAGCGTCAGCAGTAATTTTACCGCCGCTTGCAGGATACATTTTAAAGTCTGCTTCTAAGGAGTGAGTAATACGGCTGCGATAAACTACACCGATTTCATTTTTATCATCAAAGGCATAGTTGGCAGCAGCATTCCAGCCTAAAGCATAGCTTTCGCCTTCTGTCTGCGTTGCACCAACATTCATTTGAGCAACCGGATGATAAGAATTCTTCTGCAGCTCCAGACCGACATAGTTGATTTCCGCACCAACTGCTGCGCTCCATTTTTTGTCGAACTTGTGCGCATAGGTCGGAGTAACGCTGACACCGTTCAGTTTAGAGAAAAATGCATTAGTAGATGCCTTGCTGGCACGCTCAAACTCGGATACCATGGCAAAGCGCGGGAAAGCGCCGATGCCGAACCATTCTTTATCATTAATCTGCCTTACGTAGTAGCTGCCTACTGCCCAACCGGCATGAACAACGTTTTTGCCGTCCTCAATTTCTTTGCCTGCACCATCATACAGCTTATAGTTGCCGTGCGGGCTCAGATAAGTGTAACTGCTCTTCATTACCTCACCCTTTACTTTGGTGATAGAAGCAGGGTTGTAAGCCACGTTTGCAGCATCGTCCTCAGCAAACATACGCGCACCGCCCATAGCAACGCCTTCAGCAGACCATTCGTTAATAGCAAAGCCTTCAGCGCCTGCTACCTGGGGTGCCAGCAGTGCTGCAGCTAAGCCTAAAACTAAAAAGTTTTTATTCATATAAGTACATCCCTTCTCATATTTTTATTACCTGCTACTAATTGTAACAGATTCGTGAAAAGTGCGTACAAAATCTTTTAATCGCTCGTTTTAATTACTTAATTAAACTTTGAAAAGAACCCTTTTCATCCGGCTCCTCACCGGCAGCCTTCGCTGCCTCGCGACGGGCAAAATTGCGCTCCTGCAGGCGGCGTACATCCTCCAGCGTCGGCACATTATCCTTCTCCCACGGCTGGTACTGAATCGTAGTGCAGTGATGATACATAGCATATCTTTCCTTAGCATCTGCTGCAGCCTCGGCCTCAGCAAGAGCCTTCTTGGCAGCCTCGTTCACAGGGAAGGATTTGTAGGCATCTGCCAAAAGCAGCGCAGCCTTAGCATAATCGCCCTGCTCCGCCATGCTTTCCGCAATAAACTTCAGTGCGTGGAAACGGTACGGATTAACACCTTCCACAGCCTTTTCCGCCTCCAGCATTGCTCTCGCCTCGCTCAATGCAGCATCCTCGGCGCCGCAGGAACGCTGCAGCTCCAGTCTGCGCGCCCAGATAGCGCCACGATCTGCACTGCGGAAAACCTTCTTATACTCACGGCACAGTCTGTAGGCTTCATTCAAATAAATAATCGGTGCATCTCCGGTGCCTGTCAAGCGCCAAATGATTTCTGCAATATCACGCAGGCACAGCACCTTATGCTCCGCCTCACTAAGTCCGAACTCCGGTGCATCCTCCATATCCGGCTGCACATCCTTTACGGTTGCCAGCACCGCCATAGCTCCCTCGATATCCTTCAAAATCATCAGCATACGTCCTACGTTGCTGCGGCATTTCCAATCATCATAATCGTTTATCAGATTCAACGGTATAGGGTAATCACAGCTTGCTACCTTCTGTACATATCCTTGCCATTCCTGTTTTTCCATTTCAGTATCCTCCTCAATCTGTTATATATTCTATTCAAATTATCTGCGTTGCCGCTGTCTTTGTCAAGCGTCAACCTGTACAGGAGTAATAATATTAATGCTTATATGTTATCTGTCATAGCTTATCAACCTTTTATATTCCATTTGGTTATAATGTAAATGCTTAATCGCTATTTGACTATAAAATTTAAAGTAGTAAAATAACTCTACTAGAGAGAAAGAAGATGTATAAAGCTATGAGTTTTCCCCTATTATTACGTGGCTTCGTGGTTCTGGGCGTCATGCTGATGCACACCACCTGGTACTTCAGCCACGCTCACGCGGAATCATGGGTCACTATTTCCGAAATGCTGCTGGATATTATTTCCCTCTTTGCCGTACCCCTGGTAATGTTTGTTTCGGGATATATGTTCATCAGCCACAATCGCCATGCCGATTATTATAAGTGGTCCTTCTTCCGCAGGATGTTCCTGTCGGTGCTTTCGCCGTATTTGCTGTTTTCGTTACTGTATCTAGGCGGTGCCTGGTTTTTCAGCAACGCCAGCTTCACACTTAAACAGGCCGCTTATCTTATCGTCACCGGCAGCAGCGCCGTCCATATGGCCTTTTTCCGTGCGTTATTTGGTTTTTACGCCATCTATCCGCTGCTGCTGCGTTATTTTAACCGCTGCCGTCTGCATCACAGGCTGCACCGCTTTATTATTCAGGTAATCCTGCTGCAGCTGTTCTGGAAAATCTGCAACAATATCAGCTGCAGCAATCAGGCAGTTATCCTAACGCTAGAGATTACCACCTTCCTACGTTATATCGCCTACTTCTCCTTCGGTATGCTGGCTTATATCTACCATAAAAAAATGCTGCGCTGGATTGACACCCATCACGTTCTTTTGATGACAGGCTTCATCCTGAATCTGATTTTAATCGGCGGCTGCTGGTTTGCTAAATACTACCTGCATATCCTGCCGCTGCTGGAATTTGTCTGCTTCCCGCTCAACCTGTTTTTGTACAGCATCATCATCGCTATGCTCTTCCGTTATGCCTGCACCCTGGAATCACAGGACAGCCTCAGCAAGCGCTTTATGATGTATCTTGGCAACTATTCCTTCGGTTTATTCTTAATTCACATCATTTATATGTATGTCGGCAGCGAGCTGCTTACACTGCTGCATATGTCACCGCAGCAGCTCTGCTTTTATCCGCTGCTCTTCATCATTATGCTCAGCCTCAGCCTGCTGACCATGGAAGCACTGGCGCGTGTTTCCTGGGGCCATTATTTCATCGGCCATGTAAGCCGTCTGTAAAAAGTTTTCTTCTTATTCCCCATATATTGTAAAACACCACTTGCGTTTGCAGGTGGTGTTTTTGCTTATATCGGTTTTAATTAACAACTTTTATATCTTATTTGTATAGCTTCAGATTATAACCGGAATTTCAATTTTAGAAATAAAGGTATCCATAGTATCAGAAGTCCAATAGTTTTTTATAGGACGTATATATACCTGTTTACCCAATTTTATATTGAGTGTCTGACAAAACTCATTAATAGCCGGTGCTGCAAGCTGCAAAGCATTCTGAAAGGTATAGTTTACATACATTTGCAGATAAATATTCCTGGGACGTTGAAAATTAGTCTTGCTGACAGCTGCTTTGGCAAAAAGTTTATAGTATTTCGGTTCTTCTTCAAGACTATCCAGCTCAAAAAGAAAACCTGCATCTAAAAGACTCCTCAGGCAATCATCTTCAGAAGCAATCTTAAGCACCTCTGCACTTGCTATAAAACGATCCTTCAATGATTTACAAAAGCAGATTTCATCACTTAAAATCAAATTTTCAGCATCCAGGTAAGATAATGATATTTCATTAAGCCTGATATCAGAATGGCCATTAAGCCTGCTGATTTCATTTTGGATTCGACCGCATAAACGATCTATCATCACACGCTTCTTTTCCAGATTTTTTATCTGCTTACAAAGCAAGGGTACCAAAGATTCCGCATTACGGTTATTGATAAAATCTTGAATATCAGATAGGTGTAAGCCAATATTTTTTAAATCAAGAATAATACCCAGGATAAAGAACTGCTTAAAAGAATACATTCTATAGCCATTACTGCCCACAAAAGCCGGTTTGAGCAGATTAATCTTATCGTAAAAAATAAGGGTCTGCTTCGAAATATCATACAGCTCTGCCAGCTCACGTGCATATAAATAATGTGACTTTTCATTCATTTTGATATATTCTCCTATTGACTTTATAGTTACTATAAGGTGTAGTATCTATTATAATATCAGAAATTAAGAATTGCTTCAATATGAAACATTATGTTTATATGACTCGATTGGAATTTAAGGAAGTGGAGTTGAAAGTAATGGAGAAACTTAAACGGCACACGCTTTTGCTCATACTAATGCTTGTATTACTGGTCTTTTCCGTAGGCTGCAGCAACAATAATACTCAAAATAAGGATACTAATTCATCTTACGTAGTAGAAGATGCCCGCGGTAAAAAGATAGAGTTTGATAAACCACCTTCACGTATTATGTCTATGTATCCCGGCTCTGATGAAATTTTGGTTAACATGGTAGAGCCAAATCGCATCCTCGCTTTAAGCAAATGGGCAGAGGATGAACAGATTTCCAACGTTATGCATATGGCAAACAAGGTAAAGCTGCGTACTGAATATAATGTCGAATTTATTATGAAGCAGCAGCCGGATGTAATTTTCTTAAGACAAAACACCGGCGAAGACTTTATCAGTCAGTTGGAAAATGTCGGTGTTAAGGTCTTTGTTTATCCCAATGCTAAAACCTTGGATGATGTTAAGGAAATCCATAATATTTTCGGCAGAGTTTTGAGAACAGAAGACAAGGCTGCAGCCATGAATAAAAAGATTGATGATGATGTTGCCAAGCTGCTAAGCGAAAAGCATAACGTTAACGCTAAAATCTTGATTTTTAACAGTCGCGGTGCTATGAGCACCAAGGGCAGTCTTTTAGGTAACGTTTTCCAAAAGCTTGGTATTGAAAATATGGCCGACCGCTACGATATTCCGCCCGGAACTGTGTTAAATAAAGAGCAGGTAGTTGCATGTAATCCCGATATATTCATTCTTATCGATTGGACCGATGGCGGCTATTTCCCCAGCGGCGAGGTCAAATTAAAGGAAATGTACGGTGATCCCAGCTTTGCGGAATTAAAAGCCATTAAAAACAAAAAGGTTATTTTACTGCCTATCAAATACATTTCCTGCGGTTCCATCTATATTACGTCATCTTGTTATGAAATTTTAAATATATTAAAATCTTAGGAGGCTTTTATGATGAAAAAGGGTTTATTGATGACAGCTTTGCTGATGTCCATGGTTCCCAGTGCCATGGCTGCCGAGCCGGTAGAGTATACACTGGATACTCTGCTGGTTACCGCTACCAAGTATGAAGAAAAGGATCTTCATATTCCTGCTATGACTAACGTATTTACGCAAAAGGACATTGAACGTTTAGGTGCTACCAACGTAATGGATTTGCTGGCTAATGTTCCCGGCGCCGTTATTACGCCCCCTGTAGGTATGGGCGGCACCATCGGCTTCAGAGGTCTGGCTAAAAATACTGTAAACGCAACTATTCTTGTCGATGGTATTCCTCTGAACTCTCAAGGCTCAGCCAACTTGGAAGCAATCGATACTGATTCTATCAGCAGAGTCGAGGTCATCAAGGGTGCCGGTGCCGTTCTGCATGGCTCCGATGCTATGGCAGGCGTAATTAATATTATTACCAAGGAAAATAATAGAAATAAAGTTACTATTGGTTTTGGCAAGGATGGCAAACGTTATGGAGGCATTGACATTAAGGCAGGCAATCTTGACGTTAACTACAGCCGTGACCAAATCCAAAAAAGAGGCTTCCTGACAAGAAGTCTAACCACTGAAGGTCGCAAATTCGCTAAGGATTCATTAAATCTCAATTACAAAATCAATGATAAGATTAAACTGCAATACCTGTACACTAACCAACTTGACGAATATAATTGGCACAATAAAAAAGACTCTTCTAAGAGTACCTTCGACCAAAGTGAATACGATTTCCATGTATTAAATTTAAACTATCAAAACGATGATTTTTTCTTTAACACCTATGGCCGCAGACATGACTTTAAAGGTAAGTCATGGTCATTAAAGGATCATATCCGCAAACCTGGTGGAAGCGACAATGTTGTAAAAAACTTTGGTGCTGAAATGAGAAACAAATGGGATATCGGTAACAGCAAACTGACCGCTGGCATTGTTTTTGACCGCGAAGAAGCCGATTATTCCTCCATTAAGAGAAACAGAAACAATACCGCGCTCTATGCATTGAGCGAAATTCCTCTCTCTGAAAAGCTCGACCTGTTCTTAGGCGCACGCTATCAAATGGTAGAAGACTTAAAGAACGAGCTGTGCCCGCAAATTCAGCTGCTTTATAAAATGGATGACACCCAAAGCATTTATGTCAATGCCAATAAATCCTTCAGGGTTCCCACCATCAAGGAGCAATACGGCTCTAACAGCAACACCTTTATTCCTAACCCCGACCTGAAGCCAGAAAAAGCATGGACCTATGAAATCGGCTGGAAAAAACAATTTGATGACAGCTCTCTGAAATTAGGCCTGTACAAGCTGCGTGTTGAGGACAGAATTTACTCCACAAAAACCGGTGATAAATACAATGGTGATGATATCCACACTCCTGTAAATGCCGATAAATTTGAAAACATTGGTTTTGAAGGCTTGTATGAGCAACGCATTGATGACAATTGGTACTATAACTTTGGCTTTGCATTCTCCAATCCTAAGCAAACCACCAAGTCCAATGTCATGAAGAGAGTTGACTTCAGAAATAACGTCAATGCGCTGCTTGGCTACAAAAACAGAGACTTCTCCTCCAACTTAAGCGTACAGCATATTTGGGACAGAACTCCAAGTTATGGTACACCAGCTCCTCAAATGTGGAATTTGAACTTCAATATGAACTATCATATCAACAAAAACTCTGATGTTAAACTGCTTGTCAACAACCTGCTTGACCGCGATGATTGGCTGTCCAGCGCCGGTTCCTTTACTCCGAACCGAAACTTTGTTTTATACTATTCCTACAAATTCTAATTAATTTAGCATACCTAACATTTTTCCGTTACTCTATTCACTCTCCATTAATTAAATACCAAAAAGGAAAGGACGTGTCCTATAATCGGCACGTCCTTTCCTTTTTACTTATTCAAAATCTCTTCTTATACGCCTCGCCCCAGTCACGCATGGCCTCCAAAACAGGCTGCAGACTGTAACCAAGCTCAGTAAGCGTATATTCAACACGCGGCGGCACCTCAGCATAAACCTTGCGCGTCAGCAGGCCGCTGGCTTCCATCTGCCGCAGCTGTGATGTCAACACCTTTTGGCTGACTCCGCCCAAAGATTTTTTCAATTCGCCAAAGCGCTTTGTGCCCGTCAAAAGGTCACGCAAAATCAGCACCTTCCATTTATCACTGATTAAGGTCAGTGTAGTTTCTACCGGACAAGCCGGTAAAGCATCACTCATTTCATGCAACATTTACAGTCACTCCTTCAGCTCCTTGCTGTATATCCATGTTTCCTGTACACCCAGCTGAGGCAGAATATTATTCGTAAAATGCGCTGCTTCACTATAACCACGCTTGCGGTAATATTCATAATCGCAGGTAGCATCCGCCCATAAATAGAGCTTTTTAACGCCATTTTTCTGCGCAATCGCTTCCACATTATGCAGCAGCTTGCTGCCAACACCGCTTTTCATACTCAAAAACAGGCACAGCAGCAAATCCTCCGGATTTGCCAACGCCCTCACCTTTTGTCCGTTATAAGACAGATAACGCAGATAATCGTAAACAAGATCCTGCTCCTCGCATGCAAAATGCTGCAGGCTTTGCTTTAGCCAGAACTGGGAATTGTCACGCTCACTCAAGGGCGCCGCCAGCAAAAAGCCCTGCATGCCGTCTTCATCAGTCATTTTTAAAGAAAAGGCCTCACTGCGATAATAATAACGTACCATCGCCTCGTACAGCACATCCTTCAAGCCATCATTAATCAGCGCCATCTCATCACCCCATGTCAGCTTAGTGAGATGGGAGGCACAGGAAATATCCTGCGGGGTAAAATTTGATAACATTTATGCTTCTCCACTTCAATAATCGAATTACAACACTTGCATAATCAGTTTTTAAGTGTCTTAAACATTCTTTTTAACTCTATTTTAAGCTATCCTCATGAAATATGCAATCAGTGCAGATTTCATGAGGATAAAATATGCAACTACTGCATATTTCATGAGGATAATAGAAAAAAGGGCTTATTTTCATATTAACACTATAACATTTCGCTTAGACAGTTTTCAGCAAATCATTACATTATTTTCCATTCCACCCCCACCTTGACAATCCCCACACCACCGCAATATAATTATCTTTGGTAATTACTTTTAGTAATCATTTGCAAAGGAGAATAATCATGACACATAAACTGCCTATCGAAGCAATCAAAACTCTGCTCATCGCCTGCCACGAAGCAAAGCGTGTAGTAGAGCTGCAGCCGCCTCTGCCAGAAGGCTTAACTCCCGGTAATCTCAAAGTGTTGGACTACATTGAATATCTGGAACGCACCGCACAGCCTCCCAAGGTCAGCGACATTGCGGACCTGCTGCAGGTAACGCGCCCCGGCATCACTCGTCTGGTAAGCGAGCTGCAGGCAATCAATGTTATCGAAAAAATCAGCGATGAACAGGATAAACGCATAGTCAGACTGCGTATGACAGACGCGGGACGTAAAATTCACGCCTATTACATTGAACAATATCACGGCTGGCTGGCAACACAGCTTACCGATATCAGCGAAGCAGATATCAACACCACTGCTGCCACCATCGCCAAGCTCTACCAAGCCATGTCCACCCATAAACCTGCGCTGCAAGGCCAAGCACCCGTTATCATGCATAGTGAGGAGAAAAATAATGACTGACAGCTCTGCGCGTGTGCTGGACGCACGCTTACTATTATCAATTATCGCCGCCGGCATTATGTCCTTTAGCGGCGTGGTTGTCGAAACTGCTATGAACGTTACCTTCCCCACGCTCATGCACGAATTTAATATCGGCACCTCGCTCGTACAATGGATAACCACCGGTTATCTGCTGGTGCTGGCACTGATTATCCCTACATCCGCTTACCTTAAACGCCGTTTTGCAACGCGCAGCCTGTTTACTGCTGCTATCAGCAGCTTTCTTGCAGGCACACTGCTCGCCGCCTGGTCGCCTTATTTCAATGTTCTGCTTATCGGCAGATTGCTGCAGGGTATCGGTACAGGCATTGCCCTGCCGATGATGTTTAACATTATTCTGGAGCAGGTTCCCGGTGAACGCCTGGGCTTTATGATAGGCATAGCTTCTCTTATTACTGCCATGGCACCGGCTGTCGGCCCTTCTCTCGGCGGTATTATCGTCAGTTACTTTGGCTGGCGCATGATTTTTGTCAGCCTGCTGCCATTTTTACTGCTTTCTGCCATCTTGGGTATCAAAAATATCCGTCAGGCCGGCAAGCTGGAGCAGAGCAGCTTTAACTTCAGCTTATATCTTCTGCTTATCATCGGCTTCAGCAGCCTGATTTTTGCCACCAGTATTGCCTCTGACTTCGGTTGGTTCAGCATCGAGGTGCTGGCTCTTTTCGCAATCTGCCTTATTGCTTTGACTGCCTTCTATAAGCAATCATTAAACAGCAACGCGCCGCTTTTACGTGTAGAAATTTTTCGTTATCTGCCGTATACGCTCAGCACTGCCAGTCTTTTGCTCGTCGGCTTTATCTGTTTGGGACTAGGTTTTTTAATTCCCAACTATGCACAGCTTGTTTCGCATACTGATGCCTTCACCGCAGGCTGTTTGCTGCTGCCCGGCTGTATCATCGGCGCTATGCTTGCGCCTATCAGCGGCAGGCTGTTGGACAAGTTCGGTGCCAAACGCCCGATTTTACTAGGCAATGCATCCATTCTCGTATCCGTCATCTGCTACAGCCTTTATCCGGGCGAGCTGAGCTCGTTGCTCTTCATTGTGTTCTATCTGTTCTTTGCCTTCGGCCAAGGTTTTTCCATGGGAACGATTATGACCAATGGTCTGAGTCAGCTGCCGGAAGAGCTGAACGCCGACGGCAACGCAGCCATGAATACGCTGCTACAGCTGGCAGGCGCAGTAGGTACGGCAGTTATCAGTACGATTGTTGCGACCGCACAGGCTGCGGATCCGTCAAATATCGCGCATGCTACTATGCTTGGCAGCAGACATGGTTTCTTTGTGCTTGCTGTCAGTGCAGTGCTCATCCTTTGCTGCTCCTTAAAGGTGTTCGCTCTTATTAAAAATAAACAGCTTGCTCACGCTTAATATATTGCGTTCTATTACAGATACAACAAAGCCTCCCTCGCGAAGATGCGCCGGGAGGCTTTTTATATCAAAAACATTATGCCGGCATGTCAAAAAGGCCGCTTCCTGCATCTGATGCACAGGTAAGCGACCTTTTAATATTTCCCTTATTTTTAATTACTGCAAGCCACGCAGCTTTTATTTTTCTATGCTGCGTTTACGGCTCACATTCTTTCCCTTATTTTTCGCAATCCGGACAGCTGATTTTTTTCTGTATGCTGTCCTTACCGGATTACGCTCTTTCCCTTATTTTTGTTTATCGTAATCCCGGCAGCTATTTTTTTCTGTACGCTGCCTTTAGCGAATTACGCTCTTTCCCTTATTTTTATTTTCTGCACTAAAAGTGCTTGTAAGCTGTTGATTATTTTTTCTTCAGGAAGCTCATCATGCCACGCAGTTGTGCGCCAACTTGTTCAGCCTGAGTTGCTGCAGCACGACGACGCATAGCGTTGAATTGCGGACGGCCGCATTGGTTTTCCAGCAGCCATTTCTTAGCAAAGGTACCATCCTGAATTTCAGCCAGAACCTGTTTCATAGCAGCTTTGGTTTCAGCAGTGATGATGCGCGGACCGGTTACATAGTCGCCGTATTCAGCGGTATCGGAGATGGAATGACGCATTTTAGCCATGCCGCCTTCATACATCAGGTCAACAATCAGCTTCATCTCATGCATGCATTCGAAGTATGCACTTTCAGGCTCATAACCTGCTTCTACCAAGGTTTCAAAGCCTGCGTTCATCAGAGCGCAAACGCCGCCGCAGAGAACTGCCTGCTCGCCGAAGAGGTCGGTTTCGGTTTCTTCACGGAAGGTGGTTTCCAGAGCGCCTGCACGGGTACCGCCAATGCCCTTAGCATAAGCCAGAGCCAGGTCGTGAGCCTTGCCGGTCGGGTTTTGATAAGCAGTTACCAGAACAGGAACGCCGCTGCCTTCGGTATAGGTACGACGAACCAGATGGCCGGGGCCTTTAGGAGCAACCATGAATACGTCTACATCAGCAGGAGGAACAATCTGACCGAAGTGAATGTTGAAGCCGTGTGCAAAAGCCAAAGCATTGCCTGCCTCCAGATTCGGAGCAATATCTTTTTTATATGTAGCAGCCTGCTTTTCATCCGGAATCAGCATCATGATGATATCAGCAGCCTTAGCAGCTTCTGCGGTAGTCATAACCTTCAGGCCGGCAGCTTCTGCCTTAGCTTTGGATTTGGAGCCTTCATACAGGCCTACAACTACGTTTACACCGCTCTCCTGCAGGTTCAGTGCATGCGCATGGCCTTGAGAACCATAGCCGATAATAGCAACTGTTTTGCCATTCAATAATTCCAGATTTGCATCGCTGTCATAATACATTTTAACCATTGTTATTACCTCTTTCTTTTCCCTTATTTTAATATATAAATTTTATAAAAATTTTCCCTTATTTATAGCTGTTTATCTGCATCTGTTAATCTTGACGAAGTCATCTACCGCAGCACCGGCTGCCACCATAGGCTCTACCAGATCACCCTGCTCTACGATTACTTCAATCATGAAAGGCTTGTCAGCCTCGCGCGCTGCCTTCAGCGCCTCCTGGAATTCCTTGCAGGTCGCTGCTCTGCGACCGCCTGCACCGCAGGAATGAGCAAAACCGATGAAGTCAAACTCTGTCAGCAGCGTATTGGAGTAATGCTCGTTGTAGAAGAGCTGCTGCCATTGACGGACCATGCCTAAGCAGCTGTTATTAATAACAATACTGATAAGCTTTTTGCCTTCACGAGCTGCCGTATACAGCTCCATGCCTGTCATCTTGAAGCCGCCGTCACCGCAGATATGTACTACCTGCTTATCAGGCTCGGCAAAGGCTGCACCCAACGCGCCGGGGAGACCGAAGCCCATCGTACCGCAGCCACCGCTCGTCAGATGGTGACGCGGTTTATCAACAACTAAATGCTGTGCTGCCCACATCTGGTTCTGACCAACGTCAGTTACATAAATCGGATTTTCTCCTTCAAAGCTGCGGCTCAGCTCCTTCATCAGCCAGGGCGCTGTCAGTCGGTCACCTGCCAACAGGCTGCGATCCTCTGTTGCATCCCAAGCCTTAATCTGTTGCCACCAGTCGGCATGCGCTGCCTTCTGCACTAACGGCAGCAGGCTTTGCAGTGTCTGTTTTACATCACCCATTACGGAAAGGCTTGTTGCTATATTTTTATCTATTTCCGTCGGGTCGATATCAAGCTGGATAATCGTCTTTTGTCCTACGTAACGGTTGCGGTCACCGGTTACGCGGTCGCTGAAGCGGCTGCCGGCTACTACCAGCACATCAGCCTGCGCTACAGCCATGTTGGAAGCGATATGACCATGCATGCCGGTCATGCCCAAGGAGCGTTCATCAGACTCTGGATAAACGCCAATGCCCATCAGCGTATTTACTACCGGCAAATCAGCCTTCTTGGCCAGCTCCAGCAGTTCTTCCTGCGCACCACTGTTGACAGCGCCGCCGCCAACCAGCAGTACCGGACGCTGTGCCTTGTTCAACACCTCTGCTGCCTGCTGCAGCTGCTCCGGTGTTGCCTGCGGCAACTCTTCCGCTTCAGAAGCTGCCTGCGGCTCGCTCCATTCCAGCTCCTCAACCTGCACACTGCTTGGAATATCCACCAGCACAGGTCCCGGTCTGCCCTCCTGCGCCAAGGCAAATGCTTTGCGCAGTGCCGGCAGAAGCTCTTCCTTGCTGCGTACCAGCATGTTGTATTTGGTAATCGGCATTGTAACGCCGACAATATCAATCTCCTGAAAGGAATCACGTCCCAGCATGCTTACGCCAACCTGACCGGTAATCGCTACCAGCGGAATGGAATCAAGATAAGCAGTTGCCAGGCCGGTAACAATGTTTGTAGCACCGGGACCGGAGGTTGCGATACATACGCCGGTTCTGCCGCTCGCACGGGCATAGCCGTCAGCTGCGTGAATAGCGCCCTGCTCATGTGCTGTCAGCACATTTTTCAGCGGAGCATCGTACAATGCATCATACAGAGGAATCACAGCACCTCCGGGATAACCGAAGACTGTATCTACGCCCTGCTCCAAAAGGACCTTTACAATGGCTTCTGAGCCCTTCAGCTTCATCAGTCCGTCCCCCTTACGCCATAGTAGCTACAGACTCAACTGCAACCTGCTTAGCCAGCAGCTTGGCAACCTGAGCAGCAGCTACATCTGCCAGCTGGATTTCCAGCTTCAGACGATTTTCTTCTGCATCCATGCGCAGGGAGCGTACCTGAGCACCTTGCTTGGAAAGCACACGCAATACACGCGGCAATAAAGTTTCATCATTCTGACCAGTTACCAATACCTTTTCAAACATGTTAATTCCTCCTATCAAGAACACCTGAATTTACTACTAAATCAATTATCTTTTGATGGACTTTTCAGGAGTAGTATTAAAAAAACGCCCCTGCATATATGCAGGGGCGTATAATACGCGGTACCACCCTAATTTATTACTTTCAGCACCAGTCCATCAACCGGCTCGGAAATAACGCATCCGTTGCGCATCAGTCTACTTGCAAAGCTTTCGCTGACGAGTTCATGGGTGATTTAATCAATAAGGCTTCGTACCGATTTGCACCAGACACCGGCTCTCTAAAACTCTACGCTTATCTTTAGTCCCAATCATAACCTTTGGTTTGCGATTTGAAATTACTGATACTATACACCCATCTAAATCGTTTGTCAACACCTTTTTGCAAAATTTTACATTTTTCTTCTTTTAGTCACTGTATATGAACATTTTCAGCCTTTTGTCTATTGCACGTAAACTAATCAAATGATTAAAAATTTCGCGTTACTTTTCAGTAGACAAAGTACACTAATATCCATTATGCAAAAACACGTTAAAGACGCTGTTTTGTATCGTTTAAAACAAAAGACTTCCCAAAAATTTTTGGGAAGCCCTTGAATTTTAATTTCAGATATTCTTCAATTTTGCAGCTACATTCTCTTTGATTGCAGCAGCATATTCAGCATGATGCGCCTCCAGGAAAGCCTTCATGTCAGCAGCAACATTGCCTTCTTCCTTCGGATTCAGCGCCTTTCTGTAGCCAAGCACCAGTGCGCGGTCGGCAGCGTCTGCTGTCGGCTCACAACCACAGGCAGCACACAGCTTGCCGAACAGGTCGGCATCCAGAGCTTTGGCAAGCTCTATTGCGCTCATCCAGAGGATATTGTTCATTTTGAAATGAACCTTGCCCTTCAGATATTTCATAGCAGCAGCAGTATCTTCCATAGCGATATCCGCATTTTTAAAGCTCAGACGATAGCCGAAGGTGTCGGCAATCTCGCAGTGCAGCTGCAGGTTATCGTTTACCGCCTCTGCGTCCTTCAGCGGGTCGAGGCAGATAGAGCTCAGCTTAATACCGTTACGCTGCAGCTCGTTACCAATCAGATAATGCTCCTGCGGAGTCAGCACCTTACCGGGCTTGGACAGATCCAGCTCAAAGTCAATATCCCACGGAGTATTTTTCAAATAGGAGTTGTAGATGAACTGGATATGCATAATTGCTTCGCCGTATTCCAGAACAATGCGGTGCAGCTGATTTTCCGTAAAAGTAATCTTGCTGGTGCCAACCTTGAACTCAGCGTTCAGATAGGAAGCATGCACAGCAGCACGGAAGGTTTCGTTGAACTGCTCAAAGCGTTTATCAACAGCCTCGTCGGACAGCTTTTCAATGCCCAGGTCAATCTTATCACTGCAGTCAAAACCAATCATGCTGTAGCCATAAAGCAGAGCCTTAACGATTTCCTCTTCGGTTTTCAGGCCGGCAGCATTAGCGCCGTAGCCTTCCTTGTAGCCCTCTTCGAGCACGCCCCAGGTTGCGGTATCCACAGCCTGTACAAAGTAACGCTGCAGAGCCTCGCTGTCCTCGGTAGTAAAATCAACTAATACCGGTTTCAGCTGACGTTTACCAAACAGCTCCGCCACAACTGCATCTGCCTCGCCCAGCCAATCGCTGAAGCCGATGCTGGCACCTTTAGTGCCGCAGGCAGTAGGTGCGGTCCATTTAACATAGCGGCGCACCAGCGCAGCATTATTCGCATTTAACGCCATAACAGAAACATGTACGTCCTTAACGTCTGCTTCCTTTTCAACATCCTTCCACAGTGCGCTCAGAGCAGCTTCACCCTTCGCAGCAAAAGCCAGGCGCTTGCCTTCCTCAGTATTTACCAGTGCCAGCCAGCTACCCTGTACATCACACAAAGAAGTTTCTATAACTTCACCTGCAGCCTCACGCAAAGCTGCCAATGCATCCATTTGCTTTAATGCCATAACCTAATCTTCCTCCATTTACTTACAATTAGTCATAATAATATTATGAACAAAAATCGTCTATTACGCAAGCAAAAACTTTGCAGATAGCAAAAAAACTTGCGTTTGTATACAAAATACCACCGCAGCAATAGGAAATTATCTTGTTTTCCTGGAAAATATATCCCCCTTTTCCGATATTTAGTGTAAGGTTATCAACAGTATCAACAGACTTATCCACAGTTTTTGTGCATAACTTTTAGTTATGCAGAGTGTTATCCACCTGCCTCTGAGAAAAAAGTGGCTTGTTTACAAGGATTTTACACAATTATCAACATGTTATGCACAATCTGTGGATAACTTTAATAACAACTAGGGGGAGATTTCCACAACACTATATCTAGGGGTCCCGCTTCGTCCCGCTCACAAGCAAAACAGCCTTTTAAAACGTCAAAAACAGCGAACAAACTATTATTTGTCGCTGTTTCCGATGCAAAATTAAATTTTATTCTGTTTACCAGAGATTAAGCAGATGCTGCAAAAGCAGGCTTACAAACGTAATACCTGCCCAACAGCCAAGACCGAGTCCCAAAGGCTTGCTGCTTGTTGTCACAAGCTTGACGATATTTGTATTCAGACCTACCGCAGCCATCGCCATAACGATAAAGAACTTGCTGAGCCATTTGAGCGGTGCAAAAACCTCTGCTGCTACGCCCATGCTTGTCGCCAACGTAGTGATAAGCGAAGCCAGTACGAAGTACAGTATAAAGCTCGGCACAATGCTCCTGATATTCACTTCATGATTTGCATCCTGTTCGCGTTTACCAACAAGATAACCTAATACCAGCGTAATCGGAATAATCGCCAGCGTACGCGTCAGCTTTACCGTCACCGCCTTATCCAGCGTTGCCGTTCCCAAACCGAACATTGCATCCCATGTTGCCGCTGTTGCCGTAACCGAAGAGGTATCGTTCACCGCCGTACCGGCAAAAATACCGAAGGCTTCACCGCTTGTCGTAGAAAATCCCAGCACCGTACCCAGCCACGGAAAGATCAGCGCTGCCAGCACATTGAAGAAAAAGATAACGCTGATAGCCTGAGCCACCTCTTCATCGTCCGCCTTGATGACAGGCGCTGTCGCGGCCACTGCACTGCCGCCGCAGATAGACGAGCCTACGCCGATAAGCGTGGAAATCTTGCCTGGGATATGCATCACCTTATGCAATACATAGGCCACAATGAGCGAAGTGGCAATCGTGCAGACAATAATCGGCAGTGACTGCTTACCAGTTGCCAGTACTACGGAAATATTCAGACCGAAACCAAGCAGGATTACTGCGTACTGCAGCACCTTTTTGGATACAAAGCCTACACCGCTCTTAAATGCAGCCTGTACGGGCCACACAAGCGCCACCAGCATACCTAAAAGAATTGCAAAGACCGGTGCGCCGACAACAGGCACCAGCTTGCCTAAAAACCAGCACGGCACTGCCAAAACAGCACACAATATAATACCGCGCCACTTATCTGAGAAAAAGTTCATTATAACACCTCCATAAAAAACAAATATAATTATAGCATAAGCAGCATATATTTTTCAAAAATGGGCATTATTGCTAAACGCAAAAACTCCTGCTGACGGGCCTCTAGCCTGCCTGCAGGAGTTTATTTTTATCTTCTTATCTGTGACCAGATGAACAGCGCCAGTCCCGTCCAAATGCAGCAAAAGGCTGCAGCAGTAGTACCGGTAAACGGTTCACCGTAAATCAGCACGCCAATCATCAGCGATATCGACGGCGAAATATATTGCAGAAAGCCTACAATATTCAAAGGCAGCTTACGCGCGCAGGCCGTAAACAGCAGCATCGGCGTCGCCGTAACAGCGCCGGCACCTGCCAAAAGCAGCAGCGTACCCATATCGCAGCTTTGATAAACGGTACCTTCGTTGATACTAAGGTAATATAAGTAGCCTGCAGCCAAGGGCGAAATCAATAGTGTTTCCAACAGAATACTCGTCATCGGTTGGGCAACAATAATTTTTTTCAGTAAACCATAGAAGGCAAAGGTTAATGGCAGCGTCAGTGCTACCCAAGGCAGGCCGCCGTTATGGACAATAATCACACCAATGCCGACAGCAGCGCAGCTAACTGCTGCAATCTGCAGCTTAGCAAGGCGCTCACGCAGAAATACTACACCAAAGAGCACATTCATCAGCGGGCTGATATAATAGCCCATGCTTGTTTCTACAATGCGTCCAGCTTCTACCGCCCAGATAAAAATACCCCAGTTGAAGCTGATCATAATTGCTGCCAACACCATGCAGCAGGCTGTCTTTTTCGTACTGAAAATCGCCTTGGTTTCCTGCATAAAGATGTTTAGCTTGCCTGTTGCCAATAACAAGAGAAAGACGAAAACGGCTGACCATAAAAAACGGCTCGCCAAAATTTCCATCGCCTCAACATGCTGCAGCAGCTTCCAGTATATCGGCAGCACACCCCATAAAAGATAGGCTCCAAGACCATAAAAAATGCCAAGTCTGTAATTATCCATAAGAAAATACCCCTCTATAAAAATTTATAATATGATTTACATAAGACAGACCAGAAAATTTCAGCAAGCATTATTCAACATACACTATCTTATTTTTGCAGCTTTTTCGGTATCGGAATCCAAATAGCCGTAATCGCCGCTACAATCGGCAGCCATACCAAAAGCTGCATAACCATCGGCAGGCCGAACTTATCGGCCAGCACGCCGAGAATTGTTACGCCAAAGCCGCCTAAGCCAACACTGAAGCCGATTGTCAGACCGGACGCCATACCAACATTATTAGGCATCATGCACTGTGCAATGATAATCGTAGTTGCAAAGGAACCGATGATGCAAAAGCCGGCAATAACAACAGAAGCCATAGCAAAAAGCTTAGTCGTAGCAATCGTAATACAGTAAATCGCCGGAATGCTCAGCGTAATAGAGCCTAAAAGAATTTTGCGTGCTCCCAGCTTGTCGCTCAAAATAGAACCGACATAGGTACCTGCCACACCGCCTAAAAGGAAGCCGGACACCAGACTGCTGGAGAAAACTGCCTCAAAGCCGCGGAACTTCATAAAATACAACGGCAAATACGTTGAAATACCGCTGTGAATAGAAGAACGCATGAAGATATAGAACAAAATCAGGAAAAGCGCAAAATATGACACTTTTTCGCTTGTACCGTCTGCAGCCTTCTTAGCCTGCTGTACCTCATGCTCCTTGTTGACACGGATATAATCCGGCATCGCCTTAGCCATCAGTAAAAAGACAAGCAAGCCGGGGACAGCAAAATACATGGTGTTATGAATGCCGCCGGCCAAGCCTAAAAGGAAGGTCATGAAGATAGAGCCCACCGCCATACCGGCGTTACCGCCGATAGAAAATAAGCCCATATTCTTCGTGCGATTTGTATCATCACTCAAAAAGTTGACAGTTTTGGAAGCCTGCGGATGGTATGTTGCACTTGCAAGGCTGATGAAGATGACCGTGCATAAAAGCAACGTATAGCTGGAAACCCAGCCTACAAAGGCAAAGCCTGCACCTGCCAGCGCTGCGCAAAGCGGCAGAAAGCGCGGCAGCGAGCGCCTGTCGGTAAGATAGCCGAAGGCCGGCTGAATAACGGATGACATAATATTTTGCAGCAGTACAATCGCCGCCAACTGTGAATAGCTTAGGGAAAACAGCTCCTTCAGCTGCGGTAAAACGATAGGCAGCGCACCCGCCTGCATATCGGTAACAAGATGTCCCAATGCCAATGCGACAACAGGATAATACATTTTATTCATAAAAAACTCCTTTATAACGCTGTGCCCTTGGTCGGTACAGTTATTTTACTCATATCTGCCTTTTCTATCTCTAACAAACGCACCTTGCGCCACATACCGCCGCCATAGCCGGTAAGGCTGCCATTAGCGCCTATTACGCGATGACACGGAATAATAATGCACAACGGATTACGCCCCACTGCACCGCCTACAGCCTGCGCCGACATACGTGCAAGACCACGCTGCGCTGCAATTTCGCACGCAATATCGCCGTAAGTAATGAGGCTGCCATAAGGGATTTTTTGCAATATCTTCCAGACACTTTCCTGAAAATCACTGCCGGTAAATTGCAAAGGTACATTTACCTTCGGCTCGCAGCCTGCGAAATATTCCGCCAGCCACTTTTCGGCAAGTGCAAAAACAGGCAGCTCCGCATTTTGCGCATCTTGAATATCTTTATCGCCATAATGCTTATCGTCTGCAAACCATAGACCAGTTAAACTTTCACCATCGCTGCGTAAAGTTATTTCGCCTAAAGGCGAGGAAATCTTTTTATAGTACAACATCTTCAACCTCATTTATTTTGCATGGTAGCGCTAAAGGGAATCGAACCCTTATAATTTAACGTTTTTTCGCAGGCGCATAATCCTTCATGCCCTCTATCGCACCGCCGGCAATCGCCCAAAGGTAAATTGCTGCCGTGCTGCCGTAGGGACTATAGCGCTTTTGGTATTTGGCAAACAGCTCACGCGTAATTTTGCGGTGATGATAAAGCATCCGCAAACCTCGCTGAATTGCCAGATCGTCATAGCTTAAAATATCAGGTCCTGCAGGCAGAACAGCAATATCATTTCTGCCGTCCATTTACCTATACCCTTCAGGCTGCTCAAAGCTGTAATCGCCTCTGCATCATTCATATGCTCCACGACCTGCAAATCAAACTCGCCGCTAACAATTTTATCCGCAAAATCCTTGATATATTCTGCCTTACGCAGGCTCATACCCAAACCCTGCAGCTCCTGTGCCGACATATCATGCACTGCCAAAGGTGTAACATCTTTCAGCCTTGCCTCCAAACGCGCCCAAACAGTTGCCTGCGCCTTGGATGATATCTGCTGACCGACAATATGACGTACAACAGCAGCAAAAAGATTAGCGTCCAGCTTGCGCTCAATATGACCGATTTGCTCTATAGCCCAAGCCAGTTTCTTATCCTTGCGCTTAAGATAATTTATTTCTGTTTCGCCGTATTGAAAGTACATCATATCACCTGCCCATATGCTTTGCTTCTAATATTATAGCGCCTTGCATAGAAAAATAATAGCATTTAACCATGCAAATTTATGCTCGGATATACAAAATCCGGATAGCCATGACAGCTATCCGGTAAATTATAATTCTTTGATGATTGCCTGCAAAACTTTCGTAGTTTTTTCTAATGGTAAGGCCATATTTTCATCCATCACCATTTCCGGCAGCAACGGAACATGTACAAAGCCTACTTTAGTATCAGTATCGTGGAAAGCATGCAAAGTAAGATAAAAAATATCATTGCAGACAAAACCGCCCGAGCTTAGCGCCAAATCAACGGGATAATGCTTGGCACGTAAAGAGCGTACCATATCATGCACAGGAATGGTAGCAAAATAGGCATCAGGAGCGCCCTCCCGGATTGGCACGCCCCAAGGCCGATGACCAAGGTTATCCTCTAAAAAGGCATCGCGGATATTTAATGCTGCAAGATTTAATTGTAATCTTGTACTGCCGCTGTTCATACCGCATAATAAAATAACGTCAGGCTTTACTCTGCCGGCTTCCTCCAGCAAAATTTTTGCTTCTAAATCGAAAATATTCGGCAGCATCAGCTTATGCAGCTGATAATCGCCAACGATATCCGGCAACGCCTTTACTGCCTTCCAGGAAGGGTTAATCATATAGTGGGCGAATGGGTCAAAACCGGTGATAAGTAACGATTTCATGCGTGTGCTCCTAAAAATAAGATAGGTATATTATAGAACAAGTGACAATGGGGTGCAAGTACTACGGACTCAAGTAAACTGAGCGAGGGATATATCGTGTAAGGAATAGCAATTTTAGCAAGTGAGCATCTGGTACCATAGAAGTGTCGCAACTGTTTGAGCGCTAAGCAAGCTACTGCAGAAAAATATCTCAGCATAGCGCGAGTTTTGCGGCACTTCGTCCTGGTTCCATGCGAAATTTGCGTTGTGCCCTATGGGCACTGGAAAATTGCTACTGACTGAAACGATGTACCTCTCGCGAACAGAGAAAGTATGGGAGTAAGCTAAGTTAGTCCGCAGCTATCTATCCTCAGTCTTAAGTAAGCAAAGCTTACTTAAGACACGCCTCGCCACAAACGCATTTGCGCGTCGCTTTGCTCCTTCAAATGCGGTGGCTGGGCAGCCAGGCCCGCTGCTGGTCATAAGATGGCTGCAGGCAGAAAAAAAGAACTCACACATTGTGTGAGTTCTTTTTTTCTAACCGGCAGCTATCTATCCTCCCAGGCCGCTTCCAGCCAAGTACTTTCGACGTATAAGGGCTTAACTACTGTGTTCGGGATGGGAACAGGTGGATCCCCTTAGCCATCACCACCGGATTATTTAATTGAGGTTTGTACCCTCAAAACTTCAACAGAAGAATGAACTATCAAGTTCTTTTTAACGTTTTGTTTAAGCTGGCTTCTTCATCAAAAACTGCTCCTTATTCAGTCGCTGTTTTCGATGTTTGCACGACCTTTTCGATTTCTCGCTTCGCTTTGCTCGCGACAAATCGGGTCTTAGCTTCAAGTCAAGCCCTCGACATATTAGTATCGGTCCGCTGAATACATTACTGTACTTACACTCCCGACCTATCAACCTCGTCTTCTCCAAGGTGTCTTACTAGATTACTCTATGAGAGATCTCATCTTAAGGCTGGTTTCACGCTTAGATGCTTTCAGCGTTTATCCTTTCCGAACGTAGCTACCCAACTATACCTCTGGCGAGATAATTGGTACACCATTGGTTCGTCCACTCCGGTCCTCTCGTACTAGGAGCAGCCCCCTTCAAATCTCTTGCGCCCGCGATGGATAGGGACCGAACTGTCTCACGACGTTCTGAACCCAGC
>OIYY01000165.1_pt1 | contig 51360 bp, 62 predicted proteins | sample 1588341 | NCBI WGS metagenome assembly OIYY01 (sample SAMN03283287) | human gut metagenome | biome: human-associated habitat; material: feces | host: Homo sapiens | place: Peru | collected 2012
ATCGCTTTAATAGCTGGGGAGAAATCCAATGAAGCAAAATACTTTATTCGACAGTCCACAAATGCTACAATATGTACAATAATAGTAAGTACTATTGTGGGAGTAGTATCCGCCATTTTAGGGAATGGAATTTTTTCCACGCTCCTAACGATTTTATCGAATATATATGGCGTGATTATTTTTATCGAGATTTTAATTTCGGCAATTAATCTCGATAAAAGAAAAATTTGGGGAATTTATTGCTTTATCAAGTAAATTTTCCAGATAATTTAAACAAAAAAATCCATATAAGTTTTTATACTTTATATGGATTTTTTTGTTATTTATCTTTTATATACTTTAAATATTATAAACTTCTATATATAACATATGTTTTTTATGATATAAGAGCATATAATATTCCGCTAAGAAGCAAAAATAAGGCAATTAATAATATCAACATTTCATCAATTTTTACTTTTTTATTTATTATGAATTTTTTTGGATTCTTTTCATTTATTAATATAGTATATTTTTCACCAACTACAAAATTTTTAGTGAATTTTTTAGGGAACGATTGTTGAGCCTGATTTTCATATTCATTGCCCTTAAAATTGTATTTAAAAACAGGTATATATTTACTAGAAAACATACCATGGTGATTATAAATATTAAATTTTAGGTATGTTGCATTTATTTTTTTAGTACACTTTAATTTTGAATATTGAAGCCACATGAAAAACGAAATTAAAATTGTTCCCACAATTATTGCTATCATCATAATATTTTTATTCTCCCAATTTATTATTTTTTGTAATGATATAAAAAGAGCTAAACATATATAATGCTTAACCCTTTAACTATCATCTAAGCTGTAATTCAATAATATCAATGCTATTATATTAGCTTGTAACCCTCGATATTACTTATTTTTACCACAGCAGTTTTTGTATTTCTTCCCACTTCCACAAGTTCTAACACCTCGAATATTATTAGTATTTATCATATTTATAATATTATCTGTATTCGTTGGTGTTACTAGACAATGCACATTTGGTATATATCATATTATTAGTACTTATAGTATTTATAATATTTCTCTACGGATGTCAAATCGCTGTCATTGACATCTTACTAAAATACTAATTTATAGTCTTTTGATTAAACAATTTATATATTTAATTTTTATTTACCATGGTCATTATAATAATAAAAAAGAAGAAAAGTCAATATTTTAAGTTGACTTTTCTAAATTTATTTTACATTTAATATTTGTAATTAGAAATTCTATCAATTACCTCTGAGTGTATTATTTTTTCAAAAATATCATTTGCTTCTTTTCTGGATTCAGTTGAACTTGATATATAATAGTTTTCTGTTGTTTCAATATTTTTATGTCCTAAAATATCAGCAACATCTCTTATTTCTACCCCGTTTTTCAATATTCTTGTCGCATAACTTCCTCGTAAATCATAAAATCTACAATTCTTTATACCTAATTCATTATAAGAGTATATGCCAGTTACTCCAATTGGGACATTTTCAGTATATACTATGTAATAATCCATTTCTTTTCTGTATTAATCTTTATTTATTTGCTCAATAAAATTTTGTCTTGCATCTTCTTCTGGGAAAATTTTATTTTGAATTTCACATGCTAACTCTAAATTGGCAAACACAATTTTGACAAATCTAATTTTGTCTTCATTATAAAAATTATCTTTCATGAATTCTTCCAACTTTCAAATAATATTAACTATTAATTTTTTATATTTTTATGAATATTATGAATTTAAAGCTCAATTTCAAATTCACTTAACATTTGTTTTATATCTTCTACATCATTAGGGATTACTACTCTTCCTAAAATTTTCATTTCATTTGCAGTTTTATAACTTTTTCCAGTATCATCGTCATCTATAAACAAACACTCTTCTGCTTTTAAATTATATCTTTGTAATAAAATATTAAACACTTTTTCATCAGGTTTTTTTATATGTTCTTGTGCAGAAATAACAATACCTTCACATAAAGTAAAAAACTCATTACTTTTAAAATAATTAAATGTTAGATTAGCCATATTAGATAATACATATAATTTATACCCTTTTGAATGTAATTTTTTAGCCAAATCAACTACTTCTTTATTAATAGTTTGCACCTTGTACCAATTTTGCAAAAAATTATTTGTTAATTCTTCATATTTATAATTATTTCTTTTATTAATTCTATCTCCTGCTTCACTATTTGTGATATTTCCTAAATCCATCAATTGCCATTCTGGCGAATTAAATATTTCTTTAATTATATAATCAGTTTCTTCTTCATCTGTAGTAAAGCTATTTATTATATTTTTTTGATTATAATTTATTATTACATTTCCTAAATCAAATATTATGTTTTTTATCATAATAATCCCCCTCTCTAATTTGTTCTTTAACAAACCTCCATATTCTAACCTGTTTTTATAATTCACTTATAAATTTAAAACATTATTTATTGCAACATTCCATACTTCTAATGATTCTTCATTTATACGATGTTCTTCTCTAATTCTATTATATTCTCTAATACACATTTGAGGATAATCCATTCCTGTTTTCAATTCCCATTCTAATAATTTCCCCCATTTTATATCATCGTTGTAAATAGGTGTATCTTTTATGGCTTCAAGAATACTTGTTATATCATATTTAACAATAACTTCATCTATTTTATCAAATCTATCTGTTATTTCCAAAATTGAAAATTGTGCACCAACAACTTCATCAGTAGTAATTCCTACTGACCCAGGATTTATATATTTTATAGATTCTCTTATAAAATTATACTGTTTATGTGTATGACCAAAAATTTTATATTTACACTTATCTATATTTTTATATGTACATTTATGTGATATGTAGATTTTATTCTTATCATCTAATATTATTTCTAGCTCTTCTGGTAAAGATTTTATCCATTCTATATCTGCATTTGTTAAAGATTTGTAAGTATATTCTAAATTTTTTCTCTGACGAATATTTATTTCTTTACCATTTATAAAATCAATAATATATTTTTCTCTATTGCCACTTATTATATAACTTTTATATTTTTGAGAATAGGATTGTATTAATTCTATAACTTTATGACTTTCTGGAAAATCTGTAACATAGTCACCACACCAAATTATAGCATCCAACTCCATATTTTCTATTACATTCATACATTCTTTTAAAGCTCTAGCGTTTCCATGTATATCACTTAAAATTATAAATTTCATTAAATTCCTCCTAATAATTTTAAGTATGCAAATAAAAAGAGTTAAATCATATATATAATGTTTAACTCTTTAACTATAATCATATTTGACATCAGAGCTATAATCCAATAATATCAATATTTTCCAGCCTTTGACATCTTAAATTTAATTTTTCGATGTCAAATGGATGTCAAAACGCCTTTTTTACACTATTTTTGTTTTATTTAAAACTCCACAGTCCTTGATATTACTGATTTTTACCACAGCAGTTTTTGTATTTCTTACCACTTCCACATGGCGATTTAATAAGCATATTATCAATACTATGCATATCTATTTATACTAATAATATCAAGCATTTTCTCCATTTGTATTTATTGTATTATTAGTATTATTTATATTATGCTTTCTAGTTTTTTGCAAACAAAATGCAAACAATGTTTACATTCGTTATTATGTTTTTAGTATATACTAACTAAAAAAAATATGCAACATTTAAAAAACAATTTTATTTTTTTATTATTATTTTTCTTTCATCAATATCTAAACAAATGCATATCGCTATTGCATTCCATACATAAGGTCTTGATTTTCCATTAATCCAATTTCTCACTGCATTTTCACTAACATCTATACTAGCTGAAAGTTCTTTAATATTAATTTTATTCTTATTAATATATTCTTTTAAGTATTGATAATTGAAATCATCCGTTCTTTTAAATGTCATACAACCTAATGACCATCTATTACCCTCTTCATTAAAATAATTGCTAACTCTTTTTGCAACTTTTCTTTCTAAAGCTTTTTTATTAATTTTGGGGTTATTTGAATTATCATTTATCTTCTTTATCTTTTTTGTATTTTCCAATATATCAACTTTATATAAGGTAAAAATAAGTCCCTTTTTTAGATTTCTATTCCATTTTGTTTGTAATATATAAATCTCTCTACCATTAGCTTCGTAATATAATTGATATTTTATTTTATCTATATCTGGAATAAATGCTTTTATTTCTAAAATTTTATTTTTAGTTGATAAATCACATTTTGCTAAAACATTATCTTTTTTATTAATAACTAATTCTTGAGACATAATTAGCTCATTATCAAATACATCAGCTTTAATATATTTAATAAGAGGTTTTATTTTTTCTTTAATAATATTAGTTACTTTATTAACTTCATTTACTCTTTTTTCATCTTCTTTGTTTAATGCTGTTATCGTTCCATCTCTGTTAAGTAATATTGGTATCTGATGAATCATTGATGGTAGTTTCCCTAATTTTTTCAATTTTTTCTTATTTTCTAATTGAAACAAAAAAGTCTCACTATTCATATCTTTTACATTTAATAGTGTATTTATTAAATGTTCAATAGATATTCCACTTATATTGGTTTCAAATTTTTTAATTTCCGAAGAATCAATTCGTATCTTTTTGATTTCTTTTATCTCTGCATCTATTTTGGGAAAATCTTTGATGCAATATTTAAAATTTGTATATGTTGTCAAATAACTTACTGGAATAATATAATCATCATTAAACTCAAAAACATCATTATTTATAATTATAAGCTTATTTCCATTCATCTTTTGGAAAAGATTCCATTCCAAAATGCAATCATTTAATCCTGTATGTATTTCCTGTATATTGTTAATTCCATAAATTTTACATAAGTTATCTTTAGTTATATTACCTTCTGAAAATCTACTAGAAATAATATCATGTTTGAAATTATAAAATCTAAGTTTATCAAAACCTTTAATCTTCTTTCTTTTTAGATAATTCTTAATAAACTTTTCATCAATACTTCCATATATTAATATTATTCTTTTTTCTAATTCAAAATCATTTATAACTTTATCAAATTCTTTTTGTGTTAATGGACTTTTATCTTTTAACATTTCTTTTGTAATTCCATTTATATAAGTCGTTTCAACTTCATTTGATAATTCTAATGGTAAAAATCTGTCATATATTTTATTATCATCAGGTTTAAATATTGAAATAGATAAAAGATCATCTCTAATAGATGACAAGCCATTAGTTTCTACATCTAATACAACATAATCATTAGCATTTACATTACTTGACATATTATAGCTACTCCCTTTTTATTTATCTTGCATTATTATATCATAAATTGACTTTTTATACCAATAAAAAAATTAGAGAGCCAGTAAATATACTAGCCCTCTACATTTTAGTATGCAATTTCATATTTTATAATATCATTTATTAAGTCTGAAGTCATAACTTTATCAAAAGCAGTTGTAACATCTTTCTTATCTTCTTCTGTACTTGATATATAAAAGTTTTCAGTAGTTTCAACATACTTGTGTCCAAGAATATCTGCAACATCTCTAATTTCAACTCCGTTCCTTAAATTAGTTGTTGCATAACTTCCTCTTAAATCATAAAACCTGCAATCCTCAATACCTAATTCCTTATGAATTATCTTAAATGGATAGTTTAATATATTTCTTCCTACATATTTTCCATTAGGTCTTGTAAATACTAAATTTGCAGTATTCATATGAAGAATATTCCCTGTATTCTCAATAATTCTTTTTTCAATTAACTTTCCATTTTTTCCAATTATATCTTCAAAATAATAAGTTATATAATTAGCTCCATATAGTATCTTTAGATATTGTTGTTTCTTCTTAAAATTCATTAAGGCTTGATATAAAGTTGGACTCATATATATTTGTCTTGTTCCATTTTTAGTTTTAGTTGTTCCCATATACCATCTACCTTTTCCATCATCAGGCTTATCATATACAGTATGCTTAACATTTATAATTCTGTTTTCAAAATCAATGTCATCCCATGTTAAGCTACAAACTTCTCCTGTTCTCATTCCTGTATAACATGCTGTAATAAAAGCACAAGTAAATACATCATCATCTTTAAATCGTTCTAAAATTTTGTTTATTTCATCTTGATTATAAAGATGTTTTTCAAACTCTACTTCATCTTCTATTTTAGGCAGTCTTAATGTTACTGCTGGATTATATCTTATAAATCCAAATACATCTGTTGCTAACCTAAAACTTGTTTTTAATACCTTCAAAATATTATTAAAATATGATTTCTTATAATTGTATTTATTGCAAAGCTCTACTATAAAAGAATTTAACTTAACACTTGATAAAGCACTTAATCTATACTTTCCAAGTTCTGCTTTCAAATATTTATCCATTATAGTTTTATAAGTTCGTCTTGTATTGTATTTTAGAGTGGTTTCACAATAATTTTCATACCAATAATCTAGATAATCACTAAAAGAAATTGTCGATTCCTTAAAGTTTAATCCTGTATTTAAATATTCTGCATAAGCTAGATTTCCAGCTTTTATTGCTTCTTCTTTTGTTTCAAACCCAGATTTATTTACAAATTTTCTTTTTCCATCTACTTTAGCCACTTCAAATTTATATTGATAATATTTACCTCGTCTTTGAATAGTGACATTTCCCATTGGCTTTATCTTTCTCCATCTTCATATTCAGATAATCTTTTAACATTATCTATATCAGATAGATCGTTCCCCTCATTTTGTTTTAGGAAGTCTTCTAAAGCAGATTTTGGCACTCGTATGCTTTTTAACTTAAAAGCCTTTAATTTTCCTTTTCGTATTAATTCATAAACATAATTTGGGCTTGAGTGTAATATTTTAGCTATTTCTTGAGCTGTATATACTAATTTTTCTTCTTTTACTAGTTGTGTCATATAATTAACCTCCTATCTTTCTCTATATTTTTTATTTCGCTCTTCCTTTTGGATTTTTTCAATAATATCCTCTGGAACTTTTTTTATAAGCTTTTCATACTTTTGAACTTGATTTTGCATTAGTCTAATTCTTTCATTTACTTCTATATCTTTGTTTTGAATTTTCTCTTTTAAATCAGAATTTTCTTCAGCAAGTTCTTTATTGTCCTCTTTTTGAATATAAACTCTTTCTTCAAGTTCATTTATATAATCGTTATATGAATTTACTTTTGCTGAAAATTTTTCTGTTTTTGGAACAAATTCTGAAAGTAAAGTTATAGCTTCTTCCTTATTCTTTTTCATTCCTATCATATTTATATTATTAATAGTTTTTAATAGCTGATTGTATAAGTTATCTAAATTATCAGCTAACTTAAACAGCCAAGTTGGAATATGCTTTCTTTTTGTTTCTTGAGCTGATTTTCCTCTTTCAAGTTCATTCCATCTTTCGTGCATATAATTATAGTATCTTGTTTGCCATTCTGAAAGGCTTTTTTGATTACCAAGAATACTTTTAGCTGATAGCTTTCCATCTTTATTTATAGGACAAAATACTAAATGCATATGAGGTGTTGCCTCGTCCATGTGTACTACAGCTGATATTATTCTATCTTCGCCAATTTCTTCTTTCATAAACTTAACTGCTCTTTCAAAATATTCTCTTTGTTCTCCTTTGCTTAATTTATTCATAAATTCAGGAGAAGCTGTTATAAGCGTTTCTACTAACTTGACACTATCTTTTCTTGTTTTACAACCATATTCTTTTATTAAATCTTTCATTTTTCTCGAATATGTGTATTGTGGTGCCTGTATGATATGATAATTTTCTTTGGATTTATTCATATCTATATCTGGATTACTTTTATATGCCTCTTTTTTTCTTTCATTGTGTCTTTCACATCCAGCAATGGCACCACCTTTGTCTTTCTTAAATCGCAATATTGTGTATGCCATTCTATTTCTCCTTCCTTAGCTTATTCTTCGTAGCCCACATTTTGATGACGATGGTGACGCTAATTTTATATAGGACTGCTCCATCAAAATGTGAGAACACTCATATGCTTTCTCACCTGTTAAATATTATCTTGCCAAAGGCAAATAATATTTAACATTCTCCTTTTGAAAAATTTGAAGTATCATCATAAGAAAGAACTTCCATTTTTTCAAAATCGCATTTATGAGTGTAACACACTACACTTTTTACAAAAGTTGTGTGCCAGATGTTCCCTCTGGACTTCATTCCAATGACGATTCATGTGGTATAGTTTTACCGTCATCATCGTCATTGCCGTCAATATATTTTTTCAAATTTACTAAACGAGATGTGCTTGTCCTTGATGTCTTAAAACAAATTTTATTATCAAATAAAATTGTTTTACTATACTCGTTTAATAACTTTGTAAGATATTGCGGTGTTATATCTTTTTCATCCAAAGAAGTAAGAAGTTCTGTTGCTGTGCCTTGCCACTTTCCTTTTTCGTTAACAAAAGATATAACATTATAGATAATCTCTGGAGCATTTTTCATTTCAATATCCTTTTGAAATGATCTTTCTAGTAAGTTCCATCTGCATTCTTCAAATCTCAATGTGAAAGTTTGATATTCAACATCTCTACCTGTAACAAATAATGTTGCTACTGAATCATCTCTAGATTTCTTTTCTAGTATAAATGTTGTATCACTACTTCCCATTATTCCTGTTGTTCCAGAAATTCTATTAAATACATCACTATCATCTTGTTTTCTTAGATGGTGTACTAATATTACAGCTATCTTATTCTTGTCTGCGAATTGTTTTAATAAAGATATATCTGTATAATCATTAGAATAATTTATATCGTTATTTTGCTTTCTTACCTTCTGAAGAGTATCAATAACTATTAATTTTGTATTAGGATATTTTTGTAATGTCTGTTCCAATTGAGATATTAGACCATTAGCAATTTTGTTTGACTCTATTGATATATGGAAATTAGAGCCTATATCATCAGTTAGCTTAAACAATCTCTTTTGAAGTCTTTGATAAGTGTCTTCTAAAGCAAGATATAAAACATCACATTTATTTGTTTTTAAGTTCCATATTTCTTCGCCCTTTGAAACTTTTATACAAATATCTAACATTAACCAGCTTTTTCCTACTTTAGGAGCTCCACAAAATATATGAAGTCCTATTGGTAAAATATCTTCTATTATAAATTCTGCTTCATCTAAAGATGTATATAATAGATTATCTGCATTTACTATTTTTAAGTCTTCCAAGTGTTCCTCCTTTCTAGCAAGTATGCATTTGTAAGCACAAAAAAGGCTTCGTTATCATAAACGAAACCTTTTATTTATATCACTATTATTTGGCTATATTTATTATTTTCCCTTTTGGAGCCATAATTGATATGATGTTTCGCTTACTCTTACTGAAAAACTTCTTTGCTAACTTGCATTAAAATTTTTCTAAAAGAGATATCAGATTTCTTACTTATCCACAGGGTACAATTTACTTGCTAAAAGCAAATCTTTAATAAGCCTAATAGTTTTTACACTTTTAGACATATAAAATATTGTACCTGTAAATTAAATAAGATATCTGTTAGCGCTTACGACATCAATATTACTTCTTTACATTGGTTAGAGATAATTACATATCTTATGATAAAACCAACACTGAGCCTGTGAGACTATGGGCTCCTTGAAACGAACTGGCTTCCGATCAGTAGGGAAAGTATTATCTTGCGATGTACTTTTTTGCGTTCAACCACCTCAAATATAATGTAATTCTGCGGCTCAACCTACAACAGGGAAATATCTACTATTTAATTTTTCAGTTGTATCCTTTATCGAATACACCTACTTTATATCATCATTTTTTTATTCTGTCAACTAATTGTGATGATTTTGTCAAAAAATAAAAGTAGAGATTTTTGTTTTCTCTACTTTATTATGTTTTTAACTTGTATACAATACCAAAATCTTGTTAACATCTCAATAAATTTATCTTTATACCCATATAATTAATAGCAGTAAAATAATACCCATTCCAATAAAACCATATCCCATAATTCTGCTCATTCTTCTAAATGATTTTTCAGTTTTAGGAGTCGGATGAAAAAGTTTCTTTCCCGTTTCATAACTCATTTTAGGCATATAGTTTCCAATAATAGTGAATAATATTCCTAATATCAAACATACACTTTTTCCAACATAAACATCACTACCTAATGGAACTTCTATCATAATAATATATACTAATACTGTAACAATTGGAATAAACCATTCCATTATTTTTACAATTTTAGGTTTTTCGCTATTTTTCAATTTATCCACTTTTGATGTAAATATTAGACATATTGCTTGAATAATAGCCATAATAATTGGTATTCCAAATAATGCAAAATTCTTTGGTGCATAATTATCTGGTACATCATTTACCGTAAAATGAATTGGCATTTGTTCTGGTAATCTATTATAAAAAGCAATACCTAATACCATTGGTAATAAACATATAATTACACTTAAAATTAATGTTTTTTTATTTTTCTTTTCCATTCTTATTTCCTCCCAACTTATAAATCCAAACTAAAACATCTTCAAATACAGAACTATTCAACTCATAAAATATAAAGTTCTTTTGCTTTGTTTCAGTTATTAAATTTGCTTTTTTTAAATTTGATAAATGATATGATACGGTTGCTCCTGTTAAATTAAAACTATTTGATATTTCTCCTGCTGTTTTTCGACCATCTTTTAATAGTTCTAATATCTCTCTCCTTACAGGATCACTAATCGCTTTTAATGTTTCAGACATTCCCAAATTAATCACCTCACTTATAGTATTTCGATATATATCTAAATAGATTATAATATTTTTCAATTCGAATGTCAATATCTATTTAGATTTTTTTCTAAATAGATAAATAAAATATAGATTAGTTATATTTCAAACTAATCTAAATGATAACTTACTATTTTTATTGTCAGCTATTTTTTATTCCTACATATATTAATAAAGCAAAGTTCACTTTTAAGTTATTATTTATTTATTTCATATCTTGTACTTGGCCCGTTTCCGATTTTAATCAAAACACCATTTTCAACTAATTTATTTAATATTGTTGAGGTAGTTGTCTTTTCTTTATTAATTAGTGCTTGAGCATTAATTCTTGTTATAGAACCATTTTTTTCAATATATTTTATAATTATATCCATATAACCTTTACTATTATTTTGTATAGCAACATTATTCAATGATATTTTAGGTAATTTTACAACAAATGATGACGGTAATACATCTATCTCGAAATTTAATCCAATTTTATTATAATATGATTTTACTCTTCTTAAGCCACTTCCTATTGCTTCTACCCTCTTTATTCTCATAAAAATAGATTGTAAGTAAGGATTTCTTGAAGTTGATAGACCCGCTAGTATATCATCAAGTGTTATGTTTCCATATAAAGATCCAAAACTAATAACTTCTATTCCACTATTTTTATATAAATTAAGTATATTAGATGTTAACGTTCCATAATCTCTGTGTATAAGAGAATTTAGCACAATTTCTCTTAAAATAAATTCTGGATATTCTTCAATATCTTCTCTAACACTCGTATTAATTAATCCATATGTTGCTGTATTATTTTTTAAATAATCAATTATAGTATCATAAATTTCCAAGATTGATCCTTTAAATTCTTTTCTATCTAAAAAATTATTTTTTTCATTTGATTGATACACAGCCAACTTGAATGTAAATGGATTTTGGTCAGAAAATAATAATCCTAAGTTTGTATATTTTTGATTTGCAGTAAAATGCAAATTTTCTTTTATATTATTTTCATTTATATTAATATTATTTTCTTCTAAGGCTTTACTAATATAATCAAAAGTTAATTCTTGATTGCTTGAAATTGATGTTTCAAATGATAAGCTACTATTTTTTATTATCAATTGTTTTACTGTTTCTTCTGTTGCAGGAATCGAGCAAGAGCCAGTTCTTAAGTATGTTCCTTTTACAATTCCTTTCTCTTTTAGATAATAAATATCAATTCCTTTTGAAACTTTTATAATAATATATTCTTTATCTTCAATTTTTCCTGTATTTATTGAAACAAAAATTCTAGCATCTGGATATATATTTGTTCGTATTCCATTAGAAATCTTTTCTTCAATGTCTTTGCAATTATCCACTCCTATTAAATTCCCATTATCATCATATCCAATATATATAGTTCCAGAATTTGTGTTCAAAAAAGCTATGATTTCTTTATATATTTTTTCTGTATAATTTTCTTTAAATTCTATTGATTCATTTTCATTCATGCTACTTACCTCCATTTTCAATCGTTCAATCGTTCAATCGTTCGAAATATCGTTCAATCGTTCAATCATAGTATAACACCTTTATTATAAATTATACAAGATATATTTTAAAATTTTGCACTTTTCAATGCTCCAAGATGGTCGTATTGTTTTGATTTTGCGCAATGTTCTGTATTCCTTTTTTTACTCTTTTCCATATCTACTTCTACCTCTCTTCTATTGTTTATTGATATGTTAAAGTGAATCCAATTATAATTTACTATTTTATTATTTTATGTTTTTTTAAATTAGCTTTTGCAATGATTTTATTTTAAAAATTATTATTATTATTCTCTTATGTTTAAATTTTAGTTTTATTAAAGTTATATTTATCATTTAATATTTATTTTTTTAATTATTAAATTTTTGATTATTAAAAAATATTTGTAACTTTTAAAATTTTTTCTTTTATTCCCCTACCTTCTTAAAAATTAGTAATTTTACTTAAATTATAAATAAACTATATGCCTAAATTATAAAAAACGCTTAAAAACGATTCTCGTAGGTTCTTATTGGACACATTAAGCATACTATCATTGTTGATATTGCTAATGTTACAAAAATTGGCTTATCTTTTCTTGGATCTACAAGTCTAAATGCTAATTTTTGTGATAGTTTTCCTATAAAGAAAATTTCCAATATAAATGCAATTGCTCCCATTATTGGTAACTCTCCTAATGCTGCTACAAATACTTGATTTGTTAACCCTCCTGTGTTTACTGCTACATTATAGCAAATCATTGTATATACCATACATATTACCATAATAATAGTATATACAAAATCTTGAAATTTTGTTTTTGGCATAATTTAAAACCTCTTTCTAAAATAATTTTAAGCATCAAAAAACAACACATATAATTTGTGTTGTTCGTTATCATTATTTTAAATAATGTGCGTTTCCAATTATAACCTAATACTTGTTTCTGTTTCATAACCATACTTATTTAATAGTTCCATTAATTCTCTTTTTAATGTTTTATCATCTTCTATTACAAATATTTTCATTAAATTACCTCTTTCTTTGTATATATGAAAAAATACTATATAGCTTTCAAGTTATTCTTTTGCTGTGCTTGATTACTTGGTAGATTATATCCATTTTAAGACAGATGGAGAAAATTTCCTTTCTATGCCTGACAAAAGCATTTACTCATAAATATTTTAAAGGTAGTTATGCGATAGTTTTCACTATCACACACCTACCCTAGTTAGCAAACTATGTCATCTACTTTGTATCAATTAACAATTCTTTTGGATTCTTTCTTAAACTACTTATAGATGATATCACTAAAGATATTATAAGTACAAAAGACATAAATAAAATTACGTATATCATTGATTTTGGTAATATATTAATATCTAAACTTGTTAAAGTTTTATTAAAGCCGTCTACTTCTGCTCCTCCACCAAGTCCACTAGATGCTGATTGCTTTGCTATTTGTTTAGCTATGTTTCCAGTGACTTTATTTAATATATTATTTCCTATTATATTCCCTGTATAAACTGCTAAGAAATATGACCCTATATATGCAGGAATTGATATAAACAATAACTCAATAACAAATTGTCCAAAAATTTTCAATTTTGATATTCCTAATGATAGAAAAATTGCTATTTCTTTTTTTCTAGCATTCATCCATAAAAGTAATAATAATGAAACTGTAATACCTGCAAATATTAATGAAGCAGCAAATAATTTGTTTGCTATTGAATATATACCAGATATTGATTGTTGTAGTGCTGGATAATTTGTTGAACTTTTAATTAAATTGTATTGTTTCCAATTTATATCAAGTTTTTTAATATTTTTAATGACTTGATCCAAATTTTTATCACCTTTTACAAAAAATGTTGCATCTTGATATACTGCAGTATCTTCTGTGTTTCCATAAACTTTTGCAGCTGTATCTAAATCTGTTATTAATGTATTTTCGTAAAGTTCTTGTGCAGAAGTTACACTACTTTTATTGTGTCCATCGAAAATTCCTTTTATTTCTACTTCTAGTGTTTCATTTGCTCCTTTTTCATTATCTGCATCAAATAAATTGGACTTAATTTTTATTTTATCTCCAATTTTCAAATTGTTTTTTTCTGCTAAGTCTTTATGTATTAAAATCTTACTTTTGTCATTTTCTTCTAAATGTTCTCCTTCTATTAATTTGTAAGCTCCTGACACAAATTTATTTTCTTTTGATGAATCATTAACTCCTGTTAGCATAACTGTTCTTTTAAAATTTTCTGCTCTTTCTGGTGATTGATTTGCAATTGTTTTTTTAGTTTCTATAATATCATTATCTACCAAATCAGCTACACTATTTATTCTCTTTACAAAAGAGGAAATATCTTCAGATTCAGCTATTTTTTTTATGTCTTTTCCTTTTATATTTCCTCCACCTCTAGGTGTTCCAAGATTAACTCTTCTATTTATTTCCATAGAAAAACTATTTGTTATATTTTTAAAAGTTTCTTCTGAAGCTCTATTAGTAGCATCTTTAATTGCCAAGCTAATCAGACTAAGTGTTGACATAGCCATAATAACTAATAATATTATTATTGATTTTAAACTTTTTCTTGTTACATATGCAAAAGCATTCTTTATCATCAATATACCTCCTAATTAATTTTACTTATCTTTCTTAATTTTTTGTCACTTAATTCTAAAATAATATCAGCAGAATTTGCAACTTCCTTACTATGTGTTACAACTATTACACATTTATTTCTCTCTTTAGCCAATTTTTTTAATATTTCTATTATTTCTCCTGCAGTGTCACTATCAAGATTTCCTGTAGGTTCGTCAGCTAGAATTATTGGTGCTTCTGATGCTAATGCTCTTGCTATGGCTACTCTTTGCTGTTGACCACCAGATAGTTTCATTACATTTCTATTTATCTGACTTTCATCAAGTCCCAATTTTAACAAAATATCTTCTGATGCCTTTTTATTTACTAATCTAACATTTTCTATTGGTGTTAAATAATCAATTAAATTATAATTTTGAAAAACTAATGTTATATTGTTTTTTCTATGATTACTATACCCTTTGTTCTCTATATCCTCATTTTTGAATAGAATTTGACCTTTTTGTGGTTTGTCTAGTCCTGCTAATAATGAAAGTAATGTTGACTTCCCTGCTCCTGATTTTCCTATTATTGCATAAAATTGTCCAAGTTCAAACTTTTGATTTACTGATGACAAAATCTTCTCTTTTGAATTTGAATAATTATATGTTACATTTTTTATTTCTAATATATCCATTGCAATCTCCTAACTTATCTTTGATAATATTTCTTTTGGTTTTTTTACTAATATCATTGCACTTGCAATAATAACTGATAAAACAATAATTCCTATTAATATTCCATAACTTTGTAAAAATATTGTAATATTTGATATTAAATTGTCATTTTTTAGTAGATTATTAATAATTATTGTCGAATTATCAGAATTGATAAATCCACCTATTATTTGATTTAATATCACATTTCCTAAAAATAAAGATAATACTATAGATGGTAGTGATATAAATATCAACTCAAATATAAATTGAGTTATAATTTTTGCTTTACTTATTCCTATTGATAATAGTATTCCTATTTCATAAATTCTTTCCCTTAGCCATAAAATTAATATTAATGATAAAACTATTATTCCTCCTGCCATAATTGAATATGTCATAACCTTTATTATATGTTTTATCCCTTCTACGGATTCTAAAGTTTCTTCATATACATCATCATCTTTTTCAATATTGAATTTTGACCAATCAATTTTTATTCCTTTAATTTTATTTAACACTATATCTGTATCTTCTGAACTGTCTGAAAATATTTCAAGTTTGTTTACAACTTTATTGTTTTCTGCTTTGTTTAATGCTGTTTGGCTTGATTCATAATCGATAAATACCATATTTTCACTAAAGTCTGATGTCATTCCTGTGTATTTTTCTTGTTTTTTTCCAGAAAAAATCCCAATAATCTCAAATTCATATTCTGTTTTTATTTCATTGTTGTTTAAATCAAATAGTTCAAGACGAATTTTATCATTTAATCCTAAATTATTTTTTTGTGCCAGTTCTTCATGTATAATAATTTTTTCTCTATCATCTTTTTCAATATGTCTACCTTTTGTAAGAGTAAAAATTCCACTATTAAATAAATTATTCTTTTCAGTATTATTTGTAGCTTCTACTGAAAGTATATTCTTGAATTCTTCTGGCAAATCATCTCTTTCGACCATTTGCATTCCTTCTACTGCGTTAATATTAGTAGGTTTTGCTAATCCGTCATATTGGTTAATTGTTTCTTTTATCTCTTTTATATTTTCTATTTCTTTAAATTGATTTGTTTCAAAGTTTTCATTGTTGTTTTGTGTTATTGATAAAGATGTATTTGATAATTTATATAAATTATTTTCTAAGTTGCTTGTTGATTTCATTATGTTTAAACATGAGTATAAGCATGAAAGAACTATTGTTAAAATAATAAATATAATAACTGTTCTACTCCTCTTTCTCAAGATATATGCTATAGCATTTTTTAACATTTTTATCAATCTCCTTTATATATATTTAATAGATTCCATTCTTTTTACTACTTTCCATCTATTATGTATGAATTATATGCTATTCCATTTGGCACATTATATTGATTCTCAAATAATTCAATATCTTTATAATCTGCTCCGATATATATTATATCATCAGAAATGATAATATCTTTCATTTTTATCACAAATATTTCTATGTAACAAATCTCACACAAAAAGCTTTATCTATATTTATTCAACTTCTTTTGACCAAAGTCCATGTTTATTACAAAAAGAATAAATTTTACTTCCTTTAACATATGGAAATATTACACAGGCTTCTTCATCTGGCAATAAAAATTTCTTTATAATTTTATTATTTGCTAACATTGCAATCCATTCTATAAAATGGTCTTCTTCCATAACATGGTTAACTTTTACAATTATATGATTATCTATTACTTCATAGTTTGGTACATGTTTTTCAAAAGATGCGTCTACACTATTTGGAGCTAATTCTATCATTTCTTCACCGCAACATTTAATACTACAATTATCACTAGTACAATCTTTTATGACTTCAACTAATGCTTGACATTTAGAACATCTTTTTATTACTAATTCTTTTTTCATAAATTCCCTCCATATTAATTATATTTCTCATAAGAATAGTTTTTCTATATTTTAATAATTTTCAGCTTTAATTTCGAAATATGCTTTTGGATGGCTACATACAGGGCAAACCTCTGGAGCTTTTGTTCCAACAACAATATGTCCACAATTTCTGCATTTCCATATTTTAACTTCTCCTGCTTCAAATACTTTTCCATCTTTTACATTTTCTAATAATTTTAAATATCTTTCTTCATGTTCTTTTTCAATTTTACCAACTTCTTCAAATAAGTATGCAATATGGTCAAAACCTTCTTCTTTAGCTATTTTAGCAAATTCAGCATACATATCTGTCCATTCATAATTTTCTCCATCAGCAGCAGCATTTAAGTTCTCAACTGTTGTTCCAATTTCTCCACCATTTAATAATTTAAACCACATTTTTGCATGTTCTTTTTCATTATCAGCTGTTTCTTGGAAAATTGCAGCTATTTGTTCATATCCTTCTTTTTTTGCTTTACTGGCAAAATATGTATATTTATTTCTTGCCTGAGATTCTCCGGCAAAAGCCGTCATTAAATTTTGCTCTGTTTTTGATCCTTTTAATTCCATAATTATTACCTCCTAATACTTTTTACCTATGCAAAATAGCATATTATTGAATTAAAGTCAATATTTTTTGATGTTAGAATAAAATTAAAAATACACCTTGTAATTTGTATTTAATCTTAATTTAATTTCTTATATATTTCTCTATTGAATTGTATTTATCTGGAGATATTCTATATATTCCATTATAAGGTTGTTCAATAAAGTATTTACCTTTTTTCTTATAAACAAACACTGTTGAAGTTTTGTTTTCTTTATACTTAAAATCTATTTTTATTTACTTTTCCCCTATTCTTTCTAAAATTGTTTTTTATCATAGTATAAAATTATATTATATTTTTATTGAAATTCTTTAAAATTAATTTTAACGCCATAAAATAGTAATAATTTCTATGTTTTATAGTTATAATTAAAAAAGAAGTACAGTTCAACTTTATCTTTGAACTGTACCGCCTTTAATTTTTGTTAGAAGCCTAAAAAATTAATGATATTATTACAAATACTAAACAGACTGTTACACCTGCAGCGGAGCCTCTAAAAAATCCTTCGAACAGCCATTTTTCATCGGTTTCTGTTTTTTTACTTCCAGAAAACTTTTTTATAGCATGCACATACATTGTAGTTGTTATGATGATTCCAATGATTGCTCCAACTAATTGTAAAATATCCCGCATATTATTTCCTCCTGACAGTTGTCTAAAAAATATTATTAACTAGTTACTTTTGCTTTATTATCTTATCATACTTTACAAGAGTTTTCAATCTCAGATTTAAAATAGTATATTGTTAAAAATATCACCTTGAATATCTATTATTTCACCTATGTCAATACTTATGCCATTATTCATTATGATTTTATTATAGTATTCATCAATTTTTCTTATGATACTATTTACTGTTTCGTACCTTCCCCCATCTTTTTTATTGTCTGGTACAAAATATGTTATTTCAATTTGTGGTTGCTGAGCTATTTTTTCTTTTATAATTTGTATTTTTGTGTCTAGTATTGATTTAGCTTCTTCATCTAGTTCTAATCTTTTGTCTGTGAGTCTTGCTGTTTCTTTGATTTGACCTTCATACCCTGTAAGCGCTGCAAATGGTGCGAATTGTGCAGAACGTTGTTCTAATGTCATTTTGGGATGTTTAGATTTTGGGCGAGAGAAGTTAATTATATCATCATATTTATTCATAAATATTCCTTTCTTTTAGCTTTTATGGCCTCCTATTTGTGAATTTCTTTCTATTGTTGTTGCACCTTCTTCAAAGTTCATACCTTTTAAAATTGCATTTTTGCCGTATTTCTTTTTTATGTCTAATATTGATCTTTGAAGTTCTCGTTCTTGTAGTTCTTTTTCGTGTGTCTTTTTCTTATCTGCATAGTTTGTAAATAAATCAATTTGAGTGTAATTATTTTCTTTTTCTGCTATTTCTTCAGATACTATTTTGTTGGCTGTTAAGTTTATTCGTCGGGTTAGTAAGCTTTTGTTAATTATTCTGTCAAATAATTCTACTGTAGCTTTTTCGATGATTTTAGTTGATGAAGTTTTATGGTCTAAATTTATTGTACCGTGTGCATGTTTAGGAATATTTCTGCCGTATCTATCTATTGTTATTTCGCCATTGTAATTGATTTTATTATTGTTTAGATTTTCTATATCATAGCCAACTGTTACTACTAATTGATCTGTTACTAATTTTTTATCAACTAAATCTAATGCTAGAAGTTCTGCCATTTCTTTTATGATTATTTTTGTTTTTTCATAATTGTATGGACAATGGAGAACTTGACCTGCACAAATGCTGTTGTTTGCTGGTTTGTAAGCTTTTATGCTTTCGATAGTGCATGGTTCGTAGCCCCAAGCATGATCTATTAGTAGTTCAGCGTTTATTCCGAATAATTTGAATAGTTTATCTTCGTTTTGAATAGAGCATAGAGCTATATCTCCCATTGTATATATTCCATTTTGCTCTAGCTTTTTAGCAATTCCTTTTCCAACTCTCCAAAAGTCTGTTAATGGTTTATGATTCCATAGTTTTTGCTTATAAATTTGTTCATCTAAGCAAGCTATTCTTACGCCGTACTGGTTTGGGTTCGCGTGTTTGGCCACAATATCCATAGCAACTTTGGCAAGGTATAGGTTCGTTCCAACGCCACATGTTGCAGTGATTCCAGTTTCTTTATATACATCTTGAATTACTTTTGCTGCTAAGCTACTTGCTTTCATTTTATAAGTTTTAATGTAATTTGTTACGTCTATGAACACTTCATCAATTGAGTATACATATATATCGTCTGGCGAAAAATATTTTAAATAAATGTTGTATATGCCTGTGCTATATTTCATGTATTTGCTCATTTGAGGTGGAGCTATTACAAAATCTAATTCTAAATTTTTATTTGATTTTAGTTCATCATTATTAAAAGATTTTCCACTGAATGTATGATTTTTTGCGTATATTTTTCTGTTTTGATTTATTTCTTTTACACGTTGTTGAACTTCAAATAATCTAGCTCTTCCAGGGATTCCATAAGATTTTAAAGATGGACTGACTGCTAAGCAAATTGTTTTTTCGGTTCGTGAACTATCTGCAACTACTAGATTTGTGGTTAATGGATCTAAATTTCTTTCTTGACATTCTACTGAAGCATAAAAACTTTTTAAATCTATTGCTATATAAATATGTTCCATTTTTATAACCTCTCATTTTTGTATATAAATATCGTAACATAAATTTAAAAGTTTGTAAACAAATGTTCTTATTAATTACAAAAAAAAGAGGACTAAAATGTCCTCTATAATTTAATTTCAAATTCGATAATAGATTCTTCGTTTTCTCTGATTATTAATTTTACTTTTTGTGATGCTTATTGATTTTTGAGATTTCTTTAAATTTGTCTTTCTTGTTTTTTAGATATTGTGCAGAATTGGTGTTGTATTCTGATTCTCTTTTTAAGCTTAAATATTTTTCGAATCTTTCTTCTGATAATTCACCATTTTCAATGGCTTCACGAATTTTGCATCCTGGTTCGTTGGTATGGGTACAATCAGAGAATTTGCACATTTTTGTTAGTTCTTCAATGTCTTTAAATGTCTCGCTTATGCCTGCTTCAGCGTTCCACATACCTAGCTCTCTCATACCTGGAGTATCTATAATCATTGCACCATTGGGTAACATTATTAGGTTTCGTGATGTTGTTGTGTGTTTTCCTCGCGAATCTTTTTCTCTAATTTCTGATGTTTTCATTATTTCTTTTCCGTATAGTGTGTTCATTAATGTTGATTTTCCTACACCAGATGATCCTAGAAAAACAATTGTATTTCCTTTTGAAAAATATTTTTGAATATTTTCTAAGCCTTCTTTAGTATTGCAACTTATTGCGTATACGTCTACTCCGAAAGCTATATTTTCAACTTGTTCCACATATTCTTGTGCATTTGGTACTAAATCGCTTTTGGTTAATATTATTACTGGAATTCCACCAGATTCCCATGTTAAGCTCAAATATCTTTCTATTCGGTGTAAGTTAAAATTATTGTTAAGTGATTGCATTATAAATACGTAGTCAAAATTTGCAGCAACTAGTTGTTCGTGTTGGATATGCATAGTGTGGTTCCTATCACTTGTAGATGCAGCTCTTGAAAATGAACTTTCTCTATTTAAAGTTTCGGAAATCATGCTGTCACCGGTTAGGATTCCACTCGATTATAACAAAATCACCTGTTGTGGGATAGATGCTATTGGGATTATCATAATAGCAACCTCTTTTTATTTGAGCATATCCTTGCCCTTTGTTGCAAACAATTTCGTATCTGTCTTTATGTGTCGCAATTATACGTGCAATTGTTTGATCTTCATATTTTTTTATTGAATTTTCTTTTAATCCATAATCTTTTATATTCATTTTATTTCCTCTTTTCTTAAAATATTGCATTTTAAGAAACTACGGAATCCAATATAATATTAAATTTTATCAAAAAATCCTCCTTTAAATATTATTTATTTTGTATATTCTGATTAATCTGTAGTTATTATATTATTATTAATTTTATAATACAAGTTTTATTATTCTAAAAGCTCTTTTACTACTCTGCATGGATTTCCTACAGCTACAACGTTAGCATGTGTAAAATTTTAATACGCTGTGGCTAAATAAATTAATCAAATTGTACTTGCCAGTTTTCTTTATTGCTTGCTTTTAAGCACATTTCGATTTGCTCTTTGTTAGATTTTTCTTCTGCTAAATTTTTAGGTAAGTCATTTAAAGAAAAATATTTGAATTCTGTTGTTTCAATGTTTGGCGTAAAATTACCACTAATTACATTGCATTGCACAAATATTTTACATACTCCATAAGCATATGTCGGTTTGTTGTGCTTGTTTCTATCTTGAACTGCAAGGATTCTAGTTGCTTCAACTTCTAAACCAGTTTCTTCTTTTACTTCTTTTATGGTATTACTTCCAACAGATTCAAGTACATCACACCAGCCACCAGGTAATGACCATGTGTCATTATTTTCGTGTACTAGTAGAATTTTATTTTCTTTAACTATAACTGCTCTTGTGTCTATTTTAGGAGTTTGATAACCTGTTTCATTGCAAAATAAATCCTTAGTTTTTTCTAGGTTTATGTTGCTTTTTTCAGCTATCATTTCTGCAGAGATTTCTCTTAATCTTTCATATCTTTCTATATCATAAACATTACTTGTGTATGTTAGTCCAGCTTGTGCTAGGCTTTGTATTTCTATAGCCCATTTTAGCCATTTTTCCATATGCCCTCTCCTCCTACCTTTTTATGCATATAAAATATCACAAAAAAGATAGATTCTCAATACTTCAGAAAATAAATTAGAAGGAATAGTAAATATAAAAAACTGTTAGCTAAATTTTTCTATTAATGTTTTGTATTGTTCTACGAGTTTATCATAACTTTCTTTTTCTATATATTCATTTACTTCGTGTGCTGTTACTGGACCAACGCCTAATATTATTTTTTTCTCACATTCCATAAAGCTTGCTTCTGTCATAAAATTAGCTGTTTTTCCGTTATTCTCAATATCAACATTGCTAATAAAAGGAGCAATAAATTCAATGACTTTGTAATTACAATCATATTTTTTACATAATTTTTTAATCTTATTTAATACTTTTTCTGAATGTGTAACTTCAACTAATCTGAAGTCTAATGTTGCATAACATTCTGCTGGAATAGAATTTTTGGCACTACCACCATTTATAATTCCTATATTCATTGTTGTATATGGAATTTCGTAATTTGTATTTATTTCACTTTTTATTTCTTCACTATAAAATCTTTCAAGTTCATTTAAAAATTTAATTGCATTTATGTTAGCACTTTTTCCTTTTTCGGGTGTACTAGAGTGAGTTTTAATTCCTTTGAAGAATAAATCACATTCTAATAATCCTTTACCACCTATAAGAATTTCATTGTATGTAGGTTCACCAAACACCATGAAATTAGGAAATTTCTCATTTTGCTTTACAATGTCTTTAATACCATTGAAATTTATTTCTTCATCATAAGTAAAATATAATTTAATACCATTTTTTATTTTGGTTAAATCCATATCAGATATAGCATCTAAAATTGCGGCTACTCCACCTTTCATATCACAAGCTCCAAGCCCGTATAGTCTATCATCTTTTTCTGTTAGAGTGAAAGGATTTGTATTCCATCCGTCAATATATTCTACAGTATCAGTATGTCCAAGGAAACCAAATGTCGGGTTCTTTCCATAGCTCATTATTAAATTCTTCCCTTTAAATTCAGTTTTAAATCCTTTAGAAATAAGAATGCTTTCAATATATTTTATTATTTTCTCATTGTCATTATCTTTTATTGTGTTGTAACTTACTAATTTTCTTAGTACTTCATATTTTTTCATATTCTTCCTCCCATTTTATATTTTTATAGAATATTTATTTTCATCTTTTTTTACTTCTCCTGTTATAACTGCTTTTAAGATTTTTTCATTTGAGTATGTTACTTTAGCTGTAATGATCATGCCATATGGTTGAATAATATCAATTGATTGACTGCTTTTCTTTTGAAAAGCTTCAAGTATTGCAACTGCTATTGTTCCAGAGCCACAAGCTGTTTCATAAAAAGTTGTGTTTATTGATTTAACCCAGACGATTGGATTTATTTTTAGCAAATCGTTTTCTCTTTCGCAAAATATAACCCCAACTGCTTTGCTTTCTTCAAGTTCATATTTTTTAATAAAATTCATTCCAATCTTTTTTAAATTTTTTCTATTTTCAAGATATTGTTCGGATACATTCTCTTGAATTACAATAGTTGTCATTCCGTTCATTTTTATAATAAAAATACCTGGTTCTTTTTGAGTTACAATGTTAGTTTCTGCTGGCAATGGTATTTCACACCAGGCTTTGCCGTTGACGTCAACGCCTGCATTAACAATATCATTGCAATTAACAATCATTTTTACATTGCCTACTTGTCCTTTTAAATATTCAAAAGCTGCGCTTCGTGTTGCATTCCCACAAAATTCTCCTCCTGCCATTTGTAGCTCAGTTTTTCCATTAATATTAAGAAATCCAACTTGTTCAACATTTGAATTTTTAGCCATAATTGCATCATTTATAATTTTCTTTTCATCTGACGTATAGTCTGTTCCATATACAAAAGCTGTATCATTTCCAGCAGGCTTATAAATAGAGTATTCTACATATTTTGATTTCATTTTTCTCCTCCTTTTAAAACGAAAAAAATATAGGCAAATAATATTGAATGATTTATATTATTTTACCTATATTTTTATTTTTTATATTTATTTATTAATATAGGCACATCAAAACGACTTGTGCCTATTTAAACTCTAGACACAAGCTCGGATATGATGATGCCATTTATTAATAAATTTTTGATTATTCATTTTATATACCTCACTTCTTTTTTATAGCGCTATATATTTAGTATATTGATTTTTTAAAATTTGTCAAGCATTATCTTTTTCTAATACATACTTATCAATTATGTTGATATAGATTATTAAATATGCTATTGATATTAAAAATCCACCTACAACATCGCTTGCATAGTGTACTCCAAGGTAGATTCTACTTATTCCAATTAAGAATATTAGGATACTTAGTATTGTGAGTGAAGTCCACTTTTTATTAAATCATATATGCTACGATTCCAATTACTCCTACCATTGCTAGTCCTAAACTTGGCATTATGATTCCAGGCAAGTCCTGGAATTTGCTCGGATTAATTTTTCTAAATAATACACCTATTATTAAGAAAACAATTGAATTTAGTAAAGCCATCCATTTTGGAACTCCTAATGCTCCACTTAATACTGCTATTGCAATACATATATCAGTAATCATTAATATGCAATATAAGAACATAAATGGAAACATTATAGCTTTATAAAAGCCTTCTAATGTGTTGTCTGCAATTTCAAAGTTTTCTTTACCGTTGTTTGTAATTCTTTTATAAATAACGGCTTGAATGCAAAGTAATGAGTGAACAAATAGTCCTCCTGTGCATCCTATAAATCCTGTTATTAAAATTATATTAGATAATATTAGATTGTGTTCTCTAATCATATCCCCTATTGCATAAAAGCCAAATCCTACTAATATCACACCAAACATGGCACATATTATAGAAAACTTGAATCTCCATTCAGCCATTTTGCTCCAGTTGCTGTCAATGTTTTTTGATGTTCCTAATTTTTCGTTACCTGGACCTTTTAAATCAAAAAGTATGTCGCCTGTGCAACATAATAATCCACCTACTAATGCCATAATACTAAAAATTAAATTCATAATCTCGCCTCTCTATATTTATTATATATTAATATAATCGTTTAGAATTGACAAAAAGTCAGTAGCTTTTTTACAATCTATTACATATAGCATTTGTGCTTTGTTAGAGCGCTTGTTATTCTTTTGGGGCAAAATACTTACTCATATCAATTCCTTCTAATTTTAATAATTGTATTTTCTTTTCTATTCCACCTGCATAACCTGTTAAACTTCCATTTGATCCAACTACTCTGTGACACGGAACAATTATTGAAATAGGATTATGTCCTACTGCTCCGCCTATTGCTTGTGCTGACATTTTTGATATGCCTTTCTGCTTTGCAATTTTTTTAGCTATGTCATTATATGTAATTACTTCGCCATAAGGAATGGTTTTTAAAATTTCCCATACATTTTTTCTGAATTCACTTCCAATAAGGTCTATGTCTAATTCGCTTATATTTGGCTTTTCTCCTTTGAAATATCTATCTAGCCAGTTTCTTGTTTTTACTAATATTTCAAGATTTTCTTTTTCTGCCATTTCTTCTTTAAAACTTGATAGATAATACTTTTGATTTTCTATCCATAATCCTATTAGTTTATTATCTTTTGCTGCAATTAGCAAATTACCAACGGGTGAATTATAAGTAGTTGTATAAATCATGGCAATACTCTCCTTATCCGATGTTTTAATATAAAACTTTAATTTTCAATCCAACTATTTTAGATTTACTTACGTTTTCTTCACCAAATATATTATTGAATGCATTAATGAATTCTTCTTTAGTGTAATTTAAATAATTGTTTAATCTATCTTTGTCATTCTATAAAGCTTCTAAAGTATCATAAATATATTTGTCTATGACTTTTGCAATCAAATATTTTTCTTCATTATCAGCTACTATAAATTTTATCTTATCCCCTATCTGAATGTTTCTTGATTTTTCGTTTAGTAATCTAAATTCAATTGTCTTTTTTCCAGATAGCATATCGTCATATACTTCTTCATATATTCTATATTCATATTTCATTAGATTTCTCCTATTTTATTGAAAGTTACTGTTTTTTCTTTTATAGATATTTTACCTATTTCATATCCATAGTTGTTTAATTCTTTTTTATATGTTAAGAAAGAATGATCTATTTCAAATCCTAAAATATTTTTTATTTCTTCATAAGTTAGATTATAATTTTCTTTTTTATTTTCTTTTATATAATTCCACAAAGGTTCGTATTTGCTCATATTACTTATCTCCTTGCTAAATCATTACATGTTTCAATTATTATTTCTTTTAAAATTTCTTTATTATCAATATCGTCGACTAAATACATTTGCTTTGCGCCTTCATAAGGTATTTGTTCTTGCATATTATACTTTTTATTACTATTTACTATCTTTATAAGCAATCTATTATCGTATATTCCGCCAAATAATATTCCGTTATAATATAGTAAATATTCTCCCATCATTGGTTTGCATGTAATATCATTTAATAAATTTAGTTGTTCTAAGACAAAATCTTTATATTCTTTTGTTGTAGCCATAAAATCATTTTCCTTTCATGTGGTAATTTACTAATTTATTATATATGTAGCAGTTAATTTTCTTTCATCATCATTTTTTTCAGCAAATATAGTTCTGTTATATTTAATATTATTTTTGCTTAAGTATAAATCTAAAAAGCATAAAAATATTCCAATATCAATTTGGTTATAATATTTAATCATATTTTTAGGTATGATCCCTCTTTTCCCTTTTTGGCTATACAAATAGACCTTAAGTTCATTTTTTGAAGAATCCACTACCCAGGGTTGTAGGTTACAAGAACTTGGAGCGAATCTTACGATATTGGCTATATCTAAATAATAGTCTCCTTTCCAAATCTCATGTAATTCTTTTCTTTTGCTCTTGTACATATCTTTTCTGAATTTAGCTTCAGAGTCTACTTTTGCTATTGCAATCATTATTACGAAATCAAGTCCATCTAATTGTTTTTCTTCTGTTCTACCAATACCGAGCCAAAGAGTACCAATATTTTTGGATACTAGATATAAATCTAATTGTTCACCGATATATCCTATGTTTTGCAAATAATTATCTTTTTTCTCCGAATATAGTAAAATGGTATACTCTTGACCTCTCTTGCAGTTAGTAGTATCCTTGACTATTTTCATTTTTACCTTTATACCTTCCACTAATGGAACGAAATTATTAAATTCATTTTCAATTTCTTCAAGTTCTTTCTTTGTAATCTTTTCATTTCCTATATTTCTAAATAAATGAAATGATTTTCTTTTAAAAATCATGTTATATAAATTATCATTCATTTTATCACCACTACAACTTATTATTATCTTCATCAAAGATGAACAGTTCTTCAACAGGTACGTTGAAGACTTTTGCAATATCCATTGCAAGCTTTAGTGAAGGATTATATCTTCCATTTTCCAAACATACAATAGTTTCTCTTCTGACATTTACGAGTTCTGCCAGTTCTGCTTGCTTCATTCCAACTTTTTCACGATATTCTTTTATTTTTTCTAGATTTTCCTTAGGTTCTCCAATTGCGTTGTATACATCTTCGAACTTTACAGGTGGAATTATAAAAATTAGATTATCCTATATTTCTTTATTACTTGTTCCCCACCATTCAGGGCTATTGCTTAATATACTTTCAAGTGTTGATTCGTTCGTTACAAAAATTGGTATTTCTAAATTAAACTTTGCTTTTACTATTTCATAAATATCTTTCATTATGGCTTCTTCGTTTTTGATGTTGCTTTCTAAGATCACGTTTCCACTGTTAAGGTATGTAGAAACGTTTGCGTATTGATTTTCTTCTAATACCTTTTTTAATTCGCTCATTGGTATCTTATTTTTTCCGCTTATGTTAATTCCTCTTAATAATACTATATATTTCATAATTTGTTCCTCTACTTATTTTTTCTTTATCAATTAGTATAGCTCCTTTTTAATTTATAGTTTATTTAATCATTTTTTTAAATGAATTTGCATTTAGTATTGTATTTGAAATAAATTCACCTTTATAAAAATTCGCCCAATTGTTAAAGATGCAAGGTACATTTTTGGCTTTTTCTAGTGTGTCTATTTTTATAAAATTGATTTTAATATTATTTTCTTTTGCATAATCAGTTAGTTCATTTACCTCATATTCTACATAAGGACATTCATTGCTGTAGTAAATTGTAAAGTCCTGATTATCTATTTTCATATTTCTTGCATTATCGCTAAATTTAGGCGTTTCACTGTTTTCAAATTGTAGTGCTAATAATTCATAATCGCCTATACTGTCTACAACTTTAAAACCGTAGTGTTCGAAAAATTTCTTTTCACCTATAAATGGTTTCTTCTTTTTTGACACTAGTGTACATATACCACTCATGCCTTTTTCTTTTGAATCATTTATAGCATATTCTAGTAATTCTTTTCCAATACCTTTACCTTTGAAACTTCCTGCAACCCAAAGGCAGTAAATGTATTCGTAATTTTTTCCGTTAATAGGAACCCATGCTGTTTCTATTGGTTCGTATTCTATAAATATTTTTCCTCTTGCGTTTAGTTTTCTAAATACATGACCGTCTTTTAATTTGATTTTTATCCATTCTTTTTTCTTGTCAACACCTGCTTGATGTTTCTTATCTCCTATTGCACAGCATATATGTTCATCATCAATATTTTCTAGTGTTAGATTTATATATTCGTTCATTTTTTCTTCTCCAAATCAATTATAATTTATTGCACAATGTAAATTATTTTTTATAGAAATGAAAATCACAGCAATTCCCACCGTAGCCTAGAGTTTTTGTCCTTGAAAATCCTAGTTTTTTTAATCCACCATAAGTTACATTATCAACGTCGCAGAAAAGTCTGCATAGTTCTTCACAGTTATTTTCTATGCATGCAGTATGCCAAAGACATTTTTTCATTGTCACGTCAAAATAATCTTTACCATGAGCTTGTTCGCTTTCCCATAAGTCTGTTTTACGCACAACTTTTAAAAATATCTTGCTATAAAGAAAATAAAATCCTGGTATTGATTCCATTTTAGCTGTAGACGCGTGTTTTTGTTCTGCAACTATATCCATCATATATCTTCTCATGTGGTTATTTGTTTCTTCTTCATCGAAGCCTTCTGCTAGAAGTGCTTTGTATAGTGCTATACGAGGAAGAATTGTTTGAGTAAGGGTTTTCATTTGATTATCTGATTTGTTTTTTGTGTTTTCTATGATTTCTTTAAGTATTGTTTCTTGTTTATTAAATACTGCTTCTCCCTTTTCTGCTCCTATTTCTAAAATTAAAAATGCTTTTATTTGTTTTTGCTGCTTAATGTTCATGAATTAACTCCTTTCTTAATTACTATCTTTTGTTTATGTGTTAAATACAAATTTCAACGTTTTGTTATATTTTTCATCTTCTATCATCTGCGTTCAAAAAATATAAAAGAACTTTAAAATCTACAACCTACTTATAGTAGAGTTAAATATACTATTTATAAATTCCTTGCTTTTTTCATTGTGTATCCCATGTCCACAATCGAAATATTCTACTTTAATATTGCTGATTAATTCTGTTACTTTTTTCAAATCTTCGTCTGTTAAAGCTCCCTGAATTAATCCATCTTGCCCAATGGTTGTGTTCGCTTTCATGAATAGTGTGTTGCATTTTATGTTTGAAAGTAAATTTTCATAATCCACATTTGTATTGAATGAATCATTATAAAAGCTTTCTCCGAAGTACGGATCATATTCGTTCATTCCTTTGAATGGTTCTAAAAATTTTTTAGGCCAAAATGGAACTTTTAAAGTTTTTTCTGGATGCTTATTCCTGTATTTTAGAGCGAATTCACCTAATTTGCTTCTTATTTTATCTCTTGAATCTTCGGGAAAGAAGTTCCAACAATACTGGTTCATAAAATAATAGTGTATAAAGTCTTTTTCTTGACTTTGATTTATGAAACTATGGCATACTGATGATAGGTCTTTGTAATTGAATGTATTAAATCTTCTTTCTCCATTACTTGAAAATAAAGGCGGATCTTCTAATATCAAATTGTTACAGCAGTCTGACTTGGAAGCTATATAACAAGCTATGAGCCCTCCAGATGAATGACCTAATATTGAAATTTTGTTGCTTGCGATACTTTGAATGAATTCTATCAAGTCGTTTCCTTGACTTATTAAATTGTATTTTTCTTTGTTGTGTGAACTTTTACCATGACCATAACAGTCAACTAAAATTACATGAAATTTTTTTGAAAGTTGTTTTAATACTTTTAAATAGCTCATTGCATCTGTTCCTTGAGCGTGGATAATTAATAATATTGGCTTATTATTGATTACTTCATAGTAGTTGATAATGCTATTGTCACTTGTTTTGAATTGATTATTTATTAACTTCATTAAAGCTACCTCTTTTTTTCTAATTTTCAAAATCTATTTTTATTTCACCTATTCCGCCATCTACTTTTAAATAAATTTCTTCATACTCTGATGTCATTTTATTTCAACACCTCCGAATATAGCTGTACTGTTTATATAGATTGTATGGCTATTTTCGTCTGTTTTTGTACTTGCTTTATTGTCAACTCCACCGAATATTGGAATTGATTTAATTTTTATTTTTACGTTTGATGGTACATAAATTTCTATTCCACCAAATATTGCACTGACATTAATTACGGCATCTGACTCTACGATCGCATTTCTTAAATCACATTTAACTCCGCCAAATATTGCTGTTAAATCTGCTCCTGTAAATTTTTCTTCGTTAAAATTTATATTTTGATCTGCAAATGTTGAACAATAAGAGTTTTCTCCATTTCTTTTTTGGTTCAACTTTTTAATTTCATCGTTTATTTTGCCACCAAAAGCATCTTTGAAAATCATTGATAATCCAAGAACTACTAAGATTGTTGGAAACGCTAATTTCCAAATTAACTCAAAGTCTATAATATCTTGACATCCTAAAAGTAAAGTTATTCCAATTATTAATCCTATAATGCTTGCTGTTTTTTCTTTATCTTTAAATAATCTTGTAAAGCATGGCACTATAATAGCTAGTGTCCACCAGCCATCAAAAAATATATCAATATTTGTTATTCCAAGTGCGTTTCCTCCAAAAATTAATCCTATAATTATAAAAAATATTCCCCATAATACGTTTCCGAAATTTTTCATTTTTTATTTTCTCTCCTTCCTTTTTTATAAAGTCATTTTAATATTTTGAAAATCAATTTTTAAATTAATAATTATAATATATCATGTATTATATTATATCGTTAGTTGTAAGTTTTGCATATAGTTTTTTAATATTTTTGCTACTCAACTAATGGCGTGAGACAAAAATAGAGACACATTTTTTTGTGTCCCTATTGCATTTTTTATAGTATTTCGTTTACTTTTTGTTTTATTTCATTCCAGAAATCTTTTAAATTTTGATGTGATAATGTAGTTTCGACCTCTGAATATTTAATCCATTTTGTTTGTTCTTTATCTTTTTCATCTATTTCATCATTTGTAATTCCATCATCAATAGCTAAGTAAAAATAGTTTTCAACATTCTCACCTTTAGGATTGCTATAGTAGATTTTTGATAATTCCTTATTGCTAACCAAATGACAATCATGTCCTGTTTCTTCTTTTGTTTCTCTTATAGCACATTCTACTAGTGATTCTCCTTTTTCTAAATGTCCTTTTGGAAAAGAGTATTCTCCGTTTCTGCATACCAACGCAATTTCTTTTTCTTGTAAATTAATTAATATACATCCTGCTTTTTTTACTAATTTTTTACTTTTTAATTTATCTGATATAAATAATAAAATACAGATTGTAAAAATAATTATAGATGTTACTATATTTTCCTTCCATATAATGCAATATGTAGCTATTCCAATACTTGTTGCCATTCCATTTATAATTATATATTTTTTCATATTAATATTAGATTTTTTCTTCATAAATATATTAAGTGGTACTAATAAACAAATGTATATGATTAATACTATAATTCCTATCATTGCATTAAAACCTGCATCAGATTCTGGTACTTCATAGCTACTACCTTTGGGCTGATTACTTAAAAATAAATATATAATTGAAAAGAATAATACATCTGCATATCCAATAGCTATGTTGTAAACTATAGAAAGTATCACCATTATTTTGGCTTTTATTTTTTCATTAAAGTTTATAAATCCAATTGTTAATGTAACTATTAAAAAACTAATGTATATTGCACTTAATTCTATAAAAGACATTTTTATTTCTCCTTATAAATTAATGTATTAGAATTATGTTTAAATATATTCAACTATTTCACTTACATTAAATTCCATGATTTCCTCCTTATTAATTTTCAAACTTATCTTTATTTTCTTTAAAGAAATTATAGTATATTTTCATATTCTCTAATTCGTACCATTTCTTTTTGATTACTGGAATTGAGTCTAAATCATATATTTTAGCATCTGGTATAGATAGCAAAAATGGCGAATGTGTTGCAATTATGAATTGACATTTAAAAAATCGGCTCAATTCTAATAGCAACTGTATTAATTCAATCTGAAACTTTGGTGATAAGCTGTTTTCTGGTTCGTCTAGTAAATATAAGCCATTTTCTTTTAACTCTTTGTCGAAAAATTCTAATGATGTTTGTCCATTAGAAAACTCTTTGGAGTTTTCTTCTATTCTACTTTTTATAAATTTACTTTGAGTCTTATTTCTCGTTTCAACTGAAATGCTTAGATCTTCTAAAGAAGAATAGTTAACTGGATTGTACTTGTATTGCATATATTGTTTTTCTAGTTCTTTTCTTCCCTCGTTCTTTTTCTGATTTTCTATTCGTTTAGATAAAATGTTTTCAAATATATCTTCGCTTAGTATAATTTTGCTTTCAGTTGGAATATTATTTTCTAAATAATATTTGCACTTAGCTATGTATGTATCGAAATATTCAGATTTAACTAGTGGCTTTTTTCTGCTAATCACTTGTTTATCCTTATTGATTGTTTCAGTTATTATATTAAGCAAAGTTGATTTTCCTGAACCGTTATCTCCATAGAAAATTGTAACTGGTTCGAATTCTATGTTGAAAAATTGTTTTTCTAAGAATATGTGAAAAGGATATCCACTCCAATCTTCTTTGTCTAGTAATTCAAATCTTTTTAAATATATCATTTCTCTCTCCTTGTGTTATTTATATCAGAAAAATGCTAATTTCTCAACTAAACTTTTAAACCACTTCTTACATCTTATTTTTTAGCTACAATTCCATATAAAACTCTTTTTAGTAATATTCCTTTCTCTGTTTGAAATTTATTTATATATTCTTCAAGCAAAATGTTTTCAATAATTGGTTTGTGTTCGAAACTTTCATTATTTATTTCTGAAAATTCATCTAATATTGGTGTTTTTAATAAAAGTGCTACTAAATCTTCTTTGGTTTCATAATATTCGTTTTGCAAAATTTCTACTTTTTCAATATTTTTAAATCCTACTTCTTTTAAATCATAGTAATCTTTTTCGTATATTGATATTTCGTCATTATAAGCTTGCCCTCTGCCAAATATTTCTTTTATCTCCCAACAATCTTTCTTGTTGAGTCCTTCTATTACAATCACACCATCAGGTATCAGGCAATCATAAATTTGTTGTGCATTTATTATTGTGTGCCTTGCTGAGATTAAGTCAAATGTTTCTTTTGGAAATGCCATTTTTAAATTGTTCATTTGTGTAAATCTTACTTTTTTATTTGGATATTTCTTGGCGTTTTCTGTAGCTGTTTTTATCATGTTTTTTGAAAAGTCTGTACCTATTATCATTCCTACGTCAGGATAATTTCTTAAAAGTTTTTCTCCTCCGCCTGTTCCTAAATCTAGACATAAGGATTTCTCGTTTGTGTTTTCTTTTATTTTCTGATAAAAATCCCAATTAGTTAGATTTTCAGTCTTGCATTTTATTTGATCAAATTGCCAGTTTCCTATTTCTTCATAATATTTTAATTCGTTTTCTTGCATCTTTTTCTCCTTTTAATTTTATATTTGGTTGTATATAAAAAAAGACCTCCCTTCTATGAACAAAGCAAAAACAACCATAATTTTGCTATGGTTTAGTTTTGCCATTCATAGAGAAAGGTTCTCAACATTCTCTATTATTCAAACTATTTCTAGTTATCAATTTCTTTGATAGTATCACGCGAATGGACTAATTGAAATACTACATTAATATTGTAATACAAAATAGAGTATTTTTCAATATTGCAATTCTATTTATTCTGTAAGTATAATTCATATGGATTTGCATTGATATATGTAACTATTTGTGCTACTCCTGGCATGTCTTGTATACTGTCTGCGATGTTTTTTATGTCTGCGTTAGTTTTTATTTCAAATGAAGCTGCTAGAGGATTGTTTTCCTCATTGTATTCATCTAGCACATTTTGGTTATCTTTCATTTTGCTTTTAATTTTTTCTAATTCTTGTTGTTTAGAAATGTATTCAATTTGAGCATTGCTATCTTTTTCAGTTATTTTGTTTTTTATATTTTCTAATTCTTGATCTGATATCCCATCTTCTAAATATATTTGTATTGTTGAAGATACTTCTTTGTAATTTTTATATGCTTGTATGTTAAATATTATGAAGGCTATTAAACATACTAAAACAACTGCTATTATGGTATTTTTTCTGCATATTTTATGCCTGATTTTTCTTAAAAAGTCTAGTTCTTTCTTTGGATTTTTTTCATCACTGTCTTCTTGTATTTGTTCTAGAGTTTTCTTACATTCATCACATCCTTTTAAATGATTTTCTACAAATTCCTTAGATGTATTGCTTAAAATATTGTCGTTATAGCTAAATAATAGATCTTTTACGATGTCACATTCATTTTTCATCTTTCAATTCCTCCTTTAATTTTTGCTTACCACGGAAAAATACAACACGTGCCCAGTTTGGCGTTTTGTTCATAATTTCAGCAATTTCTTTGTACTCGAACTCACCTAATATTCGCAAATACATTACGTTTTTTGTTTCTTCATCGAAGTCTTGTATTTTTTTGAATAGTTGCTTCTTTTTTTCTTTATCGTAAAAATTCTCTTCTATTGATTCCTCTATGAAGAGTTCGTTTTGTAATGGTTCTAGAGGTATTTCTTTTCTTCTTTTTTCTTTTCTGGCTTTTTTGTACCATATATATTTACTGATTTGACATAACCAGGTAGATATTTTACAGTCTCCTCTAAATTTTTTTATGTCTTTTACTGCTACTAAAAAAGTTTCTTGAACGATTTCTTCTGCTGTATCTTTATCTCCAGTTAAGCAGAATATGTATTTGTAAACAATTTCGCTGTATTTCTCATATATCGAATTTATATCCTGCATAACGTTTCCTCCTTTCACTTATTTAGTGTACTTTATTATAGCTTTGTTACAATTTTTTATTAATTATATAATATTTTTTAATGAACGAAAAATAAATCCTTCTCGTTAAACTTTCTGTCTAACGAGAAGGATTTATTTCTTTTATCTATAATTAGTTATTATTTTTCTTTTAATGTGTATTGACTTATATCTGGTTCTGTAAATATTGCATCATCTACATCATCGAATGTATATTCTTTTTCTGTGGTTGTACTATTAAGTATATTCTTGATAAGTAAACCTGTATCTTTTTCTATATAGATTCCTTCTTTCTCAAATGATGATGGGAAATTTTTTATAGTGTAACAGTCTTTTTCATTGTGTTTTGTAGATTTTATTTTTGTAGGAATGCTAAATAAAAATGTCTGCCATCTATTATCTGTTTTTAATGCATTATAAACTTGAACGTCAATAGTTGTTCCACTGTCTAATTCAGCTGTTTTGCCTTCGTTGTTGTCGTAGAATATGTCTGTTCGTTCTCCGTTATTGTACATTGTTATCTTTGAGATTTTTCCATTTTTATTGTATTCTATAAATACAGCTTGTTTGTTATCTTTTTCATAGTATTTCATAGTTACGGTTGCTCCGTCAGCGTCTGTTGCAACTGATTTTATAGAGAAGTTTGTACTGTTTTCGTATTTCGAAAAATTTTTCTCTATGTTTTTAATAATTATATAATTTCTTAAGGTATGTACTAGTATTAGTACGATTATAATTAGTATTATAATTCCTATTATTTTTAATATTTTCTTGGTTTTCATTTCAATCCCCTCCTTGTCTTTTGTGTAGCCCGGCTATCGTTAGCATATTTGCTTTTAGACCTATGGCTTTGCGTCATAAACTTTCGCTTACTTGGCTTTTTTACAATATCTACATATATTTTCGCACGTTTGCTAGTTTTTGTCAAATTTTGTGCTTTAATTTATGGTTATACTGTACTTTTTTATAGGTAATCCCGTTTCTTCTTCTATGACAATTTCTTTAAATTTTGCGTTTAATTTCTCCATTGTTTTCCATGAACCTACATTTCCTGTATAAGCTCCAAGATATACTTTATCTAAATTATGTTCTTTTGCTTTTTCTAAAGTTAACTTTAAAAGCTCTATAGCGTATCCTTTTCGTCTTTCTGATGGTCTAATTCCATATCCTATATGTCCCCATAATTCAGCACCTCTTTTAGTTAAATAATGTCTTAAATTTGACGCTCCAATAATTTTATCGTTTTCTTCATCATATAACCAGTATGTAGAAGATGATGCAAATTCACCTAAATTTATTCCTTTTTCTACGTCAGAAACTCTTTTTAGCATATCATTGTATAGTTCTTCTGTATGATATTTTAATTGTAATGGCCATGGCGAGATTCTTGATCCTTCCATATTCCATTCGTCCATCATTTCTTTGTATTGATTAAACATTTCTTTTGATGGGTTAATTAAATATAAACTTTTCATAAATCCTTGTTCTCGCTTTCTAATTACTATTTTATTCTAATACCATTTCTGCGCAGTCCCAACTTTCGTCATGAAATTGAAATGCATTTTTTTCTATACTTTTCACCTTGAATCCTACTGATTTGTAGCAATTATATGCACTTTCATTATTGGTAAATACTCCTAAATTTATTTCTTTTGCTCTTAATTCTTCTTTTGCATATTTTATTGCTTCTTCTATCATTTTCTTTCCATATCCTTTTCCTCTAATGTTGCTGTCCACTATAATAAAGCCTAATCTAATTATATTGGCATCTTTTTGAGGATTTCTTAATATTAGATGTCCTATTATTCTTTCTTCATCTTCGAAAGTTAGAGAATAGAAATTTGATAATTTCTTACACTTCGAATAATTATCATTTATATCTGATGGTAACGCTGGATAATTATTATATCTATCAGCGCTCCATAATCTAAATTCTCTTTCATTTTTTATCCAGCTCAATATTTCTTTGGCGTCTTCTTCCTTATATAGTCTAATATTCATATTTAGCTCCTTGACTTTGTTACTATAGTTAGAGTATAATGAGAATAGGAAATGGCAATTCCGTTAGATACGGTTTTGCCGAGGATAATTTAAATAAACCATTCAGCTCGTGCAAAAGTAGAATGGTTTATTTTTTATTTATGTAGTTGCTTATTAACCCAGCTCTTATAAAGAACTGCAGCTAAGGCAACGTTTAATGTTAAAGATAACATTAGTAATATTGTAAATAATAGTATTACTTTAACCATAAACATCACCACCTTTCCTACGATGTAATCGCAAAAATTGGTGGCAAAACCGTTCCACTAATTGCCAAATTCCTATGTTCTTATTTTATAAAATTTTCATAATTTTGTCTATATAAAAATGAGTTTTTTAGTATTTTTCTGGAAATGCTTTATATATTTTTTATTTGAAATAGTTTTTGCACAGCGTTTTATTTTACTATTCCATCTTTTTTCATTTTTTCTATTATTTTACCGTAAATTCTTGTAGCCACCCATAGTTCTGATGAAACCTTTACTATTTCATCTATTGGTACCCATTTTACTCCGCTGTTTTCGTCTTCTTTTATGTGTATTGCTTCGTTTTCATCGGCCTCTAGTAGGTATGTTGCGTTAAGGTGTACATGTGATCCTACGTATTTTCCTCTTTTTTCGTGACCGTTTACTGTTATTATTTCTAATGAGTATATGTCTTTTGATATTGGCATTACGTTTTTTATTCCTGTTTCTTCTTTTGCTTCTTTCATTGCTACATGTAGAAGGTCGCTGTCTCCGTCACTGTGTCCACCTGTCCATGCCCATGATTTGTATATTTTGTGGTATATCATTAGCATTTTTGTTCTTTCTTTGTTTAGTATGAATGCTGAACTTGTGAAGTGTCCGTATTCGTTTTGTCTTGTTAGCACGTTGTCAAAGTCATTTATGTATTTTAACATTATTCTTTTTTCTACTTCTTCTTGTTCGTTGTATGGTGGGAATTTTTCAATATTTTCTTTTAATTGTTGTAGCATAGCTCTCTCCTTCATTTTAAATTGTTATTTCTATGTTTTTATTCTATAAATTTTTTATAGCTTTGTCTATATGGTAATGCGTTTTTTATTGAAATATTTTATCTAAACAAATTCCTTTATATTGTTGTGGAGTACTTCAACCTTCCTAATAATAAAAAAGTTCCTTACACTTCATTTAGTGCTTGGAACTTTTAAAACTTCATTTCTTTTTATTTATTGTTACTATAATTCCTGCTGTACTTACAACAAACGTTGCAATATATACAGCTATGTTATCTCCTGTTTTTGGGTTTGCTGTGTTGTTTGTTTCTTGTTTTATTTCTGTGTTGCTTTCTTTTTTTTCTTCTTGTTGTTCTTCTTCAGGGGTTTCTGATGGCTGTTCTGCTGGTTGATCTGGAACTATTTCTGCGCTTGCATATTTGATTATTAGATTGTATGTGCATCTATCATAATAATCTGTTCTTGTTTCATTTATTACAACAGATGCGTCACCATATGATGTGCCGTCATATTGTAATTTTGAACCAGTATACTTTGTATATGTCCCTTGATATTTTTCTTCTGTTTTACTTCCTACATTTACTGCTGAGATTATCGCTTTGTTTTCGTCTTGGTTTCCAATAATTTTTATCACTGCTTCACTTTCGTTTTCTGTTTTTACTAATTTACCATTTTCATTTTTATAATAAACTGTTTTTCCTAATTCAGCAAATGCTTTTAATCCGCTTGTGAATTCATCGTTTGCATCGAAATCAATTACATATTCTTTTCCGTTTGATAGCTCAATTACTCCATTTGCTGTTGCGTCTGTATATACATCTTCAACTACTGTATTAACCATTGTTCCTGATCTTATTAAAGATATATTTAGTGTACCTTTGAACTTACTTGAATCTAATTCCAAAAGTGATGTGTCTTTAATAGAATAATACTTTTTATTAATAACTAACCTTACTGGTAATGGCGCAACTGCTGAAACTGAATTACCTGTTGGTGCAAGTTCTGTTATTTTAAATGAATATTGGTATTCGTTTAGGTCTATTTTCATATTGTTTGTGATGTCTATTTTCTCTGAACCTGCATCTGTGTCTGTTGATTTGTATAGTTCAATTTCACCTATTTCTGGATATATTACTTTACCATTTTCTATTGTTGCATCTCCAAAATCTAATGTTACTTCGTTTGTGTCATCTGCTTGTGCCTTATTCATGGCAAGTGGACATATTATGCTTGCTATTAAGCATAGTACAACCAAGATTGATATTGTTTTAATTTTTCTCATTGTTTTCTTCCTCTCTCGTAAATTTATTTTATATTTGAAATTCTATCATATAATTTTTGTTTACTTATGTTTTTTGCCAATTTTTCCGTGCCATTTTGGCAATTGATTATTATGAATTTTTTTTTACTTGCAATTAGCTACACCAATATTATTTTTGAACTATAAAACTGGCAAGAGCTGTGCTTTTTACAGCACAGCTCCAGTCCGCCAATATTTAATTCATATTATTTATCACTCTGTTTTCGATAAGCTTTCTGCATCTCCGGTATTCGCCTTTTGAATATAACTGATTGAATTCATCTACAAATGCGTTCAGCAATTCAATTTCAATGAGACACTTTTCAATGATTTCTGCAGGTACAGTTTTCTTTAAGCTATCGATTCTGACTGATAATGTAATTGAGAATAATGTAATTGAGATTGCATCCTCATTTGCTTTTTTTAGAATCGTATATGGACTAGAAATATATTCTGCATTTCCCTTAAAGTATTGGAGCTTAGCATTTGGATATATCTCTGTGTAACCTACAAGTTCTTTCTCTGAAAAATAGAAAAGTTCTGGAATTGACACCTGTACAACATCCTTTAATGAAATCTCAAGTTCTTTAAATATACGGTTAAGTATATCAAAGATATTGTAGGTATCTGTATCTTTCATTTCACCGAGGAATTTGAAAGTTGTCATGAACGTGTTCAGATTAATCTCATGAAAATTCTTTTTGGCAACGATGCCAACTTCTTTGATTACTCCATACATACAATTGTAGATTATTCCTTTTTCTCCGACTTGTACTTTGAAGTAGTTTCGACCTTCTGAATCGAATTTGGCAATTTCAATCAGCCAGCAACCTGCCATGCAGTCTTCTAGGAAAAACGGATGGTAAAATGTTATGGATGTTCGTTTTGATCCAAACCATTTAGAAAAAACAATTTGTTCTTCCGGTATGAAACAATCCGCAAGGGCCATCTGCTGTAAGATATCATATCTTCTTTTTAATGCATCTACGAGTGTCCGTGCTAATTCAAACCTATCTCTCATAACTATTCTCCTCTCTTTAAGCTAGGGTTTACGTGTAAATAATATTTTTCTTTTGTTTAGGTTTTCATTAGAAAAATCCCTTTCTGCAATTTTTCGTGTTTACAATTTTATCATGTTTACATAAAAATGTCAAAACTGATATCACAGAAAAGATTGACTCTTTTTAAAAATGTACTGAACCCAAAAAGTTGGACTTTTTGGGTTCAGTACACTAAGTACAGATGTGAGTTTCATTCATGTCTATGTTTTTTGTAATTTTTTCCAAAATTAGTTCATCTTTATTCTAAATAAAACTAAGTTGCTCATTTTCACTCACTATCCAACTTTTTTGTTTAGCTTCTGTTATCTTATCTCCCGCTTCTACATTCCCAATCAAAAATGGTGAATTCTCATTATGCTTTTTCATATTTTCAATAACCAATTTCTTATTAGCATTCGCATAACAATACCTGCATAAATGCCCACAAGTATTATAAGCACCTATATCATTTCCCATAAGACAATTACACTCTTGCCTTATATTCTTTCTTTTTGGTGGCTCTAGTGTACAACCAATTGATCTTTCTACAATTTCTTGACTCATACATCCATTACATTTCAAACCATACTCTGATAAAAATGTCTTCTCACAACAGCTATGAATTGTCATATTATTTTCCTTACCTATTTTTGCAAACGCCTTTGCAATTCGTATTTGTTCATCTTGAGTAAGAGTTCGCAAATCAGGAGCATTTCTTTTTACCTTTTCATATAAATCTAAAAAACTAATTGTACAATTGTTAGTATACCCTTTTAAGCTTTGCGCCATTTTACTAAAACATTCTATATGTTTTTCAACATCAAATTCATCATTTATAAAAATAGGATCATATCTCCATCCAATAGAATCCACACCTACATGCTTTGATAATTTCTTAAAACTTTCTATTACTTTTTCTTTATCAGGTACAACAGGTTCTATATCTTTTCCGTATGGAGTAATTGTTACAAACCAATATTGCCTATATACATCCAATTCATCCAAATATTTAATCATAGGCTCTGGATTCTTAGTACAAAAAGCTAAACAATCCACCACATTTGGCGACAAACTATATTTTGTTATTTGATTAGGATAATATGGGTTTCTTACTAATACAAAACCTTCTCTTATTCTATTCATTAACCACTTTGAATAAAATGCTGGTATATCTGTTCTACATCCTGTATTTATTATCATATCTTTTTACTCCTCCAGATCTTCTATCACCTTATTTGCATTTTCATCAAATGAAACTGTTTTATTTCGTATATCTAACATTGGCATTGGATAATCTTTATTAATTCTTATAAGTCTTATTTTATCATTTGCTTTTACCATTTGTTCAAATGGATATCTTATTATTCCTGGCGTATTAAATCCAACTCCAATTTCTAATAGTACAACATTCTTATTTTCCGCTTCTTTCAAAAACTCTTTATATCTCTCGGCTTGCACATACCACTTCTCATCTTGAACAAAGTTTGCATCTTTTCTCAAATTCATATCCATATTACCACCGCAAACCGGACATTTCATAACTAATTCAGATGGAATTTTGCAATCCTTTGTATTTTCTATCCACTTATGTACAAGTTCCTTATTATCATACAATTTATTATGACAAGCGTTCTCACATTGTAAATATCCATAATCCCCTTGAACCTCAAATATCTTGTTTTCATCAAATCCGCTATTATAAAATTGTCCATCAACATTTGTTGACAAAATAAAATAATTCTTATCTTTAGCAATTTTATATAACTCTTCATATAATTTCAATGGCGTTTTATTATACCTGTTAACCTCAATCATTTTAGCAAAAAATGCCCATTTTTCTTCCTGAGTTTTAAAATCATAAAACGAAGCTGAATATAAATCAGTAAAATTATATTTCTTTATAAAATCTTTAAAATTTGTTTCAAAACTTTCACCACTATATTCTAATCCAGCTGCACTTGAAAGCCCACTACCAGCTCCTATTATAATGAAATCTGCTTCTCCAATCATTTGTTTGGCTTTAATAATTCTTAAATTATACTTCTCCATATTCATCTCCTAAATTTTTCATATAAATATTATAATCCTCCTCTGAAAAAACATTTAATATTATCTTTTCAAAACAATTTACATTATCATCTATATACTTTCTTACCATCTTGATTGCAATCTCTGATGCTAAATCTTTTGGAAATCTGAATTCACCAGTTGAAATACATGGAAAAGCAATTTCTTTTATATTGTTTTCTTTTGCTAGTTCTAAGGCATTTATATAACACTCTTCTAATTCTGACACATTCTTATCAGTTACATTCTCATATATGATAGGTCCAACTGTATGAATTACATATTTTGATGGTAAATTATATCCACTTGTTATAAATGCTTTTCCAGTTTTCAAACTCTTTATTTTTTTCATTATCTTATTACATTCTAATCTAAGTTCAACACCACTCGCTGAATGTATGGCGTTATCAATGCACTTATGGCAAGGAATAAAACAACCCAATCCTTGCGAATTTGCTGCATTTACTATTGCTCCAATTTTTAAAGTTGTAATATCTCCCTTCCATAAACATATTTGTGTTCCTTTATAATTAATAAAAGCTGTTATAGTTTCTGAATCTCTAATCCCTTTTAATATATTTTCTTCTTTTAAATACTCGCTCTCAATTTTTATATATTCATCTGAAACAGGTATAGGCTCTCTAATATTACATAGTGATCTATATAATCTTTTTTTATCATTTAAATCCTGTGGTAATTTTTCTATATTAATATCCTTATTTTCCTTTAATAAATATTTAATTAAAAAATCTAACTTATTCATAACTATCACTCCTTTTATTGGCATGGAACATTGGTTCGTACTTTATGTGATGAAATTCTATACATTATTGTTATATTATAGGAAAATTTAAACCTTTCCTATAATATAACAAAGTACTGCATATTTAGATATAATTTTTATTAACTTTAATTTTCAGGGAAAAAGAAACCTGCTGTCATATCTAAGTAATTTAAACCACCATATTCAGAATATTTTGATTTTACTTTATCTTTGAAATCTTTTGCACAAGTGCTTTCTTTTGCAAACTTCTTTAATTCTTCAAGATACTCAATTTTTGTATCAACATCTTTTAATGTCTCAGGTGTATGATGACTTGATAATACTAAATTATAATTTCTTTCTCTATATTTTTTCAATTGCTCTATCATTATATTAGCATGGCCTTCACCTGCAACTATTGAATGACAATCATGTCCTAACATATGCGTATATATACATCCTATTTGTGGGAACTCTATTTCAATGTTCTCATCATGATATGTTATTTTAAGTTCAAATCCACCAATATTAACCTCTGAATCTTTTAATACATCTGTTATTTTATGAAGTTCTTTTGCAAAAGTTCCATTAAATGATTTTTCAAATCCAGTAATCAAATTATAAATTGTTCCTTCTTTCATTGATTTTATTGTTCCTTCTGAAGCATATCCTTTTACTTCTTTTAATATTGTTCCTCCATTAGGATGATCTGAAAAAACTTTTCCTACAATATTTTTATTTAATCCTTTTACATATTTTTCGAACTCTTCTAAGTTATCATAAAATGCAGGAAATTCTACTAATAAAATATTTTCTTCGTTTTCTAATATATAACTTTCATCATTCATTAAATCATTTGTTTGATAACAATGTAATTTTATATCTCCAAAATTATAAACATCTATAAATCCTTTATTTAAATTAATTTTTGAAACTTCCATTCTTAACTCTCCTTATCTATATTATTGAATTTTAGTAGCTACTCTTTTTTCAATTTCTATAACTATTTTAATAACTAATTTTTTTAATGTAAAGTAGGCACTTTTTTGTTTCATAGTTACTTTAAAGTAACTATTTAGTATTTATGCATTATTTAGATATAAAATTTTTAAGACATATTATATGCGAATTGATACTATTGTTGATTTTATTACATTGCCTCGTTTACTTTTTTCATATATTCTGTTATAATTCGCATAAAGATTGGAGTTGATTTATAATGAAACAAGAATTGCCTGCATGTCCTGTTGAAATAACTATGAGACTTATCGGAGATAAATGGAAAGTTTTAATTGTTAGAGATTTATTAACTGGAACTAAGAGATTCGGAGAATTACGCAAATCTCTTGATGGAATTAGTCAAAAAGTTCTTACTAATAATTTAAGAGATATGGAAAAGTCAGGAATTGTTCATCGTGAAGTTTTTGCAGAAGTTCCTCCTAGGGTTGAATATTCTTTAACTGACACTGGTTGGAGTTTGAAACCTATATTAGATTCAATGGTAGAATGGGGAAACAATTATAGAAATAATATAAAATAAAGACATAGCAATGCCAGCTATGTCTTTTATGGGTAGTTTTCTATTTTTCTAACTCTAAGTTGTCTTGTACTTTGAATTATATTTATTTTATCATATATTTTTTATTTATCTTGTTTTTTACCAACTTTTCCATGACAATTTGGCAACTTTTTTATATTAGATTTTTGTTATTCCACAAGCTTGTCGTTAAGTATTAATCCATACTTATTTGTAATTTCATTACATTCTTTTATGTTTGCAATTTCTTTTTGATTTTTATTATTTACTAACTCCAAGTAATCGTTCATTTTCATCACCTATATTTTATATACCATATGGCTTTGATGAATTGTAGACTTGAATTTTAGGCAATTTTGTGGTATAGTAGCTGTAGTAAAAACAGAGGAAACACTTGATTTTATTAATGTTTCCTCTGTTTAATATTTTGTTTAAAAATTATTTTCTTTATATAAAAAACATCCTTTATCGTGCGAATATATTACTCCTATTGCTTGTAAGTATGAATATATTATTGTAGATCCAACGAATTTCATTCCTTTTTTCTTCAAATCTTTTGATATGTTATCAGATAATTCAGATGTGGTTTTATCAACTTCATAATATGTCTTATTGTTTGTAAATGTAATTAAATAATCATGAAATGAACCATATTCGATTTGTATTTTCTTAAATATTTGCGCATTATTTATACTTGCATTTATCTTAAATTTATTTCTGATTATTTTTTCATTTGATAATAGCTCTTGTATTTTTGTTTCATCATAATTGAAAATTTTATCTATATCAAAATTGTCATATGCTTCTTCAAATGCTTTTCTTTTGTTTAATACACATTCCCATGAAAGACCTGCTTGGAATGATTCCAGTATTAGCATTTCAAATAAATATTTTTCATCGAAATTTTGTTTGCACCATTCTTCATCATGATATTTTATGTATAGTGGATTTTGCATATTACACCATCTGCATCTTTTTTTATTATCCATTTTTTCTCCTAATTTAAATTACATATTCATCTTCTTGACTAATTGGTTTCTTTTCTTTTTGAACATCAAGTTGTATGTTTTCTCTTACATCATCTGTCATTGTTTCGGCAAAGTCCATAATAAATTGTCTTATGTTTCCTTGATATGGATCGGTCTCAATAGTTGTATATTTTCCGTGCTCCTTCTGCTATATTTTCTTTTTCCGCTTCCATAAATTGATTAAATAATCCAACATTTTTTCTATTAACTAATCGTCCTTCTTTTCCTTTTCTAAATACACTTAGCTCTGGTGAAGTAACAAATCCGTACGCTAGCGGTTTATATCTTTTCATGAATTCACTGCTAAGTAATTGTTTTAGTAAAAATGCATCTCTCGCTGGAATTGAGCCATCATTTACTGAAAAGTCAATCCAAGGAAGTCTATCTAGCATTCCTCTATCGTAAATAACTACTCTAGGTGTTGGATCACTCATATCTTCACTTAAGTTTCTCATTAGTTCACTGTACATCCATATATTATATTCTTCAAGATCTTTATTTGTAATTGGATTATACTCAGCTGTTTCTGCTCTTTTTTGTACTGGTACTCCATGCCTTGTAAGTAGTTCTGTTATACTATTTAATAATGTTGTTTTCCCGCTTTTTGCAGTTCCAATTAGCTCAACAAAAATTGGTCCTTCTCTTTTTGAAATGTTCTCCTGAATATACTTCAAATTATCCGTTATCTTATTTGCTTGTTCAGTAATTCTTTCAAGTACTTCTCCCATTTTTTCTTCCTCCTAAAAAAGTTTTTCTAATATTCTTTTATACCTTTCAAATAAAGCTTCTTTTTCATTTGTATTCATTAGTACAGCTTCATACATCTTTGTATAGTACCACTTTTGTTCTTCTTTTGGCTTATTAAAACTTTTCCATATACTTTCGCCTTGTTCTTGATATTGATTATATAATGTTTCTAGATTGTTAATCTTATCAGCACATTCTACTAGTTTTCCTTCTAAACTTGCTGTTTTTATTTTATCTATTGCTTCAATTTTTCTTTCTTTCCATGGTAATGATTTATCTTCTGATACTTCATCAACAAATTTAGCTACATCACTTCCGAACTCATTTTTAATATCTTCTAATGAATATCTTGTATCTTCAATAACGTCATGTAAAAGTCCAGCTGTAACGCATTCTGTACTTGCGCCTGCTCTTTGTAAAATCATTCCTACTGTGAAAGGATGAAATATCATATCAACTTCTTTATCACTTTTTCTTCTTTGACCTGTATGTGCTTTTGCTGCATAATAAATTGCATAGTCTATTAACTCTAAATCGCCTTTTTTCATTTTATCACCCCTTAATCTGCTATCATATTAGCATATTAAATTTTTTTATACAATATTTTTGCCCCAAAAAAGAGACAATAAATTTTTAAATTTATTATCTCTTTGAAATATAGCAAAAAACTCCATGAACTTCCTAATGTCTTTTTCTATTCTATTTTTTCTATATATCCATCTGTTGGTTTTGTATACATATCATCTGATATTGATTTGTATCTTTCACCTGTATAATCATCTGTAAATCCGTTATATGCTTTATAAATTTCTCCATTTTCTGTGTCATATACTCTTTCATATCCAAGTGTTGCATCGCTTTGCTTTTGACTCATTCTGTCATAAGCTGCACTTCTTGATTCCCAAGCTGACATTATCATATCAGATGTTTGATTTCCAATGCTTCTTATATTTTGGAATGTTGTCATTACTGCATCTTGTTGACTGTTATATTGACTTATGAATGTGTCTGAAAATTGTAGTGATGAAGATATTTGATTTAAAGTGTCTTCCCAATCTACAAGTTCATCTTTTGGTGCTGTTATAAATATTGTATTATAAACATTTAAAGGATATGTGTCTATTTGCTTGCCAGATATAATGTTTTCGCTCATATAATATGAACCTGCATCATATACATATGCCATAAAGATTCCTTCTCCTTCTTTTCCATTTTCATCTGTAAATGATGCTCTTAGAAGATCTCCTCCGGTCGCTACTGATCCTAGATTTTCAATTATAGTAAAATTATTTAGTGTTGGAAATGTGAAACTAGCTGTGTTGTTTAATGGTCCTAATTCATTAAATATTTTATAGAATCCTTCTGTTGTTTCTTCTTCTATTACTGGATTCTGAGCGAAAATTTGATTTGGATAATATCTTTGATAGAAGTTTTTAGCATCTTGTGATTTGTTATATCCTTCTGTTTTCATATTTAAGAAAAATTGATATGTTGGATTTTCTGGATTATATACTTTTAATGTATAGTGAATATAATCTCCTATTGTATCTACTTTCCATCCTTTTGGGATTTTCATTGATATAAGCCCATTATTAAAATCTTCGAATTCTACATTTTTTGCTTCACTTTTTACTATTTTTACTTCTGGCTCTTTCTTTTCATCTTTATTAATTGCTAGTCTTTTTCCTGAGCTTGTGCTTTCATTTGAATTATCATTTTCCATATTATTTTTTATAATCACACCTCCTACTACTGCAATGATTACAATAAGTATTAATACACATATTGCAATTGTGAATTTACTTTTTTTCTTTTTCTCTTGTTCCATTTTTCTTCCTTTCAAATTTTAATTTCTATTTTATTGTACTAATACTATTGTATTTTTTTAAGTGTTTTTGCCATTTTTTCCGTGCCACTTTGGTAACTTTATAATTTAATTACTTTTTCCCAAGGCAAGTTTTCTTTTCCAAAATGTCCATAGTTTGTTGTTTGTCTGTAGATTGGCTTTTTTAAATCTAAATAATTTATTATTCCTCTCGGTGTTAAATCAAATTTATTTTCTATTTTCTTTATAATTTCTTCTTCAGATATTGTATTCGTTCCATAAGTATTTACATATATCGATACTGGCTTTGCTACTCCAATACTATACGCAAGTTGAATTTCGCATCTTTTTGCATATCCGTTTGCAACAATATTTTTTGCAATGCATCTTGCCATATATGATGCTGATCTATCAACTTTTGTAGCATCTTTTCCTGAAAAAGCTCCTCCGCCATGTCTTGCTGCACCGCCATATGTGTCAACAATTATTTTCCTTCCAGTTAGTCCGCTATCTCCAAGTGGACCACCTATTACGAATCTTCCTGTTGGGTTTATGAAATACTTTGTTTTTTCATCTAATAAATTTTCAGGTATTGTTGTTTTTATAACTTTTTCCATTATATCTTTTTTTAATGTTTCTAATTCTATTTCTGGTAGGTGTTGACTTGATACTACAATTGTGTCAACCCTGACTGGCTCTTCATTTTCATATTCTACTGTTACTTGAACTTTTCCGTCTGGTCTTAAGTAGTTAATAACTTTATTTTTTCTTACTTCTGTTAGTTTTCTTGCTAGTTTATGTGCTAATGAAATTGGTAGTGGCATTAGTTCTTCTGTTTCATCGCATGCATAACCAAACATTAATCCTTGGTCTCCTGCTCCTTCTGATTCTATGTTTTCACCTTCTCTGTCTTCTAGTGATTTGTCTACTCCTTGTGCTATGTCTGGTGATTGCTTAGAAATATTGATTCGGATTGCGCATGTTTTATAGTCTATATCATATTTGCTGTTTTCATATCCTACTTCTTTTATAGTGTTTCTTACTACTCTTTCGATATCAATATCTGCTGTTGATGATATTTCTCCTGTTATATAAATTTCTCCTTTTCCTGCTATTGTTTCGCATGCTACTCTTGCATTTTCATCTTTTTCTAAATAGCTGTCTAGTATGCTGTCTGAGATGTAGTCGCATAGTTTGTCTGGGTGTCCTTCTGTTACGCTTTCTGATGTAAATAGTTTTTTCATTTTAATTCGTCCTTTCATATAATAAATTTATATATGTTTCAATTAATATTTAAAGTTGTACTATTAAGAATATTATATTTAATTTTTGAGTGACGCGCAGTTTGAAAGTTTTTACCTAGCTTACTAAACAAAGTTTAGTAGGTGGGAAAATATTTTAGCAAGGAACGAAAAAATTAAATATAATATTCTTTTTGAGTTTAATATATAATCAAAAAACCTTTGTACAATTTTATGTACAAAGGTTTTTAATTCTCTTTAAATCATCATCCAAAGTACATTTTTTGTAACTTCGTCGGTTTTAGCACCTAACTGAAATAGGTTGCTGTGGAGTCATTAAGCCGATTCTCTCGTCCACTCTTGATAACATATATATGAGTTATTATACTGGTATGTTTATATAATGTCAATATTTTAAGTGCTGTTATTAAGAAAATATTATATTTATTTTTTCGTTCCTTGCTAAAATATTTTCCCACCTACTA